>Ga0265295_1009634_pt1 | contig 10256 bp, 4 predicted proteins | sample Munlansysbiofilm_FD_192503 | JGI IMG/M metagenome (GOLD analysis project Ga0265295, IMG submission 192503) | Leachate microbial communities from a municipal landfill in Southern Ontario, Canada - Methane capture system biofilm | ecosystem: Engineered > Solid waste > Landfill > Unclassified ... | reverse complement strand
TAATGTTTTATCTTAATGTTTTATCTTAATGTTTTATCTTAATGTTTTATCTTAATGTTTTATCTTAATGTTTTATCTTAATGTTTTATCTTAATGTTTTATCTTAATGTTTTATCTTAATGTTTTATCTTAATGTTTTATCTTAAAGCTTAATATTTTACGGTTTATCATTTTACAACTTTTAAGGGATTCGAATTTTATGAATGCAAACGCCTCTTTTTTGTTTGAATCGGATACGCGGGACTTGCTTTTTGATATTTATCAAAGCCTTCTTCCGGAAACGCATGAATCCATTTCCGACCGCTCCGTCATTTCTCTTTCCTTAGACGACGCCGGCCTTCTTTTAAAAATCAAAAGCAAAGATATTATCTCTCTTCGCTCCGCGGTCAACACTTGGATGCGCTTGGTTCAAACCGCTTACGATGTGGCTTCTGTTTCCGATTGATTTTTTTGTTTGTATTTATTTTGATGTCTTTTGATTTCTTTTCTCCGGGTTTTTACGCTTTTATGTTTTATGTTTTATGTTTTTATGTTTTCATATTTTTTAAATCTTGTACTTTTATTTCTTTTTTTAAAACAAATTCTCTTCATATCTTTTTAGAAAACGGATTGATTCAAGAGTTTTATACTCTTCTGTACCTCCTTATTCATTCAACAGGTGGCGATTTATAAAATCGAAACAATTATATATGATTATTGTGTAATCCTATATTTGAAATGGGTAATTGTTCTTACATTATTCCGTTAATAATCTAAAAGAAATATTATGATTATTTAACAAAAATAGCAATTAAAAATTAATAAATTAATAACCAGATTAATGAAAACACATGGAAAATAAACTGAAAATAAACTGAAATATTGATTTCAACCGCGTCACGTGCGGTCGGAATCGGTTTACCTCAATGTCTGCGGCAAAGCAAAAACAAAAAGAGAGGCATATTAATTGATTCGGATTTTATGAAAAATTCCCGATTTTCTCCTCTTTTTTTGAAATAATTCACATCCAAACTCCAAAAAGTTTCAAACATTCGATTCCGGTTCTTTTCCCGTTTTTTGGGAAAACCATCCGATTTCGGAAAATAAAGCAAAAACCGGTATGTTTGGGATTTTTGATTTGATAAAGCAGGCTTGAGGTCTCAACGGCTTATGCGGTTTAAAACATAAAATAAAACCGTAAAAAAGCAAAAAAAATTTCATCATATCGCCGTTGTTTCAAAGGAAACGCGTTTCAAAAAGAAATGGGCTCTTCAATCGGGTCAGGCGGCAAAATAATTACTTAAATTACGTAAAAAATAATCAGAATGAAAAAAGTCAAATCAAAAAAGAAATGTTCCGACTGTGATTACAACACAGTCGAATCGGTAATAGCCTCAAAAGAATACTTTCGTTAGAAAGAAATAGCTGTTTCATGGATTTTAGGTATATATACCTAACCCTCTGTCGGTTTTTCTTTACTATGATTGTTCATTTCTTGTGACAATTTGTTATCGTTCGTTTCTCAATTTTTGAGAAAATCGGAATTTTTCCGCCCGAATCAATTTCGAAATCCGCCGGTTTGAGAAAATCGAAAAAGATTTTGAAAGAAACGGGATTTTTGATATTTTCATTTTGATACATTATATCAAATAAAAATTTGGAGTAAACAAATAATGAAAATTTCAAAATGGGGGATAGTTTATTGGCTCGATTTTTTAAAGGATTAAAAAACATATCGTTCTTGACTCTGCTTTTTTTATTGTTATTCTTCTCAGTTTCTGTAGCATCGGAAGATATTCCTGAAATGAGTGAAACTGTAAATATTACCTATATCGGTTTTAATGATTCTGACAGTTTTGCAATTGAAGTGTTAATGGATGATTATCTCGGTCCCGAAAGGGATTATTTAAATAGAAGTGGAGTTCTTGGACAGTCTTTTAATACTGAATCGTCTCAAATTTTCCATGTCAATTATCACTATATTAATGGTTATGAGGCACCTTATGATACTTCTGAATTGAAGATGTTTTCAAATCCGGATACGGGAGATATTCTGAATCAAGATATTGTCATCATTGACATGATTTTTGTTTATGAAAATGAGGGTCTTTTGAATAATTTAAAAGAAGCCAAAATCGCTAAACCGGGATTGAAGTTAATTCAAATTCGTACTAATGAGGCTGATCCTGATGGTATCTTTTATTCACAAGAAGATGCTGAATTAATAGCTTTAATTAATCAAGATTTTTTGCAATATGATCTTATGAAAGATACTGAGAATGCAATGTTTATAGAGGCTGTGAATTATAAAACTGATTGGACTAATCCTTTAAACATTGGATATATGCTCGGGTATAATACTTATGAAACTTATATGGATTTCTTGTATACTAATATAATAGGACCACGAGAATCTGATGCTGCCAGTTTAGCAATGCTTATCACCTGCCACCTCTTGAAAGAATATGCTCCGCCTGAAAAAATCGAGGAAATGAATTTTGAAAAAACAAGAATTTTGTATGTCGGATTTGATCCCGGAACTGAGACGTCAAATTATTCTGGTGTTGTTGCTCTGGATACCGTGAAAACACTTCTTGAAAATTCAATTTACGGAAATTATATCGAAATTGATACGGTTTCTTTTGGCACTGTTCCCGATCCTTCTTTAAATGTTTATTATCAGCTTAAACCTCAACTTTCCGGTGCCGATTGGTATTCTCCTGAAAATCTTTATGAAGACATGGAACTAAAAAATATTCAATTCAAAGATTATGATGTCGTTTTATTTGACGGGTTCTTTACAAAAGAAATAATTGATATGTTTGACGATGTTTTTACGGATGCATTTGATTCCGGCGCGTCTCTTCTCTTTCAGAATCAATATCATATCGATGGTGGTAAAACTGCTAAGATAACTACAGGTTTTCCAGATGGTTCTTATTCCTTTTCTTCAAGTCGTTTTGTTTTTGGAAGTGATTCTGCTTTTTTTGGTACAATAATAGGTGATATACGAACACAATTAAGAAAAACACAGATTGAAACTCCTCAATTCGTTTATAATTTCATATATTATGCCCCTTGTGCTACTCTTAATTTCGGAGGTTACCTTTATCATCCGACTGAACCTATCCGAAAAAATTCAATTGAAGATTATATGGATGCCCATGAAAAAGTTGAATCTATACATAATTCCGGAAAACCCTATGTTGCTATAATCGGATTTAAAGATTACAAACAAAATATGCATGATTTATCAAAAACGATTGAAGATCAAGGATATAATACGGTTGTGGTTGCAAACAACGGTTTTGACTTTTATCAAAATATGGATCAATATTTGGGTAAAACAAAACTGAATTCCGATCCGGATGATATTTATGACGGACGCTATATTGCGGCTATTATCTCTTATAAAAATTGGGCGCTGGATTACAGTAATCAGGCAAACGGTGTTTATAATTTGGAACAACTCAATGTCCCTGTTATCAAAGCTGTCGGCAGCTATGAAGATGAAGAAAATAAGGCAATTTATGATACCGGTTCCGGTGTTCTGTCTCAGCATTTTACATGGATGGGATCGTCTTCAAATTTGGAAGGCATGATTGATTTTATCGGTACGACGGATGATCCGATGCATTCAAAAAATTTGGAATGGGTTGCGGACAGAGCGATGGCGTGGGCAAAATTGAGTGAAAAAGACAATATCGCTAAAAATATTGCGCTTATGTATTACAATTATCCGCCGGGCAAAGATGAAATCGGGGCCAACTATCTCAACGTTATGAGAAGTTTGGCGGGCGACGGGGCTAAAAGTTATGTTGCCAATCCTTCAAAAGAAACAATCGGTAAATATACTTCTTATCCCGGAATTCTTCGTGAAATGAGAAGCGAAGGCTATAATATCAGCATAGATCATTTGCCGGTCGTAACAATCGGTAAAGGCGGCGAACATATTTTTGATTACACCGTTTCCGATGAAGATTTAATTCTTAACGAAGTGAATTTAGTCAATCTCATTTACACCCAGGGTATTAACGTCGGTTCTTATGCGCCGAATATTTTGAACACGATGGTTCAAGAAAGAATGGATTACATTAATGATGGAAATTCTTCTCATACCGCTGATAATTGGTGGGGCAGTGAACTGATTCCTGTTTCCGATTATTTGAAATGGATTGATCATGAAATCAATGTCAATCAAACAATGAACGCTTCTCTCTGGGAAGATGCTGTTGACGTTTGGGGTCTTCCCGAAACATTTGGTGCCATTGACAATGAGACTTATTGGGGCGGAATGATTTGGACGGACACAGAAAATCAATTAAAAGGCGGTCAAAACCGAAATTACATTGTTGTCCCGATGATTAAATTCGGAGATGTCCGCATTATGCCCGAGCCCAACAGAGCGCTTGCCAGTGACAAAGCATTGAGTTCTACAGATTACCACGGCGATTTGCCCCCGACGCATCAATATATCGCGACTTATTTCTGGCTGAACCGCGGAACCGGCGACAGTACCGGCGGCGGTACAACAGGATTTGTCGACAATGACGGAAAATGGAAAGCCGATGCGCTTATTCACTTTGGAACGCACGGCACGCAAGAATGGCTTCCCGGAACACCTCTCGGTTTGTCCCGAACGGATGACTGGGGACCTGTATTGTTACCGACTCTTCCGAATATTTATCCCTACATTGTTGCCAATGTCGGAGAAGGTTTAACGGCAGAATACCGCGGAAACGCTCTCATCATTTCTCACATGACGCCACCGATGATTAAAACGCAATTGTATGACGATCTTATTGAAATGGAAACAGCCATTCGCGGTTATCAAAAAAATGTCGCTGCCGGCAGTGAAGTTGAAGAACTTCTTAATGCTTACCGTTCCATCATCATCGGATATACTTTTGAATTCGGCTGGAATGATGCATTTATCGATACTTTTGAAAGTTATAAGAGACAAATGGTTGAAGATTCGGATTATCCGAAAATTAAAAAGACGAGCGATGTCACCCATAAAGATCTTCAAGAATATCTGATTTCCAACAAAAATGGCGTATTTGACGATTTCTTGGAAAACCATCTTCACAATTTTGTCGAATCCATTCGTGAAACCAGTCTTTCTTACGGAACGCACGTGTACGGTGCTTTTGAAGAAAATCAAGTCGTTCCGATGGTTTGGAATATGTGGAGCCGTCAAGGTCTTGATGACATCATGCTTGAAACTTATTTCAGCGATGTTCCGGAAGGCTCAAGCATTCCGACAGGTCAAACCGCAACAATATCTTTTGATGACGGTGAAACTGTTATTACAATAGAGGCGACCGAAAGCGGTGAATACAACTACAGTGAAGCTGAAATATTAGAATTCGTCACTAAAGTTGTGAATCACGGTGAAGGAATAACCGCAGCAGATATTCGGACTTATTTAGATGAGGTCTTTACAGAAGATGCGGGAAACCCGACTTATCAAAATAAAGTTATTCTTTTCCTTATCGGTCCGGGATACATCATTACGGATGGTACGATAATAGATTTCAGCATTGACAATACGGCAGCCAAATTGAATAACACTTTACAGAAAACAACAGACCCTGAATTAAAGGCAATTGTTGATGAAATGGCAGATCAATTGTTTGAATTCTATTACTATTATAGCGTTCCGGCCAGTCCCTCCACTCTGCGATCTGAAGTACCGACAGAATACAAAGCTGCAGATGGAACTTATATAACGAAAGAGAATATGATTGGAAAAGTTGCTGATACGATTTATAATACGCGCCAATATAAAGGGGACGAAGGCATTTCTTCTTACCAAGCCTTTGAATATGGATTAGGAACCGCATTTGGGGTTAAAATTGACAGACCTTGGTACAACGAAGACATGGTTCATTACCTGCGCGGAAATGACCGTATCGATTACGCTCAAAAAATATTGGATTGCGGCGATTCCGAAATGAATGCGTTGTTAAATGCGCTTTCAGCCGGATATATTCCGCCGTCTTCCGGAAATGATCCTGTTTTGAATCCGTATGTGCTTCCGACAGGACGCAATTTCTACGGTATCGACCCGTCGACTTTTCCGACTCCGGCCGCATGGAAAGTCGGTCAAGCAATGGGCGAGCAAATGCTTATTCATTATTATGAAACTCACGGGGAATGGCCCGAGACAATTTCAATGATGCGCTTTGGTGTGGATTTCATCCAAGACGAAGGCTCTCTTGAAGCGTGTTTATTTTATTTGCTCGGCTGTGAACCCGTTTGGACTTCGGGCGGTAAACTGTCCGGAACAAACATTGTCACATACGGAACAGGAAATGACGATAAGTATAATGATATGTTTTTGCTGACCGTCAATGGAGAGCAAAAATATCGTCCGCGCGTTGATGTCGTTTACAACACGGCCGGAATGCGTGACGGCTTTGGTACAATTCTCGTAAAAATTGATAAAGCCATCAAAGAAGTTGCTGCTTTAAAAGAGGGCGACCATTCTGAAGTTTCCAACAGTCCGAGAAAGAATGCACTTGAAATTGTCAAATTGTTGGGCGGCAGTGAGGATGACTTGGTTTTATGGGATCTTGCAACATCGCGTATTTTTGCACAGCAGCTCGGACAATACGAAATCGGAACAGGCAATTTGGTCAGCGCCAGCGGTAATTTGGATCCGAATGATCCGGACAGCATCAAAGCCATTGCGGATTTGTATCTGGAAAAAATGGGTTACCTGTATTCTCAAAATCAGTGGGGAACAAGTTCGGAACAGATTACAAAATTGCTTCAAACGCTTCTTGGAAGAACCGATGCTTCTATCTTTGCGAGCGGAGGAAATCTCTATGATTCGTTAGACAATGATGACGTTTTCCAATACTTCGGTTCAATGAATATGGTTTCATCTATGTATGACAAAGATGGAAATTATATCAGTGATCCTTCCAAATGGAAAACACCTCAAATGTATATTGCGGATACCAGCAATGTTGCAAATTACAAATCCGGAAGTAAAATTGTTCACACTGCAAGCGAATATATCCAAAAAGACTTAGCTGCAAGGTATTTGAATGACGAATGGATTAAAGGTCAAATGGAAGCCGGTTACAGCGGTGCGACTTTGATGTCCGAATTCATTGAGAATATTTACGGCTGGTCAATTGTTACCGGCGGCGATGTCCTCGGTGCGGACACTTGGGATAAAATATTTGACAAATATACAAGCGATGAAATGACGGAATGGCTTTCGCAGACATCTCCGTATGCTTTACAGTCCATCAATGCAAGAATGGTCGAAGCAATGAGAACAGGCGCATGGTCTCCGAATATGGACGGATTGACAGAAGATGAAGTGAAAGCGATTTTAGCAAAACAGCAAGATCAACTGAGCAAACTTCTTGAAAACTACATCAATTCCGTTGTCGAAACCGGTGTCGCCTGCTGTCACCATACATGCGGCAATCCGACGCTTGATGAATTTATCAATGGACAAATGTCCGTTATCGGGGCAGATATTGATAAAGAAACATATGAAGCGTATCAGAAAATCGTTGAAAAAACACGCGAAGAACAAAAAGTTTCTATCAGTTCCGGCTCCGGTTCGTCTTCGGGCGGATTCGGATTGGCAATTGTGCAGGCCGGTCTTGAAGGGGATGTGAGTGACGGCAACGATGAAAGCGAAGATGAAAATGAGGGCGAATCCGGAGGCGGTTTCGGTCTCGATCCGGGAGTGTCTGTGCCGGAAGTTTCGGGATACCAGATGATGGTGAAGAATGCGGCCAACTCGATTCAAAACTTCATCAACAATCCGCAGTTTTCGTCTTCCAGCATCATCGCAATCGCGTTTGTCGTGCTTGTGGTCGGAGCGATTTTTTACGGGTCGCGAAAGAGAGGACTTTGATTTGAGAAAACGTTTTTAAAAACAATGAAAAAAATTTAAAAACAGTTCAAAGCTTGTCGGATTTTTCCGGCAAGCTCTTTTTTATTCTTTCATAATTTTATTCTTTTAATCGTTCCTTTTTTCCAAAAATCACGTTGCGTTTTCATTTCATACATTGAAAATTTAACATCGGTTTCACTGTTTGAAGCGTCTTATTTTTTCAAATAATCGCCCGAATTTTTAAAAAACAAATAAAAATGTAAAAAAAGAGACGTCAAAAAAGTAAAAACGAATGACAAAAAAATTGAAAAAAAATTCAGTAAATCAAAGTCCAATCCAATTTGTTGTCCTCGTCGTCGTAGAGATAAACTTCCATGCTCCCTTGGTCTTTTTCTTCCCCGAGCGGTTTTGCGCCGATGAATAAAACGTCGCCGACTTCAACGGGGATGTCGGCCGGCACTTTTCCGAAGTAAACGCGTCCTTTTGAGTACGGCTCTTCAATTGTAACTCCTTGGTAGGCCATCGTTTGAATGACGTTAATCACCAAACAATCAAAACGGTCCGTTTCTAAAATTTCAATATTTTCGGCATCTGACACCATAATTTTCCCCTTTCATTTTTTATTACGCGTAAAATTGCAAACACTCGTCGCTTGTTCCGGATTTTTTCAATTCCAAAAGCGCTTGCTCAAAGTATTCCGCCTTGACAAACTTTTCATCCTCGATAATCGCGCGGTGAAGCGCGGTTTTAAGAACTTTTTGAACCAAATCCCTGCCGGAAAGGCCGACCATCTCTTTTGAAAAACGCTTCACATTAAAAGCCGGATCCGCCGGAAGCGGAAACGTTTTCAAATTCGTTTCTAAAATCCGCTCGATTTCATCGGCGTTCGGCAAAACGAATCCGATCTCTTCTTCAAAGCGGCTTCGAACGGCCGAATCCAAGGATTGAATCCGGTTGGTCGAGCCGATGGTGCAAACCCCTTTTCGCTCGGACAAGCCGTCCATTTCCGTAATCAAAGCATTGACGATTTCAACCACGTCGCCGCGAAGCTCTTGATACTTGCGGTCCAGCGCAATCGCATCAATCTCGTCAATAAAAATAATACACGGCGCCATTTCTTCCGCGCGCTCATACAATTCGTGAATCTGGCGCGCGCCTTCGCCGACAAATTCCCCGATCAATTGCGTGGCTTTAACAGGAATCAACGGCACGTCCGCTTTGGATGCCAACGCTTTGGCAAGCATGGTTTTTCCGGTTCCCGACGGCCCGTGGAACAACACGTTTCTTGGCGCCCATTTTCCGAAAGCTTCCGGGTCGCCCAAGTAGCGCTCGATTAAACGGCACTTCTTTTTGGCCGCGTCCTGCCCGATGATTTCATCAAACGAAACAACGGTTTTGGGTTGATTCTCTTCAAAATCCGGTTTTGAATCCGACGGCGCAATCAAAATCTTCGTTTTCGGACCGATTGCGAATCCTTCCGGATTGACCGAAATCACGCGGTATGCAAATCCCTTAAACAATTCGCGATCAAAAAGATACATCCCGGACTCGACTTCCCATCCTTCCCATTGGTCGCGAATGTAGGCCTCAAACAAATCGGTATCTTCGATAAACGGATCATCGTCTAAAAGCCCGATGAGCGGATATCCCGCCGGCTTTAAAATCACTTCCCCGGCAAATTCCGTACCGGATCCTTCAAAAAAAGGATTCTCATCATTACTTTTCTTGGAATTGGATCGCTGAGAAACACGCATCTATGCATCAACTCGTTTTTACTTCATAACGTTATCCGTAACATACAAAAAAATTCAGTTTTCTAAAAAAACGGAATTCTAAATAAATCTGTTTTTAATATTATTTATTTTCATATTAAAACTCACTGTCATATAAATACCAAATGTTCACGGATTGTCCGATTCAATGACAATATTATAAATCTTTGTTTTTCTCCTTTTCTTTTTCCTCCTCTCGTTTTTCTTTCTCTTCCTCCTCCACCTTTCTTTTTTCTTTTTCTTCTTCCTCCTTTCTTTTTCTTCTTCCTCTCCTTTCTTTTTTTCTTCCTTCTCTTTTCTTTTTTTCTTCCTTCTCTTTTCTTTTTTTTCTTCCCCCTCCTTTCTTTTTTTTCTTCCTCCTCCTCCTTTCTTCTTTTTCTTCTTCCTCCTTTCTTTTTTATCCTCTTTTAAAATATGGCTCCATATTTTTTTGTTTCATACAAGTTGTCCTCATATCAGTTTTAAATAATATTCTTAAATCGAAAGACATTTTTTTATTTATTAAAAATCATTTTTTTAAATGGAAACGTTTTTTTAAATGGAAACGTTTTTTTAAATGGAAACATCTTTTTTAAATGAACCTTTTTTGCAATGTTTAGCGTAATCTTTTGTATGGTGTTTGTCTTTATTCTTTATTC
>Ga0265295_1009633_pt1 | contig 10256 bp, 10 predicted proteins | sample Munlansysbiofilm_FD_192503 | JGI IMG/M metagenome (GOLD analysis project Ga0265295, IMG submission 192503) | Leachate microbial communities from a municipal landfill in Southern Ontario, Canada - Methane capture system biofilm | ecosystem: Engineered > Solid waste > Landfill > Unclassified ... | reverse complement strand
AAAGAAAGTTGGGAATTATTAAAAGAATATCAAAACAAATTACTAAATTTGACATTAAAATGGAAGAAATTGGATTTGGTAACTCGCTGATTATCAATGATGAATTTTTACGTTAGTTGGAATTTAATGGAACAGCAGATAATTGACATAGCGATTAAACATTGGAATAGGAATTTTTCAGGAATTTCCGCAAGTGATATTGCGGAAAAACTAAACTTGTCTCACAATGAAGTAATGGAATGCCTTGAAAAACTTAAAGAAGGAAACAAAGGCACTTTAAATCAGAATGTTTCATTAGGACTGGTCTCTATCAATATTGACGAAGAAACTGAAGAGGTTAAAACAGAACACAGTACGATTGTAACTCATATATATTTTCCTTCCAAAGAGATTTTAGAAAACTACTATTCTAAAAACTTGAATGTTTTCATTAATAACGGAGAATATAAAAACAGATTACATAGGGGATTTAGTCAGATTGATTTAGTTTATTTTGAAGTAAATATTTTAGATAGATATCTTAGAAACAGAGAAATATACTCTATTGATGACGATGTAACAGGCGGATTACTAAAACTCAATATAAACTACCTTGACACTTTAACAGACGAAGAAATTGAAAATAAATACTTCAATAAAATCTGGTATGGTAAACGAAGATTATTGAGTGGTCATATTTCAGTTTCAGCGATATTACATGATTTGTCTGAGATGCCTGTTAAAGAACAAAGTTATTGGTATGGGTTTGAGATAGAAAACCCCAAATTTTCCGAAAACGATAATGATTTTAGTCGTTTTGTAACAAGAGCATATTATGGCGAATTGGTTGATAGCAATGACCCAATATTTGAAATTTCAAAAGAAATAAAAGGTATAAATAAAATTTTTGGATTTGACCTATTTCTGAATTATGAAAACACGTATTTGACTTATCCAATAAATAATACCTTGAAAGAATTTGCAGATTGCAACAGCGAATTATATAAACTAATTGGACCTGATAATTTGAAATATAAGTCAATTAAAAAGGTTTATTTAGATTATTTGAAGGGTAAGCTTGATGATATCATTCATTCTGAAAGTAACCGGGCATTTTCACAGATACAAATCCTAACTTTAATAATTGAAAAGTTAGATAAAGAATTAGCAATTGAATTTAAGGAAGTATGGGAAACAATAAAAAGTAACAGAATTATAGCAGACCATAAAATATCAAAACCTAACTATTTGCCAGCTAATTACATTGATAGTTTTAGGTTAAATTGTGATAGAGTGAGGAATATTTTAAAACGGATTGGTATTGAAATGACGAAAAAAAACGGTGTGTAACAATGTGTAAATTTAAAAGCGGTCGCAGTGGTATGCCAGCAGCGGTTTTCCGCTCATTCTCTCGTCCGTATGCGGACAGAGAATCACACGCAACTCCGCTTCAAAACTTACACGCGACCGTTAGCAACAAGCAAAAAAATGCAGCGTTTTACTTTCTCATGAAGCAAGATTTTATTACATATTCAGAAAGACTCAACTATTTACTCGAACTAATTGAAAAAGGTAGCATATATTCACCGAATCAAATTTGTAAAAAATTTGATTGTTGTGATAAAACCGCAAGAAATATGATTAATACACTCAGAAATATGGGACATGATATTAAATATAGTAAGTCGAGTAAAAAATATTTAATTAATTCAATATGACGGTAATTATTTTACCGTCTAACAATCTATTTTTGTACTATTGAATCTATTATGAACCTTAAATTTATTTTTTATGAAAAACAAAAATTTGATTATTTATTTATTGTTTACCTTCGGGATTATTACATTTTTTTTAAGTTGTGAGAAAAGTGACAACAGTTTATTAAGTAATTCTGAATCAACAACTGTTGAAAAAAGTGCAAAGTATCCTTATGAAAGTTATTTTATTGAGATAGGGCAATATCATAACAGTGTTCTTGATTACGTTGGCAAAAATGGTGATGTTAGTAAATTAACACGAGAACAGCGTTTCATTCTTGCTGAATCATACACTAAAAGTGGGAATAAATGGTCTGATATAAAAGTTTTAGGAGATAATTTATGGCTAATTATTGAATCTGACAGTTCAATAGTTACATTATTGGATACTAAAGCATTTAGCTCAGAAGCATTAGCCTACATCGAAATGCTTAATACATGTTTTGATAATGCACTTTTATCAGCACAACATGGGAATCCTCCGAGACCAGAAGATTTTAATTATTCTGTTAATGAAATAATTGGGAAAATCTATGAAGAAGAAAAGGTAATTGTGGATACTACAAAAGGAATTGGTAATGAATATGCTTTAATTGTAGCAGATTGTTATTTAGCTAAAGCAACTTATGAATATTGGTATAATTCGGCTGTTGATAGTAAAAGCTATTGGTATGGTTATTTAGATTTATACGCATCATCAAAATTGCCCCCATGGATACAAAGAGCTTGGCATGGTATTAAAGTAGCTGCAGTAGATACATGGGCATGGGTTACTTATGGTGGCGAAGAATACGAAGACCCAGAAACTGGAGAAACAGGTTATTTTTGGTATCTCCCACGCGCAAACAAAATCGCCTCTCAAGCTTCTGCAACTGTTGAATAATTTTGGTAGCAGAATTTTATTCTTGATTTAGTTAAAACATTCATTGAATAAAAAACAGAAGTAAGATAGTTTTTTTATTCAATGAATGTTTTCTATCTTAATAAATCAAAAAAAGTATAATTTTACCATAAAATAAAAAAAATGACAAAAACATTATTATTTTTAATAATATCGTTGATTACAACAACCTTATTATTGGGACAAAATTACAGAACAGTACAGTTCGTAGATATCGTACATAATAAGCCCATATATGGCGTAATGGTTTTTACAGATGGAAATTTTGCATCTGTGTCCGACGATAATGGGAATTGCCAAATTGATAGTAATATAAATGAAATTTATTGTAAGTATCTTGGTTATAAAGATACTCTGATAAATATTAAAGAATGTAACAAATGTGTAATATCTTTAGTAACGAATTTTAATTTACTCGATGAAGTAGAAATCAACGCAAAATACAATCCTAAAAAACATTTGCTTAAATTACTAGCAGAATCTCAAAAGTCATCATATGATATAGATACTGTAATTTATTATAAATTTAAAGAGACTAATATTATTCCAGCAATTGGGCAAACAGAAATATTTTCAGGCACTCTTAAGGTTGAGAATAAAGGATATTCAAAAAAAGCTAATCTGATATATCTTTCAGAAGTATCTAAATACAACAATACTATTGAGGAGAATTATTATGAGCTTATTGGTTCTAGTAGATTATTCGAAAAGTTTATTAATGACATTTTATACCCAGAAAACATTGCAAAATTAAAAAAACATTTGATTGTTGAAAAATCAGATTTATATACCCCAGATTCTATTAGTTTTTTACTTTTCAATAAAAACGAACAAATTACTACTAACTGTAATTACATTAGTTTTATCAACAATAAAATAAGAACCCGTGAGGTTGCTATTTCAAGATTGAGAAATAATAAATATATTAAGTATTATTTAAAAACTACATATTCAACGATTCCGATATCTATTCCTGAAAAAATCGTTGCAACTTATGAATACTACATTTCTGACAATACACTAATAATAAACCAAATAGAAATTGAAAAAATTGATAATCCTAAAACTGAAATAGACCTCAATATTTTAATATATGATAGTTGTAAGAAAATTATTGAAAATGTAAAATTAAAATTTCCTGAAATAGTTATAGATAAGGAATCATTAACAGAAGAATGAATTGCTCTTTATTAAACAAAATTTGCCAGTTGCTAACAGCACCTTAGCCCCATTGCGGAATTATCTTTAGTAAAAGATTAGATTTTTTGTTTAAAATTTGTAATAAAACAACAAAATAACACTTCGGGGCCGCAACAGTGCTAAGCTGCAACCGTTAGCGTTCATTGTAAAAAAAAAGACACTGCCAATTTAAAATGAGAAAAATGAAAAACGGAACCCAGATAATAGGATTAATAATTTCAGCATTTATTATACTCTGCTGCTTGACAAACTGCAAAAAGACTGATTGCAAAGAACAACCGAAAGACGATTTTTTTTGTACTCATCAGTACGACCCTGTTTGTGGTTGCAATGGAAAAACATATGGAAACGCATGTGAAGCAGAATGTAATGGAATTACTGAATATACAAAAGGAGAATGCAAATGAGACATATCGCAGCAATTTTAATATCAGTTTTTGCATTTACAGTATTGACAAGTTGTGAGAAAGTTGATGTTCCAACCGACACACCAAACTGTATAAAAAGAAAAATCAGGCAGATTAAATCTGACGAAGTAAGAAATCCACCTGCAAGTGTTTGGCAGTATGATTATAATGGACAGACAGTTTATTATATTCCTCCATACTGTTGCGACAGACCAAGCGAATTGTATGACTCTGACTGTAAACTAATATGTAATCCTGACGGTGGACTTTCAGGAACTGGAGATAATAAATGCTCTGACTTTTTTAGCAAAAGGACAAATGAGAAATTAATTTGGCAGGATGACCGGAAATAACATAAATAACTCAATGACAATGAACAACGAAACGCTAACAAAGGCTAAAATCAAGCGGGCAGATAGTGCCAATTTGAAGGGCAGTACATCTAATAAACTTTATCGCAGGTTGACAGTGAAATGCTCCGAAATGCCCGCCAGCTTTTAGCCTCAACCGTTGTGCAAAATCCCCCTTCGACTAAAATATCGATGAATATTTTCGCTAACGATAGGGTAAATTGAAGAAAAAGTGAATGTAATTTGAAAATATTAAACAATTATAAATCAAATAATTAACTTTGCCGTTAGTTGGAATTATGAGAAACATCGTGCAAATTAAATAAGTAAACCTATGAAAAATTCAATTGTAATTATTCTTGCTTTTTTGTCAATATCGACATTTGGGCAAGTAACATTAGAACAAGCTAAAATTAACACTTTTGGCAATTTAGATACAGAAAAAATGTATGACGGTATTTTGATAAATTCTTCTGTAATACCAATAGATATGTCTGAATTTTCAGTGGATTCTGCAACTGTTATTAACGCTGACTTATGGTTAAAATTATATGCTAAAATATATTCAGCATTTCTTTCTGAACCAAAAATCCCAACACCTAAAGAGATTACGGAAATATACAATCAGAATATAAAAAATAGTGTTATACCGCTTGGACTATTTTATTTCAAATATTCTTCTATTAAGGAAGATGCTATTGATAAAGGGCTGTTGAGATTTGAAAATGACGTACTTTACGAGACTTTTGAGAATGATTCACCATATGAAGAACAAGAGTGCCTTGCTTTCTCACCTTTGTTATTAAGCGTCAATTCAACAGATATTCAATTTGTACTGAATGATGAGCTTTTATTTAACAATACAGGATTAGAAATTTCAAAAATAACAATTGATTTTGCAGATGGTTTTGGAATGCAAAACATTTCATCAAATGAAGTTATTAATATTTCTTATGATAGTTATGGTGAGAAAAAAATTACCGGAAATATAGTTATTGGTAAAAAGAAATATTTGGTAAATACTTCAATAATAGTTGGAGATGAACAAGTGCAACTTAAAAGTGGTGGAGATGATGATTTTGGTGATGTGGTAACTCCTGATGACCAGTATGATATTCAAACAACATATAATAGTAGTACAATAAAAGGCAAATGGGGAGTTTTCTATGGGTGTGATGAAAATTTAAATAAACCTGTTATAGTTATAGAAGGCTTTGACCCTTTGGATTCCAAGAACCTAAGTGATGGCGAAGCTAAAAACAACTTGTATGCAATAACTGATACAAAACAACACTTATTAAATAATTTAAGAAATGCTGGATATGATATTGTTATTCTTGATTTTGATAATAATAATATTGATTTGCGAGCAAGTGGAAAACTTGCTGCTGAACTAATAAAAGAAGTAAATCTGCAAAAACAAGGAGAAAATGAACTGGTTGTGATGGGACGAAGTGGCGGAGGCTTACTTGCACGATATGCTTTAGCTTACCTTGAAGAAAACGATATTAATCATCAAACAAGACTTTTGCTTACAATTGACGCTCCAAATCAAGGAGCCAACATACCCTTAGGTTTTCAGCATTTCATTAAGTATACCGTGAACTCAACTGTTTTGATGGGAGTTATAGGTGTTTTAGGTAACTATTTAGCTAATGATATGTTAGATAAAACATTGAACTCAACATACGCTAAACAGATGCTTTTTTATCACCACTCTGAAACAAATAAATCAAATAAAAAAGCAAATCCATCCAATGACAGAGCCAATTTTGTTAATGATTTAAATTCACAAAATGGTGGTTATCCAGAAAATTTATTAAAAATTGCAATATCGGATGGTAGCAGGTCAGCCCAAAACCAAGGGTTTGGATTTGAAGCGAATTTGCTGCGATGGGATTTAGATGTTGGACCATGTCCTGTTACACGCTTAACAAACCAAGTAAACGCATTACCAGATAAAGGTCAAACGGGAGAAATTATTAAATCAAAAATAGAAGTAAGGTTTCCTATTGTCCCTTGCCTTGTTTATTCGAATTGGGTTGAAACTCTATGTTTAGAAATTGAAATAAACAACGCAAACCCTTATGATAATTCACCAGGAGGAAACGCTGGCTGGCATAGATTAAATGTAAATTCTTTTATGCCTGATTGGAGTAACAACTTACTAACCTATTTAGCAGGGGTAAGTGTTGAAGATGATTTTGAATGTTTTGTTCCTGTTGTAAGTGCTTTAGACTTGAATAGTAATATTTTACCATCTGAACATGGTGGACTGTTTTATAATGTTGATGCTAATTTGTCAAATAACTCAAACATTTCAAGAGTTGGTAATTTTTTCTATAATTTATCACCTCCAACAGTATCTCCATTTGATGTAATGTATGCTTCTTCATCGAATCAGGAACATGCTGAAAGTAATAGCGAATGGACATCTTTGTTTGAAGGGGAAATTTATCCAACTAATCTTTATTTGCAGAATCAGGAAATAACGCATGACAGGGTTTATTATGCAAGGAATAGCATTACGGCAGGGAATAATGTTACTACAGATTTACCGCAAGGTGAATTTGTTATAAAATCGGGGTCAAAAGTAAAGATGACATCTGGGGGTAGCATTACTTTGTCACCGGGATTTAGTGCAGAATTGGGTTCGGAATTTATTGCTACAATTCATGAAGAAACCAATTGCAATATTGCAAGTATGTCTTCTTTGAAATCAGCTAAAATAATATCTGATAATCAGGAGGTATCTGAAATAAAAACAGCAAATCAAAATCCTTTAGTTGATATAATCACTTCTACTGAAAAATCAATATCTGTTTACCCAAATCCGGCTAATACGACTTTAATAGTTTTTTTTAACAAATATTCTGATGAGAAGATTAATGTTAAAATCTTTGATAATTCAGGTAAACAAATAAGTTCAATAAAAAATGCAAATCGAATTACCGAAATTAATGTGAGTGATTTTCAGCCTGGATTTTACACGGTTCTCATCTCACATGGCAAAGAAGTATATTCAGAAAAATTTATTAAGCAGTAATTATGAAGCCAATAATTTTATTGTTTATAGGTTTGATTCTTTCTGGCTGTTCTTCAATGAATATTCCAGCAAAGTTAAACACTCCTTCTTTCGAAAAAAAGGGACAAATGGAAGTTGAATTAGGCTCAAGCACTAATAGTTTTTACCAAAATGTAGGGTATTCGATAACAGATAATCTGTCTATTATTTCTTCAGGTTTTATTTCATATGATTTTCTTGACAAAAATGAGTATGCTAAATATAGATGGTCTGGTGAGTATTTTGAATTCTTACCGTCTCCTTATGAAAGTAAATATATTGATTTAGCCATAGGAATGTATAAAAATAGAAATGAAACGATAAAATCAATATACGTTGGGACTGGTTTAGGAAATTCAAATTATAGATATAAGTATTCAAGTGATGGAAGTCAAGAATATTTAAGGAAAAACACATATAATACCATTTTTGCACAATTCAATTATGGTAAAAAGAAAAATAATATAGACTATGGATTAACTTCAAGGTTATCATATAGCTATTATCCATTTAATTCTAAAATCTTAAATTCAAATTCTCTAAATGATGATATTAAATCTAATGTTGTGTATCATATTTTTGGAGTTCAACCATGTCTATATTTAAATATTACAAAAAATCGATTCGTATATACTTTTAATGCTGGCACATATTTAACAAATTACAATAAATACTCAGATTGGTTTGTTAGAGATTACCCTCAAAACACACTGATTCATTTATCAATAGGATTAAAATATAAGATTGGTAAAGAATAACTTTGCACAACAAGCGGTCATAAAACATTGGGGGTGAAGTGGTTATTTGAGCCTCGGTTCTCGCATCAAAGTTCACTGTACCTTGATAGGAAAGTAGCTCCGAAATCCCCAACGTATTCATACCGCAAACCGTTAGCAAACATGCCAAGAAAAAGAAAAACAAACATTGTACATTAAAATAAATGAGAATTAATATACAAATAAACAATAATTCCGCTATTTTTGAAGAAAAAAGAGAATATAATACGAAATAATAATTAACTAAAAATTGTTCTTATGAAAAAACAAAACTCACTAATTATGATTCCTCAGTTACTTATACTGGTTTTATTATTTGTATTTGCAAACAGTTGCAAGAAGGATGATAACAACAATACAGGTATTCCTGTATTATCAACCACTGCAGTTACTGACATAACACAAGCTACAGCTACTTGCGGTGGAAATATTACCTCAGATGGTGGAGCAACTGTAACTGCCCGCGGAGTATGTTGGAGTACCGGTCAAACACCGACAATATCAGACAACAAAACCACAGATGGAACAGGCGCAGGAGAATTCTCGAGTATATTGAGCGGTTTGTCGCCTAATACTACATATTATGTTCGGGCTTATGCAACAAACAGTAGTGGTACTGGCTACGGTAGTGCCATGTCTTTTACTACGCAAGAAGGAAGTAGTGGGGGCACTTTTACCGACACACGAGACGGAAAGGTTTACCAAACGGTAGTCATTGGCACCCAAGAATGGATGGCAGAAAATCTTGCATACTTACCAAGCGTTGTGAGTCCCGGTACAGGTTCAAATACAACATCGTATTATTATGTTTACGGTTATGATGGAGCAAGTGTAAGTGCTGCAAAATCAACAGCTAATTACACAACATACGGTGTTTTATACAATTGGCCCGCAGCTATGAATAGTTCGGCAAGCAGTTCTGCCAATCCAAGTGGTGTTCAAGGTGTATGCCCTACAGGTTGGCATTTACCAAGCGATGCCGAGTGGACAGAATTAACCGATTACCTTGGAGGTGAAAGTGTTGCCGGTGGCAAACTTAAAGAAACCGGAACTACGCATTGGGCAAGCCCAAATACAGGTGCAACCAACGAAACCGGTTTTACAGCCCTGCCGGGAGGCTACCGTATCTATGGTGGTAATTTCCGCGATGTTGGAAACTACGGTTACTGGTGGAGTGCTACGGAGAGCGATGCGACGAGTGCATGGTACCGTAGCATGTACTTCGATGCCAGCTATGTAGGCAGGCGCAGCGACGGCGGTGAGGCGGTTGGTTTTTCCGTGCGTTGCGTGAGGGATTAGAATTTATTTGATTCATTTGACTATTTGATTTATTTGTTTATTTGTTTATTTCCGCGAAGCGGTCGAATTTTTTTAAAATGGCACAGTATAACGAACTACCGGTATATAAAGCAACTTATGATTTACTTTTGGCTATATTCCAGTTTACAAAGGAGTTTACCAAGGAGTATAAATATACCGTAGGCGAGAGTTTGAAAAAGGAAACAATAGAAATCTAAATAGCGGAATTATTAACTGAAATAAAATATATTGCACAATGGATGAAAGAAGCACGTTTGCTAACAGCACCTAAGAAAACATGGGGCGGACAGTGTTATCCGCAAGTTTCGTTCTCCTTAGCAACTTTTCGTTTCGGTGGAAAGGTAATCGCTCCGAAATGCCCCACGTTTCTTAGCTGCAAACCGTTAGCGTTCAGTGGAAGACAAAAAAATCGAGCAATGTTTTTTAGTGAAAGTTTTTGAACAGAAAAAGTAATTTAAATTGCTACCGTGAAAATTTGAAGAAAAAGGAAGAAAATGTAATC
>Ga0265295_1009632_pt1 | contig 10259 bp, 9 predicted proteins | sample Munlansysbiofilm_FD_192503 | JGI IMG/M metagenome (GOLD analysis project Ga0265295, IMG submission 192503) | Leachate microbial communities from a municipal landfill in Southern Ontario, Canada - Methane capture system biofilm | ecosystem: Engineered > Solid waste > Landfill > Unclassified ... | reverse complement strand
GACAAACGCTTGCGGCCACTGACGCTCTTCATGTTGATGAATGTCCAACTTGCCACAGCACCGATATCGGAACATATAGTCGCGTGATTGGTTATGTGCGCATGATTGCCCGCAAAAACATTAAGATTAACGAAAAAGGCTATTATAAAGGCGATTATAACTTCTGGAGCAAAGCGCGTCGTTTCGACTGGGCTCAACGTCGGCGCTTTCATGAAAGCGACACCGATGATACGGTATTATAAGAATTTAATTTTGACCCTCAGCGAAGTCGACGGTCACCCCTCGCTTTTGGTTCATGCTTTGACGGGCTGTTCCCTACATTGTTTTCAGTGTTTTAACTATGAGGAGTTAATCACCAATAAGCAGGAAAGATATTACACAATCAAAGATGTCGTTAATTATGTTATTCGGCAGAAGGATTTAACCGAATACATTATTTTCAGTGGCGGTGAATTTTTAAATGCTTCACTTGACGATTTAGTTCATGACTTATTAGCGATTCGCGAGGTCTCAAATAAACCTATTATCATTTACACGAATGGAACAAACTTTGAAAAGATGATGGCCCTTCATAAGCAAAAATTAGTTGACGGCTTTCATATTGATATGAAACTTCCATACCACCTTCTTAGCAAAGACGATAATGATCTGATCGAATTGACTTTAGGGGTAAAGGGCAAAGATAAAGCGTTTTTTGATAGTCTCATTAAAGCTCTTGATTTCACTATTTATAGCGACAACGGCTTTAGTAAAGTTCGAAGTGTTCAGTACCCCTTTTTAAGTGAAAGCGCCTTTGAAGAAAATCGTATTTTTATCGATCAACTTAATCAAAAATATAATAAAACCGTTCCCTACGAAGTAAATAATTTTATTTATCCAGAACAATAACTATAAAAAAACGTCTGTTTTGCCATGAAATTTTACTTTTTGAAGTCATTTTTGTTTTAACTAAGCGCTTTTAAATCATATATATGATTAGTGGTGTATAATAATTGTCGCCTACTAAAGGAGAAATATTTATGGAAAAAGAATGCACTCACGACTGCAGTAGTTGTGGAGAAGCTTGCGATGAAAGAAAAGAGGAGGCGACGGATTTTTCTGCAAAACTTAACGAGCATAGCAAAGTTAAAAAGGTCATTGGTGTTATAAGCGGAAAAGGCGGTGTTGGAAAATCAATCGTTACCGCCATGTTATCTGTTTTGATGAGAAGATTAGATCATAGTGTTGCGATTCTAGATGCTGATATTACCGGTCCTTCAATTCCCAAATTATTTGGATTAAAAGAAAAAGCGTTTGCTAATGATTTAGGAATAATCCCTTTAACGACAAAAACGGGTATCGATGTCATGTCGATAAACTTATTGCTTGAAAATACGACTGACCCAGTCATTTGGCGGGGACCGATTATTGGAAATATGGTCAAGACCTTTTGGTCGGATGTTGTCTGGAAAGACATTGACTATATGTTTATTGATATGCCACCGGGCACTGGTGATGTCGCCTTGACAACATTTCAATCATTACCAGTCAACGGAATCGTCGTTGTTACTTCTCCTCAAGAACTAGCCTCAATGATTGTTAGCAAAGCCGTCAAGATGGCCCAGATGATGAATATTCCAATTATTGGCATTGTCGAGAACATGTCCTATTTTAGATGTCCAGATAATAATAAGGATTATCAAATTTTTGGTGCGAGTCATATTGAAGATATCGCTTCTGAATACAACCTAAAAGTACTAGCCAAAATCCCTATCGATCCTCATCTTTCGAGTTTATCTGATTTGGGGCTTATCGAACTATTCAAAGGTGACTGGCTAAGTAAAATCCCGGAAACACTAGAAAAATTATAGTGAATAAGAGGGTAATAATAAGTGCCCTCTTTTTACTAGAAAAAGATAAGATATGTTTGTGTTATAATTATTTATACCTTTGGAGAAAACCTTGTGATTTATCTTGATTATAGTGCAACCACCAAACCAAATCGGGCCGTTCTTGAATATTTTAATTTGGTAAGCATCAAGTATTTTGCTAATGCAAACTCCATTTATTCTATTGGCCGAAATAGCAAAAAAGCGATTAAAAGAGCAAGCGAGCAGTTACTTAATACGCTTGGCTTTGATAATCACGAAATTATATATACAAGTTGTGCTACAGAGGCTAACAACCTCGCTATAAAAGGCGCAGTTGAAGCCCTCAAAGGAAGCAAGAATAGAATCATCACGAATCTTTTCGAACACTCATCAGTTGTTGCCCCGATTAATATCCTGCAGAAAAAAGGAATAAAAGTTAGTATCGTCCATCATGATGAAAATGGGCGGGTAGATCTCGAACATTTAAAATCTCTAATGGGCGCGGATGTTGCCTTAGTGTCAATTGGCTCGGTGGACTCTGAAATCGGTATTCGCCAACCATTATCCGAAATTGCGAAAATAGTACACGAAGGTGGCTCAATTCTTCACTGTGATGCGACACAAAGTATCGGCAAAGAGGTCCTTGGTCTTCGCGAAGCCGACCTCGTCACCTTCTCGGCACATAAGTTTTATGGAATAAAAGGAATTGGCGCGCTTGTTAAGCGCAAAGATGTAGCTTTAACAGCTCAACTCCACGGCGGAACGAGCACAACCATTTATCGGGCGGGAACACCAAACACGCCACTAATTCTTTCTTTAAAGAAAGCCGTTACCATAATATACAAAAATCACGCGAAGAAATACGCCAAAGTTAAACTTCTTAATATGTATCTACGTGGTCTTTTGGATCAACTTCCTTACATCGTCATCAATAGTCCAAAAGATGCTTTGCCTCATATTTTAAACTTCAGTGTAATGGGTATCTCTAGCCATAAATTAATTAATTTATTGTCAAAAAAAGAAATTTTTCTTTCGAATCATAGCGCATGTTCAAGCAATAGTGAAAAGTCTCTCGCGGTTTTGGCCTTAACGAATGATGAGAAGCGGGCTCAATCAAGCATTCGCGTCAGCATTTCACATTTAACGACCAAATATGAACTCGATGTCCTTATCAAAGAATTAAAAAAGATTGGTAAAGCAATATGAATGTAGTTATTATCTCGGCTGTCTGGTGCCCATCTTGTCTTATTATGCTTGGGCGCTATCACGAACTACAAAATAAATACCCAAATATTCAATTTATTGAATACGATTACGACAACGATAAACAGGCCGTAGCAGAGCATAAAGTTTGGAAGACCCTTCCTGTTTTTATTATCTATAAAAATAACGAGGAAGTTGCTCGTTTTATTGGCGAAAAATCCATTAAAGAAATTTCCTTAAAAATTGAGAGTTTCATTGATGATTAGTAAATGGCAAAAATTATTATTAGCAATGACTTCCGTTTTTCTTTTATCTTCGAGCGGCGGTGATTTCAGCGTTCAAGAAGCTAATCGAGTTTCCGAGCCACCTCATCAAGTTAATATCCATTTCTTCTATAGCGAATATTGTACCCACTGTAGTGAGGAAAAGGTTTTTCTAGATGAAATTTCTCAGGACGAAAAATATCATAATGTTTCAATCATCAAATATTTAACCGACAGTCATTTAAGCGAAGGTGGAGTAAACCCCGACTATACGCGCAACAACGAGCTTATTGAAGAAGTAGCTGACGTATTTGATATTACAGCCGGCACACCGATGACCGTCATCGGGGGTAAGGCGTTCTTGGGTTTTAATGCCATTATTAAATATTCGATACCCAAATACATCGAAAAGTATTCTGAAAACGAACATGTAGATGTTATGAATAAAATAATTAACGAAGAGACAATCGCACCCGGAGATATCGACACTAGTGTCTTAGATATAATTGAGCTTCCCCTTATCGGCATTGTCGATCCTAAAACCGTATCGCTTGGCCTCGTAGCGGTTGTGTTAGGTTTGGTCGATGGTTTTAATCCGTGCGCGATGTGGGTTTTACTATTTCTAATTTCTTTGCTTCTTCCAAACGCTGATCGCAAGCGCATTTTTATACTTGGCGGCGCATTTATTTTGACGTCAGCACTCTTCTATTTTGCCTTGATGATGGCGTGGGTGAACACAGCCGTCTTTATCGCTGGCAATTTGGCTTTTAGAATAATTGTCGGTGCTTTCGCTTTAGCGGCCGGTGGCTACAACTTATATCAATTCATTAAAAATATTCGTCAAAAGGATGTTGGCTGTGAAGTCACTGATGAAAAGCAAAGAGTTAAGCTTATGGACAGGGTTAGAAAGATCGTTAATCAAAATAAGTTAATTCTAGCTTTGCTAGGTGTCATCGCGTTAGCCTTAATTGTCAACTTCATTGAAGTGGCGTGCTCAGCCGGACTGCCTTTGGCATTTGCTAATATTTTGGCAATAAATGGTCTTGCAGGTTGGTCAAGTCTCGGCTATGTCCTTCTTTATATTTTATTCTTTATCATCGATGATTTAGTCGTGTTTACAATTGTAATGTTGACGCTCAAAATAAAAGTCGTTTCAAACAAAATCGCCCGCTATAATCACCTCATTGGTGGCATCATCATGATAGCGATTGGTATACTGATGATTTTCTTTCCGAGTATTCTCCAGTTTAACTTTTAAGAAGCATATCACTAAAAGTTATCTTTTACTCATAGTATAATAATTTTACAGGTGTCATATTTTATGACGATTACTTAACCATAAAGGAGATTTAAAAATGGAAGAAAATGTTAACAGAATGCCATTAATTGGCGACAAGGCTCCTGCCTTTACCGCAGTGACCACACAAGGAATCATCAATTTTCCTGAAGACTACAAAGGAAAATGGGTTATTCTTTTTTCTCACCCCGCTGACTTTACGCCCGTTTGTACGACTGAGTTTATGACTTTCGCCTCGATGGCCGATGAGTTTAAGGCTCTTAACACCGAATTAGTCGGATTGTCCGTCGATTCACTTTACGCCCATATCGCTTGGTTAAGAAAAATTCAGGAAATCGAATGGAAAAACTTTAAAAACATCGAAGTAAAATTCCCGCTTATTGAAGACATTCGCATGGATGTTGCCACAAAATATGGCATGATTCAACCTGGCCAATCAAATACTCAAGCCGTGCGCGCCGTTTTTGTCGTTGACCCGAACGGTATAGTTCGCACCATCTTATACTATCCGCTTTCAATGGGACGCAACTTTGATGAAATCAAACGTATCATTCAAGCCCTGCAAAAGGCCGATAATGATAAAGTGGCAACTCCAGCTGACTGGCGTCCAGGCGATGATGTTATTATTCCCACTGCTGGATCATGCGGAACTGCTAAAGAAAGAATGGAAGACGCATCACCAGATAAATACTGTTTAGATTGGTTTATGTGTTTCAAACGCGAAGGCAAGAAATAATCTTTCTTTATTAATAAAACGAAGCGGTGGCGCAATGCCATCGCTTTTTGATTTTTATTGATGTCGAATAACTTCAAAACGTTCGAGTGAATAGGGTTCGTTTTTTTTGATGTCGGCTTTTTGTAGAGCGATACTTATTTGTTCTTCAACAGTATCGACTCCCTCGAGGTTTGGAAGCAGAAGGCCACTTCTTCCTAAGTGGCGAACAATTACGCCAAAACGCTTCACATCTAATTGATGAGGACCAGTAATTTTCTCTGGTTCTTTTAATACGTCGACACTATAAACTAAGTTTCGCAATTCAAACATATCAACTGGAGAAAAGCGAGGGTCCTCAGTACCAGAGGATATGGCGTTTTGTATAATTTCCTTGGCAAGACAAGAAGTGGTGGGATGAATGGTCCCAATACATCCGCGCAACATACCATGCTTTTTAATGCTTACAAAAACGCCTGATCTTTGTTGCAACATTTCTTTCGGACAAGAATCAACAGTCATTACTTTTCCGAATTTGACATAATTTTCTAGTGCTTTTCTGGCGAGAGTAACATATTCGTCTTCTTGACGACGAATAATCGTAAGTTTCTTCGCTTCTTTCTCCTCGTGTTGCTCGCCATAATTTCGTTTAATGTCGTTTGCTTGATGATGAAAGGATGCTATTGCATATCCTACACCAAAGGTGTCTTCATAAGATAGAAGATTAGGCCTAATGGCAGTTTGATCAAGGATACCAGCGAGAACAAGGAGGGAACGAAAGCCACATTCTCCCGCCTTTTCGATTATTTGATTATCGATGGAAAATAGTTCAAAAAAATCACCATTTTTCAATATATCACAAATTGTTTTATCAAAAAGAGGCCCTTCATCTACATACCCATATGGTCCATCTTCTTTTAACATATGTGACAAGTCGCCACTTGCAATAAAAACGAATCGTTTGTCGGGTTCACCCTTTATAATTTCTTGAATAAGCTTTCCATAGTTATAATGCGTAATAAAGGGCATTCCTGAAAAAGATAAGCGCGCTAGTTTATATTTTGCATATTGCTTATTTATAAAATATAAAGGAATTAATGCGCCATGATCGATAGAGGTCTTTTGCCTTCCTTTTGTGCCACAAGGGAAATTTTGAACACTCGCTCTATTTTCTAGCGCTTTTATAAATTCCTGGTCATGCTTTACTGCGCATGTTATTTGTGGAGCGGAAAAGGAAGCAAAATCACCCTTACTGGCAGCGCCACTTTCAATCCGGAAATAGTCCTCATATGTTGTTGAGTGCGGCGAGATAATAATAATTGTCTCAGGTTTAAACTCAGCAATTTCTAAAGCAATTTTATGGTATGCGGAAATAGTTTTTTGTATTCGTTTTTCTTCACCCTTTCCAATTTCAGGAATGATAATTGGAGGATGAGGGACAAAATAGGCGATTAGGTTTTTCATATTAGACATTTCCTAAGTAAATATGTTTTATACCAGCATCTCGCCCTATTTTTTGAGCGAGCTTCAGCGACGCGATTGGTGTTATCTCAACATTCTGCATTTTCCAGGCGGGGAAGAAACGACTGATGTGCCAAGGAATATCGCAACCCAAATTGTCGACAATTTTACTAACCAACTCCTTTATTTGAGCCTCTGCATCGTTAAGCCCCGGAATTAGTAGTGTTGTTAATTCGATATGAATATTTGCTTTTTGCATGGTTTTTAGATTATTTAGTATTGTTTTTAGATTGCCGCCGCAATGTTGTCGATAAAAATTGTCATTTGGTCCCTTTAAGTCGACATTAATTGCGTCAAGATAGGGAATGATCAAATTTAGTGTTTCTTCACTCATAAAGCCATTACTGACCCAAACGTTCTTAATCCCCTTTGCTTTTGCTAACTTCATTGTTTCAAGAGCATATTCCAAAAAGACAGTGGGCTCACTATATGTGTAAGCAATAGCGGGTGTCCTGAATTTGAGTGCCCTCTCGATATGTTTTCTTGGTGCGACTTCTTCTCCGTCAATTGCAAAATCACTAGTGGTGGTTTGTGATATATCGTGATTTTGACACCAAGGACAATGCATGTTGCAACCGGCGGCGGCAAAGGAATATATTTCCGATTTTGCTAGGAAATGGTAAAGCGGTTTCTTATCGATTGGATCAATGGCTGCAGCAATGCAAAGACCATTATTTAAAGAGTAAAGCGTTCCATCCACATTTGAACGGATGCGGCAAAGACCGCGATGCCCTGAAGCGATTAAACAATGATGGGCACATACATTACATCGCACATTCTTATTAGGTAATTTTTCGTAAAGCAAAGTTTCTTTCATCAATCTTATATTATCTTAAAATGGATTTTTACGATATTTGTTAGCGACGATGTAAGCGGTTAGCAAAAATAATTTTTGTCAGAAAGGTGGCAATATGTATAATAGAAGGCAAGATGGAACACAAAGGGGGTTAATCCATTATTCACTAAAGATAGCGCCTGGCCTTCTCATAAAGAAGGTGACGAGGAACAAGGTTTTCGAAAGATTCGGCGGGTGCCTTGTCGGCCCAAGTGGTCGTTAGAAAGAGGACAAAATCACAGAGCCTCAATCATGCTTAGCTTTTCATCTTAAAATACATCGAACTATTTTCGATATATAGATAGTGGATTTACTTTGAATATGTAAATACGAAGTGCAGTCGTGCATGGATATTTGCTTTTGAATTATGAGCAATCGTCCCAATCTTTTATATTGAAAAAATTGGAGTATTAAAATGGAAAAACAAGTAATTATTGAAGAATTTGCTTTAAAGCAATTCAATGAAAAAGTCATGCGTAACCTCTTGCCTTTATCAGTATTTAAAAAATGGCAACAGGCCGTATGCAACGAAACACAAATAGATCGTGAGACCGCAGATGCAATTGCCCACGCTATGAAGATATGGGCCATTGATTTAGGTGCAACCCATTTCTGTCACTGGTTTCAACCGATGACCGGCCTTACTGCCGAGAAACATGAGTCATTTGTGCAAATGGATAGCGAAGGTCAACCGATTGTTCGCCTTTCAGGAAAATCATTATTAAAAGGCGAAACTGATGGCTCTTCCTTTCCTAATGGAGGCCTTAGAACAGCCTTTGAAGCCCGAGGTCATACTTATCTTGATATTACCTCATATGCTTTTGTTAGAGGACATGTTCTCTTTATTCCTTGCGTGTTTGTAAGTTACACGGGAGCAAAATTGGATCACAAACTCCCTCTTCTAGCCGCTTTAGAAAAGATGAACGCCAACGCATCGAAAGTCCTTAGAAAACTTGGTTATCAAAACTTTAAATCAGTTAAAGCGATGATCGGTTTAGAGCAAGAATATTTTCTTGTCGATAAAGAACAAGCTTTAAAAAGACCGGATATTGTTTTCACTGGTAAAACTTTGATGGGCGAAAGCATGCCGAAAGACCAAGGGATGAATGATCACTATTTTGGCGCTTTAACCGAGCGTGTTTCTTCATTCATGAAGGAAGTGAACCAGAAGTGTTGGGAAGTTGGTATTTATGCCTCAACCGAGCACAACGAAGTTGCTCCCGGACAATACGAATTTGTTAGTATTTTTACAAATGTGAACTTAGCGGTTGATCAAAACATGGTTGTGATGGATATATTAAAACGAATCGCCCTAAGACACGATTTAATTTGCCTCTTAAATGAGAAACCATTTGACGGCGTTAACGGCTCGGGAAAACATAACAATTTTTCGCTTTGCACAGATAGTGGCATGAATCTTTTTGAGCTAGGAGAAGACACTTCTTCTAATCTTCGGTTTATGCTCTTTGCAAGCGCCTTTATTCAAACTGTTGATCGTTATGCAACCCTAATCAGAATGTCGTGTTCTGATGCCGGGAATGACTATCGTCTGGGTGGACACGAAGCCCCACCGGCCATTGTTTCTATTTTCTTAGGCGATCATCTCCATCGCGTCTTTGAAGATTTGGCAACCAAAGCCGATTTGTCACGCGTTGAACTAGAAAAAATGTATTCGCCTATTCAAAATCTATCCGCCTTACCGCTTGACGTCACTGATCGAAATCGCACTTCGCCCGTCTCGTTTACAGGAAATAAATTCGAAATAAGAATTTTAGGTTCTTCACGTAGCGCCTCAGCATTGAACGCTACTTTACTAGCGGGAATCGCCGAAGCTTTGGGTGAAATTGATAAGAAACTTGAAGGTTGTGAACCAGAAAACATTCAAAAGCGTATTGTCGAGATTGTTCAGGACATTCTTGTTGAACATCACCGCGTTTTATTTGCTGGCGATGGCTATAGCAAGGAATGGAGCGAAGAAGCAAAACGGCGCGGACTAGATAATTTTCCGAACTATATCGATAGTGTTGAAACACTAAAAGAACCGCATGTCCGCCGAATGCTTTCAAGTCTCGGCGTATTAAGCGAAGAGGAAATTGATGCTCGCTATGATATTTACTATAACGAATTTAATCAAACGGTAATTACTCAAGCCAAGACATTGATTTCAATGGTCGATAAAGGCATTATTCCGGCTTTAGTCAAAACGCTGACTTTATATAAAAGCGCCGATATAGCGACAACCCATTGTGTCGAGGCACTAAAGAAAAAAGCGGCTCTTTTTGGAGCATTGATTGATGATTTGTATGAGAACAATGAGTTACTAAACGAGAGCATCAAAAGCGTAATTAAGTGTCGTGATAAGAAAAAAGCGGCCGCTATTTTGCTTAATAAGGTCAGACCTTTACTTCAAACGATTAAAACGCTATGCAATAATGCCGAGCATAATATGCCAAAGGAATATTATCCTTACCCAACGCTTCAAGATCTAATTGTATAATAAATACATCAGGAGGAATTCTCATTCATGTGTGGAATAGTGGGCGGAGTATCGCTTAAACCAATTCGTAATTATTTAATC
>Ga0265295_1009631_pt1 | contig 10260 bp, 8 predicted proteins | sample Munlansysbiofilm_FD_192503 | JGI IMG/M metagenome (GOLD analysis project Ga0265295, IMG submission 192503) | Leachate microbial communities from a municipal landfill in Southern Ontario, Canada - Methane capture system biofilm | ecosystem: Engineered > Solid waste > Landfill > Unclassified ... | reverse complement strand
GGATGACGGTTCGGCTTTACGCGCGCTGCGGCAACGCTGCCGATGATGGCGTCCACGTCGACCGTGATGTCATCCCGCAGCGCGGAGTCGAGGAGCGTGAGCGCCGCACGTGCGGCCGAGACGCACACGGCGTCGTCGTCGTCGTAGACGGAGACGCGGAAGGCTTGCTCACCCTTGCGCCACACGGTATGCCCTGACACATCGCGGGGCGACCCCGCACAGGCCATCACCTCGAGAACGATGTGCTCGAAGAGGTGCGGTAGCTCGGTGTCGCGCATCTCCTCGATGAACGGGCGGGATGTCTCCGTCGAGCAGCGATGGGACACCATGCCGGGTAGCCAGGCGAGCAAGCGCTCGACCGCGGCCTCGCGCGATGAGAGGCCCGGCGTGTCGTGGCCTTCGACCGTGACGATCAGATCGACGCGATCATCGAGTACCCTCACACCCCGGAGCCGCAGGACGCTCACGCGAGCTCGTTCACCGCGTCCCACCCGCGACGGGTCCCCAGGTAATACGCCAGTGACACGACCGCGACCACGGCGACGGCGCCCGCGATGAGCACCTTGGTGGTGTCCTGCTTGAGCACCGCACGGGTCTCCGACTCCGCCACGTCGCGCACGTGCATGGCCTTCTGCTTCAGGTCTTCCACTGTCAGCTGACGCGGGGCCAGCGCTGTCTCCCGTGCTTCGTTCACTTCTGCATCGACCTCACCTTGATGACGAGGAACACGACAGAACCAAGCATCAGCACCGCCCCGATGATGAGCAGGGCGCCGGGATAGCCCACCCACTCGGCAAGAAGCAGGAACAGTGCGACCGCGATGAAACTGAGTCCGAGAACCAGAAGCGCCGCCGCCGCACTCGCGGATGCGAGTGTCAGGCCGAGGCGCTGTATCGGTGCGACGATCTTCTCTTGCACGACACCGGCAGCCTCCTGGCGGAGCCAGTCGACCGCGGTCTGCAGCAGATCCGCCACCGCGTCGATCACAGCTTCGTATCCCGTTGTGGTGCCGTTCGGCTTGCTGCCGGGTGCGGCCATGGTGTCCTCCTCATGAACGGTGACGCCACTTCCGAAGATACCCCAAACACGCCACGCCTACGAACAAGAAAGGCGGCGCCCCTTTTGAGACGCCGCCTCTGAGTCACGGACACACGCCGCTACAGGATGCGGTAGCCGACCATCGCAACACCCGAGAAACCGAGCGCCTTGGCGGTGCCGGGGCCGAGGTCGAAGACCCGGCCGGCCGTGAACGGACCCCTGTCCTGCACCACCGCGATGCAGGTACGGCCCTTGTATGAGAACTCGATCCGCGTGCCGAACGGTAGGGTCCTGTGGGCGACCACCATGCTGTCGGGGGTCAACACACCGCCACCGGCCATGGTGTTTCCGTAGAAGCCGGGGCCGTACCAGGACGCCCGCGCCGTCTTCCACCCATCTCCCGCCGGTGTGGCAGGGGCGGGAGAAGGTGCGCTCGCCGCAGGCGCGGCTGCAGGCCTCGGGGCCGTATGCGATGGGGTTGCCGTGCGGGGGGCTGCGGGTGCGGGCTTGGCGACGATGGTGGTGGTGCGGAGCCCGCTCACCTTCTCCTCAAGAGCACCAAGCCCCGAGGGCGTGCGCAGCATGTCTGGATCCGGACGGCTCTCGGCAACGACGAGGCTATGCCCCGCATCGGCGATCACCATCTGATCGTCTTCGACCATCTGGGCGAATGCGACGAACGTCGGTACGAATCCCGCTCCGGCCAGCGCCGTGATCACAAGCGTCGCACTGACGAACGCGAGTCTCGACGGCCTCTTCCTGGAGCTGCGTCTACTTCTTACCTTCACACTGTCCTCCATGTACGGATACAGGACAGACGGCAGTCCAGGCATACGACGACTACGGAAGGTGGTGCGAGAGGGGAAGCATGTCGCCGCGCTCCTGGCCACGCAGATCGGACGCATCCGCCGCCTTGGCCACCCAGCACGTGCTCTGCTGTTCGTGGTGTTGACCGTGATCCTCGGGCCCCGCGCACCCTTGCGCAGTCGGCCTGTCTTATCTCGCCGGGCAATCTGGTGTCGCCGGTCCCGCGCAGCGGCCCCTCGGCTCACTGGCGCACGTCACACAGACTCCTCTTTCCAGCAAACGAAGCGATAGGTTACCACAAGTCACCCACGAGCGATAGCGCGACGCCGCGGTGGACCCACAACCCCTAGGGGCCCGGGGTCGCCGTTGCCTCGCCGGCGAGCGCATCCAGCACGTCGCCGAGCTCGTCGATGTACCGTCCGTATGCGGCCCAGTCACCGCTGCGCTGCGCCTCCACGGCCTTCTCGTACAGCTCACGGGCGCTCGCCGCGTTCGCCGGTCCGCCACCCGTGTCATCAGGCGCACCCTCGCCGAAGACGCTCAGCAGTGCCGCGTCGAGCGTGGGCTCCATCGCGATCTTGTCGCCGTACGCCACCACGACACGAGTGAGCTGCGGCATGGAGGTCTGCTCTGACTGCAGGTAGAGCGGCTGAACGTACACGATCGAGTCGTTCATCGGGATAACCAACAGGTTGCCCCACCGAACACCGCTGCCGCGCTGACTCCACAGTGTCAGCTGCTGCGAGATCACCGGATCCTGGTTCACGCGCGCGACGACCTGCTCGGGTCCGAGCACGAGCCGCTGCTTGGGAAACGTGTAGACCACACGCTCGCCGTAGTTGTCGGGATTGGACTTCGCTGCCATCCAGCCGATCATGTTCGCCTTCGTCCGTGGCGTGAACGGCATCATGAGCATGAAGTCCTCGTCGGGGTCCTGCGGCAACTGCATGAGCACATAGAAGGGATCCATCGGCTCCCCCGAGCCGTCGCTGCCCTCGCCCGGCAGCGCCCACTGGTCCTCCTTGTTGTAGAAGACCTTCGCGTCGCGCATGTGATACGTCTTGTATACCTCGGCCTGCAGGGTGAAGAGGTCCGCCGGGTAGCGGAGGTGCGCCGCGATGCTTTCAGGCATCTGCCCCACGTCCGTGAGAAGACCCGGGTAGACCCTCGACCACGCCGCAAGGAGCGGGTCCTGCGCATCGAACGCATACAGCGTGGTGGCGCCGTCGTACGCGTCGATCGTCACCTTGACCGAGTTCCTGATGTAGTTGATGCCTCCGTAGCGCTCGGAGTATGGATACCGGTCGGATGTGGTGTAGCAGTCGACGACCCAGACGACCCTGCCGTCGGAGATGACGGGGTACGGATCGGAGTCCTGGTACAACCACGGGGCCAGTGCGGTCACGCGCTCCGAGATGTTGCGGCGGAACAGCACCTTGCTATCGGCGGTGATGTACCGGCTGAACAGGATCTGCGGGGCCGAGAAGCGTGTCGCGAACGCCGCCCTGCGCAGCGGGCTGCCCACGGCGATCCCGCCCGACCCCGTGTACGAGGTCTCGGCATTGGAGTCGCCCACCGGGTAGTCGAACTCCGCCAGACCCGTCGCCGCGATCACGTAGTTCGAGGCGAGCTCGCCGAAGTAGAGCGCCGGCTGTTCGAGCGCGAGGTCGGTGGCGGTCGTGGGCGGGATGTCCTTCATGATGAAGTGCGGGTAGCCCTGGCCGGTGCTCTCGTTGACGGGGCTCATCACGATGCCGTAGCCGTGGGTGTACACGAGATGCTGGTTCACCCAGGTCTGGGCCTGTGATGCGAGGCGACTCACGTCGAGCTCACGAGCCGATACGAGGACCTGCTGCTCCACCCCGTCGAGCACGTAGCGGTCGATATCCACGTCGGTGAAGTCGTAGTAGGGACGCATCCCTTGCAGCTGCCGGTAGGTGTCGGGGACCACCGAGGGGTCCCATAGGCGAATGTTCTCGATTGTCCGCTCGTTGTCCGGCAGATCGTCGGCCTCAAGGGTCTCCTCGGCCGCAAAAGCGCGCACCTCGATGTCACTCAGGTCGAACGCCGCGCGCGTGGCATCGATGTTGCGCAGGAGGTATGGCGACTCCGCCTCGACCTCGTTGGGTGAGACACGGAACTGCTGTACGAGCGCCGGGTAGACACCGCCCACCAGCAGGGCGGCCCCCACCCAGACCCCGACCGCGATAGCGGGGAGCCGCCAACCGCGGAACTTGATGTTCACCAGGAGCGCGATGCCGGATAGGAGCGCGATGACAATGAGGATCGTGTACGCCGGGATCTGTGCGTTCACGTCGGTGAACGAAGCACCGACGACCTGACCGCGGGGCGAGTAGTCGAGCTCGAATATGTCGAGCCAGTACCCGAAGGCCTGTGCGACCACGATGAGCCCACCAAGGACCGAGAGGTGCGCCTTCACGTGTGGATCGAATCCTGCCCAGCGATCGCGCGGCCGTATGGACCCGGTCACCGCGTGTACCAGCGTGGTGACGAGCAGCGCCACGAGGAGCACGCCGGTGAGCCACTGCTGGGTGAAGCGAAGTGCGGGCAGCGTGAAGAAGAAGAAGCCGACATCACGCCCGAACTGGGCGTCGGCCACGCCGAACGTGCCGCCATTGAACGCCAGCGCGATCGTCTCCCACGATCCCGCCGCGGTGACACCGGCCATGACGGCCGCGACCGCCGCGACCGCGAGCGCCACCTGTCCGGACGACCGCTCGAGACCACGCCGAAGCCGCTCGATCGTCTCGTCGAGCCTGACCGGGCCGACCTCGACGACAGGCCTCGGCCGGGCGGGAGCGACCGCCCGCGCAATGCGCAGGTTCGCGAAGATGAGAGCGAAGCACACCGCGGCGGCCACCGCACCCACTCCCCATCGCCAGAGCAGCGTGCGCCAGAACACAGCCTGCTGCCCGAGATCGGCATACCACAGCGCGTCCGTGTAGAACTCGGCGATTACGCCCGAGAACACCAGGATGGCTATCGCGACCGTGGCGATGATGGTGGGCTTGGATGGTCTTCCGGGAAGCGTGGGCATACGGCCCTCCTGTCGTGGGTCCTCGGGGTATGGTACCCCGCCACACCGACACCCCTACAGGAATTCGCCGATATCGATGTTCATCCCGCTCGGGTCAAGACACCTGACGACCGAGCGGCCTTCCGCCTGATCGGCCTTGCTAAGGTCGAGATCGATGGGATCCATGACGGTTCCGTCGGCGGCGGCGATGAGCCGCACCACCGGCCGTGCGGGGTCCGTCGTGCTCGGACTGACCACTACCGCGGTCTCCCCCGTATCGAGCAACACGAGCGAGCGCGGAGGATAGTAGCCGAGCATGTCGATGAACTTGCGGACGAGCCCCGGGTCCAGCGCGGTGCCCGCGCTGCGGATGACGATCCCCATCGCCTCGTCCTGCATGCGTGGTGCGCTGTAGGGGCGCTGCGAGGTCATCGCGTCGTACGCGTCGGCAACGGCGACGATCCTGCTCGCGATGTTCTGGCCGCGTGCCGGCTCGCGCGCGGGGTACCCGCCGAGGTCGAAACGCATGTGGTGTTCGAGCACGCACACGATCGATGCCCGATCGATACCGGATGTGAGCGCGACGATCTCGGCGACACGAACCGGATGATGCCGCATCTCGGCCCACTCATCGCTGGTGAGAGGTCCGGTCTTGTTGAGGACCGACAGATCGACCGTCATCTTACCGATGTCATGGAGGATCGCTCCCACACCGAGCGCTGACAGGAACCGGTAGTCGCGCGTAAGGGTCGAGCCGAGGGCAACGGACAGTATCGCCACGTTCACCGAGTGGTAGAACGTGTACTCGTCGAAACTCTTGAGCCCGGAGAGCTCCAGCATCGCGTACCGGTTGCGCAGGATACTGTCGACGAGACTGCGTGCGGTGTTCTTCACATGCGGCACATTGAGTGACTGGGTCGACTTGATCAGCCGCTCGAGCTCCCTGAGCAGCTCCAACGTTCCCGAGTAGGTGGCCTTCGCGAGTTCCCGGGCATCGCCCTCTTCCACGGTCACGTCGTCGCGCACAACGCTCACCGCGCTGATCACGATGTGCGGGCACGCCGCTCGTTCGGCCAGTGAGGCGATGCCGCCTTCCAGCGACTCGACCTCTTCTATGCGCGCGCCGATCACGGGTATGAATCGCACGATCTCCTCGAGGGTCATCCCCCGCATGAATGTGAGGCTCGCCGCGCCAATCGAAACCATGTCCCTGATGAGCTGGTCGAACAGCATGCTGTCCTCGGTCAGCACCTGCTCGCCAAGGAGTACCTCGTCCTCGAAGAACGTGAGTGACACATCCACGCCCTCGTTGTGATACGCGGCGATGACGCCGTACATCTCTCGGGCGGTCTGCGCCACAGCCGGGTGCTCGACCGGGTAGAGACGGCGCGCGCGACGCAGCGCGTACAGTCGTGCGAGCAGGTCACGGGCTCGCTGAATCTGCGCGGTGGAGAACGCACGAGCGCCGATCGCCGACTCGCGGATCTCGGCCGTGATGCGGCTTGCCTGGCGCTCCGCATCCGCCTGCGAAGCGTCCACACTGCCCGGGCTGTTCACGCCGGTCGATGGAGGATGCTCGTCGCTCATCACGCACCTCCCTCGATCGGCCTGCGGCCCAGACGGGCGAGTGCGGACTCGGCTGCGGTACGGAGTTCGCGTGTCCGGCCGCCAGTCAGGAACACTCGCTGCCTCAGCACGTCGCGCAGTGCGGCGGCGGCGTCCGGCGTGCCGAGGCGGCCGAGCGCTTCGACGGCCTCGATCCGGGTGGGCATATCGCGGTTGCCCCGGCCCTCCGCGCGCGCGACCGCCCCGAGATGCGCGGCCGCGTCCGCCACGCCGAGTGTGCCGAGATACCGTGCCGCAAGACCGACGTTCTGCGGGTCGTCATCGGAAAGCGCGGCGATCAACATCTCCTCGGCGAGTTTGTCTCGGATACCGGCGACCGCCCGGATGGTCTCCCGCCGCACACGCACATCGTGGTGCCTGAGCGTGCGCGCGAGCAGTGGCAACGCCGAGGTGTCGCGTGTCGCACCCAGGATGCTGACCGTGTTGCGGACGAAGTACCATCGCGGATCACCGAGCTTGGCTCCGAGCTCGTCCACGTGTCCGGGCGCAAGTGCTGAGATGAGGTCGACGAGGCTCTTGCGCGCGGTCATGTCCGGTTCGTCTGCAAGGACCTCGAGCAGCGGCGCGATCGTCCGTCCGCCAAGCAGCCGCATGAGCCGGCGACACGCCTCCGACTCGGGAGTGTCCCGGTGGTGGAAACGGAGCGCCATCACCACATCGCGCATCCGGCGCGGTTGTGCCATCGAGCGAAGCGCCGCATCGACCTGCACGTGCTGGGGCCGGTCGAGCGACCCGTCGCGTCCGAGGGACTCCAGCATGCCAACGGCATCGGCCGCCTCAACGAACTCGCCTCGCTCAAGCAGCAGGCCGAGACTGTCCTCGATGATGTCCATGAGTGAACCGAACATCTCCGGCCGGCGCTCGATGGTGAGGATGGTGATGATGCTGAGGAGCACATCGCTGTCGGAGATCCCCGTGGCGACCTCGGCCCGCAGCGCCTGCGACTCGGTGTCGTTGGCCCCCTTTGCCACAGGCGCAAGGTCCAGCAGCCGGACGAAGCCTTCAACATCCCGTGCGGCGCCCGAGGACTTGTCCGGCAGACGGATCTGCGTTGGCGCCGCGTTCTCCAGCATGGACGTGATAGCGCCCTGGTCCATGCCGGCCTCGGCCATCGCCTTGCCCGCCACATCCATGATCGTCTCCCTGGGCTGGAGACTGATCAGAGCCAGATTGCGAAGCGCACGCGACAGACCGTCCGCGGAGACGGGATCGGGGCTGAGTCCCTCGACCAGCGCCTTGCACAGCTCGCCCACCTCGAACTGCCGAATGACCGAGGCGACCGTCTCGTCGATGCGCGCGTCGGGCATGAGGCGCTCGATGAGCACGTCACGCCGCACCGCCGGATCGAGACCCAGTAGCGCCTCGGCGATCGACCGGTACAGGGCGGGCTGGTCCTCGGCGAGCTCCGCGGTGGCGGCGTGCGCCATGGACACCACCTTGCCGGCGATGAGGTTGGTCAGCGGCCGGCCGCCCCTGCCCGAGGAGGCGAGTTCTTGCAGGTATCGGGAGACCAGGCGCGGACTCTGCACGAATCGCACAAGCATCCGTTGATCGCGTGGGCGCAGACCGTACGCCGCGTCGATCAGCTCGTCTATGCGCTGATGCTCCGGGGGCCACACCTCGGCGTCCTGGAGCGGAACGTCCGGCTCATCGAGCTCGGTGTCGATGATTTTCGTGGAAACCGAGCGCACCGTGACGCCGTCGACCTGCAGGTCCCACAGGCGCTGTTCGAAGCCGCCGGCGCCTGCGATTCCCTCCGCAGGCTCGAGTAGGACGCGGCAGAACGTGATCACGTCGGCAGGTGTAGCGCCAGCGTGGAAGCGGATCTCCGCGAGCCGGCGCTGGTAGCATTCGCGCGCGAACCGCTCGAACGGCGCCATACCCGGGAGAACGGGGAGAGACCCGTAGATGAGACCCTCCTTGCTCACCTGGAAGAGTATGTCTGACGACTCACGCAGCAAGGCGCGCAGATGGCGGATAAGAGCGCCCGCGCTCTCCATGGGTATGTCGCTTGCGGGCGGATACAACTTAGCGGCCTTGTACACGACCAGGAGTTGCTTCACGAACCGCTCAACGGGTTCTGGTGCGCGCTCTTGCTGGGCCGGGCTCGCTGTCATGGTCTCTCCAGGCAGGGATCCTCTCTTGTGATTATGCCGCTAAGCCCCTACGGGTGCTATCATCCCCGCATGGTCGGCTCAGACATCCTGCTTGCATCAGCGTCGCCTCGACGCCGGCGCCTCATCGGCTGGCTGGGTCTGGACGCACGTGCTGCCGCCACTGACACCGCCGAGGACCTCACGCAGGACCTGGCTCCCGATGACCTGGCGACCGCACTGGCTGTAGAGAAGGCATCCGCCGCCCGAGCCGCTGGGGCGGAAGACACGATACTCGCCTTTGACACGATAGTGGTGCACAACGGGTCGGTTCTGGGGAAGCCGATCGATGAGGCTGACGCCCGGCGCATGCTGGAAGGGCTGTCGGGCGGAACACACGAAGTGATCACCGGCGTTGCGATGCTTGGCCCGACGACGCCGGAGCCCCATACGCTGGCCGTGTCCACTGTCGTTCGGATGCGAGCACTTGATGCCGAAGTCATCACTGCGTGGCTCAATGGCGGCGAAGCGCTGGGATGCGCGGGTGCGTACAACATCGAGCACCACCTCGCCAGTGTGGATGACGACGAGTGCTACCAGAACGTGGCGGGGCTGCCGCTGTGCCACGTGTACCGAGAACTGGCCCTCGGCCGCACGGGACCGGTACCCGACGGGCTCACGCGGCCGGTGACCGCCTGTGACGCCGCCCTGGGCCGGGCGTGTCTGCTCGGCCCGGGAGTCTGTGACGCCGCTCGGCCCGAAGAGCGCTAGTCAGCCGCTCGCTCGGCCACAACGATCACGCTCTCGTCGTCCTCCGCATCCAGCGGCCTTCCCGTGTGATCGCCGAGGAGTCTCACGCCGGTGAACCCCGCTTCCTCGAGTGCCGGGACGATCGTGCTGGCGGGAAGCGCGAAGTGCAACGAACGCCGCGAACGTATCGACCACCCCCCGCTCGGATCATCGTCCAGTGTCCGCGGCCAGCTCTCGATGGTGTGCGGTGTCTCACGCACCGACGCGTCACGTACGAGAGTGGCGAAGTCGAACAGGATACCGTCGCCTGAGGGCGTGTAGTCGAGCAGGCGGATGAAGAACTTGTCACCGGTGCCGGTCTCGCGGAACACGGGTGACATCGTCCGGATGCGCTTGGCGAGCAGTCTGTCGTGGTTGAGGTAGTGCAAGACGAGCACGCCGCCGGGCCTGATGGCTGCCGCGAAGTCGGTCAGTGCCGCGCGTAGACCTTCGATGGAGCGCACGTGCGGGAGCGCGTTGCCCGTGCAGGTGACGGCGTCGACCGGTGTGACCACGATATCGGCGATCTCCCCGAACCCGCCTTCGACGACACGCACATCACTCGCCAGCCGCACCGCGTTCTCGCGAGCGAGCTCCAGCATGTCGTCGCTCGGATCGATGGCGGTGACGTCGAGACCCCACGACCGGTACATGATCGAATGACGTGCGCTCCCTGCACCCACGTCGGCGACAGAGCGCACATCGTACCGCTCGAACAGATCGCGAAAGAACGGCCCCTCGCGCGTGAGGCGGGCGTCCCAGTTCACGAGTTCGTCGTACTCGCGCTCCTCGTTGTGCTTGCCGAAGCTCACAGCCGGTCATCTCCTCGTATCGTGGGCGGCGCCCCGTGGGGGGTCATTCGTCAAGCCG
>Ga0265295_1009629_pt1 | contig 10260 bp, 6 predicted proteins | sample Munlansysbiofilm_FD_192503 | JGI IMG/M metagenome (GOLD analysis project Ga0265295, IMG submission 192503) | Leachate microbial communities from a municipal landfill in Southern Ontario, Canada - Methane capture system biofilm | ecosystem: Engineered > Solid waste > Landfill > Unclassified ... | reverse complement strand
CCTGCTCGTCAGCGACATAGCCGGCAGCATCGCCATGGAGGAACCTAACCTGGTCGGCCACGCCGAGTTCTCCAGCCCGGCGTTTCGCCTGCTCGGTGAACAGCTGGCTCAGGTCGACGCCAATGCCAGTGATACCGTGATCGCGTGCCCAGGTGCACAGCATTTCCCCGGAACCGCTGCCGAGGTCGAGCACGTGGGTCCCTGCTTCCAGACGCAGCGCCGCGCCGAGCGTGGCGAGTTTTTCGGGGGTGAACGGGTTGTGGATGCGGTGCGCGCTTTCGGTGATGGTGAAGATCCGTGGGATGTCCAAGGCAGAAAATATCCTTACGGGTATGAATAGGTTCGGTCACTGCCTAACGCCCGCGTCATGGGCGGCATGCCCTTCGCCGTCCCATGCACGCGGTCGTTCGGCTTCTACTCATCTTCCCAGTTACCGTATTGTTGAGGAACAGGGCCAATCGATTCAACAATACGCGGATATTGAATGCCTTTCTCAGGCTCTCGTGGTTTCTTTCGACTTTTGCGTATCTCAAAGTACCAATCATCACCAAAATCAAAGTGATAGTAGAGCTTACAACTTTTAGGCAGCGGAGATACCTGCTCAAGAATTGTTTCAGAGTAAATATCAATGCTTGATTTCCATTCAAAATTTTCACCAAAAACCAATGTCCGTTTACGAGGATTGGGGCCAACAAAAAATTCAAATAGGTGATCACGGTTAAAGGCAACAGTATCTTGAATAAAATCAAAAAGTTCTAATAATGAAATCTCAGTAAAATTCTGGCCAGCAGGCGCACTTCTCCTGTCGCTGGTCACTCTATTCCCACCAGTTGTGCTCAGCGGGCCGATACAAGTTGCTCGTATACCCCCTGAAAGGCGGCAAACACCGGACAGTGGCGGCTGAAGCGCAAGATAAGCCGCCTGCCGGTGCTGATCAGCCGGGCTGCCAGGTAGACCAAGGCCTGCTGGAAAAAGTCGTCGTCGCGCATGCTGGTGATGGCCTGGAAATCGCTTTTGCCCAGGCATAGCAACCCCAGATAGCTGCGTAGGATGTCGATGTCGGCGATCTGCCCGTTGCCTCGACTCAGCCGGCCCACCTGCCGCCCCAGGTCGCTGTGGCGATTGATGCACGCGCCGGCCAAGGCCAGGCCGGAGTGGCTGGTGTAGAATTCGTCGTCGCTCTGCTCGATGAGCAGTCGCTTCATGTTTTCACCTGCCAAGTGAGTTTTTTGAACAGGTGTATATTGATAAGTATCTTGATAAATTTTTACATAAATTTCAATGTATTGATTGTATTTTTAGCCACTTTTTGCTGATGGATTTTCATTAATTCAGGATGATCGCAGCGCCTTGATAAAAGATTTGCCGGTATTGCAAAATGGACCTTTTTTCTTTCTGGGTAGATTCACCGACATCATGAAATTAATCGACGTATTGTCGACACAGGCAATGGCGGGACGGGTGACGGGCTTCGTGGATCTCCCTGCTGCCCTGTCGGGCAAAGTCAAAGCCTCTTTGAATTGAAAGTGGTTGATCCTCGCGCGATCTGGGTTGCATCTCTGGCCGGTAAATGAAGCTTCAGGCTGACCTCATGTTCCTTCCAGAAATCGCGGGCGACGCTTTCCATCTGCATTCGGTCCAACAGGGAGCAGCCCGGCAGAGGGAGACTGGGGAAAGGAGGCGGTCATTGGTCCTCCCGTAGCTGGATTTGGGCCAGCATCACCCCCAACTCCTCCTCGACGCATAGATATTCCCGTTCCAGTTCGGCCAGCAGCTGGTCGGCGTCAAGGAGCTGGCCCAGCGATCCCAGCAGTTCCAGCTCGTAGCACATGGCGGCCAGCTGTTTGGCGCCGATCTGGCCGTTGCTTGATTTCATCGCATGGGCTGCTTGGCGGACCGCTTCCGGGTCACGGGCGCGGATCGCGGCTTGCAGCGCTGCCAGCAGATCGGGACTGGCGCGGAGAAAGCTGTGGATGATGCGGACGAGGATGTCCGGCTGCCCCGGCATCTGCCGGCGCAGGTTGTCGAGCACCGTGGAGTCGAGATGGGAGGATGCCGCGCCATTCGGGGAGAGGGTCATGGCCGTGCCTCCATGGGGATGGCTTGGCTGTTGGTGGCCGTCGTTGCCTGGGGTGCAAAGGGTGTCGTGATCATTGGCGGTTGTCCGCCAGCAACTGCTCCTTGAGTTTATCCTGGGGAACAGGCCGGCTGAGGAGAAAGCCCTGCAGTTCATCGCAGGCCATGGCGCCGAGGGCGGTGCGCTGGTCCTCGGTTTCCACCCCCTCGGCCACCACCTTGAGGTTGAAGCTCTTGGCGATGCCGATGATCGACTGCAAAAGGGCATGGCCGTTCTCGGTGGTATGGAGATTATGGACGAAGGATTTGTCGATCTTCAGGGTGCTGAGCGGGAAGAGCTGCAGGTGGCTGAGGGCCGAGTAGCCGGTGCCGAAATCGTCGATGGCAATCGAAACACCTGTTTCCTTGAGCAAATCGAGCATGCGGCATGCCTCATCCGGGTTTTCCATCATCACCCGTTCGGTCAGTTCGACCTCGAGGTGGTGCGGATCGAGGCCGGTGGACTCCAGAATCTCGAAAATGGTGGCAACCAGCCGCTTGAAGTTGATGTTGTGGCCGGAGATATTGATACCCATGCGGCATCCGGTGAAAAGGCCTGATGCCACCCACCGCTGCGCCTGGGAGCAGGCCTCACGGAGGACCCAGTCGTTTATCTGGTGGATGAAACCGTTTTCCTCGGCGAATGGAAGAAACTGGTCGGGGGAAATCATGCCGAGGTTCGGGTCTTGCCAGCGGATAAGAGCCTCCACCCCGACGAGCCGGCCGCTCTCGGTAGTGAACTGTGGCTGGTAATAAAGAACGAATTCGCCATGTTCCAGGGCATTGCGCAGCCGGTTGCTCATGTGAAAACGTGCCTTGGCGGCGTCGTTCATGGCGGCCTGGAAGAACTGGTAGTTGTTACGGCCCAGGCTTTTGGCCTCGTACATGGCGGTATCGGCATTCTTGAGCAGCGTGTCGATATCGCGGCCATCTTCAGGAAAGACGCTGATACCAATGCTTGCGGTGAGGGTAATGAGCTGATTTTCCAGTTGCAACGGCTCGATAATGGCCTTGATAATCCGCTCGGCGAGATTGGCGATATGGTCAGGGGTGGTTATGTCCGCCGCCAGGATGGTAAACTCATCGCCGCCCACCCGGGAAATGAGAGAGGTCGGCTGTTCCTCACCGGAACGGGCGATAATGTCCGACTGGCGCAGGGTGGCTTTCAGACGGTCGGCCACTGTAATCAGGACCTTATCACCGCAGGGATGGCCCAACGTATCATTGATCCGCTTGAAATGATCGAGGTCGATAAAGAGGACCGCCAGTCGTTTGCCGCTGCGCCGGGTTTGCGGCAACACCTTGGACCAGTGCTCACGGAAGAGGGAGCGGTTGGCCAGGCCGGTGAGGTTGTCGTAGAAGGCAAGGTAACGAATCTGATCCTCGGCCTGCTTGAGGGCGGTGATGTCCTGGATGATGCCGACAGCGAGCCGACGCTGATGGGTGCTGCCCCGCACCACTTCGCCCTGGTTGAGGATGGTGTGTTCGCTGCCGTCGGCCAGGGTGATCCGGTAGTGGACACTGAAAGGCTGCCCTTGGGCGCAGGCGGTGTCGATCTGGCTGCGAACCGCTTCCTGTTCCGAGGGGTGGATACGATCGAACAAGGCATCATAGTCGCAGAGCGAGGGGAGGCCGAGGCTGTCGGGAGAGGGGCAAGTGAGCTGGAAAAAATCGTTGTCGAGATCCCGTTCCCAGTGGCCCATCCGGGCAAGGTCCTGGGCTTTGAACAATCGCTTCTGATTGACTTTAAGCTCGTTGAGTGTGGTGCCGGAACGCAGCCAATATCTGGCCCGGTAACCCAGGATGAGCAGGTTGAGCGGTTTGCTGATAAAATCCGTGGCCCCGGCATCAAAGGCCTGGACAATGGTCGTGGGGTCTTCCATGGCGGTGACCATGACCACCGGGGTATGCGAGCCGCCGGGCAGGGTGCGCAGGATACTGCAGACGGTAAAGCCATCCATGTCGGCCATGACCACGTCGAGCAGGACCAAGTCGGGTGGGCTGCGGCGGAACAGGGCAATCGCCTCCTCTCCGCCGCCGGCCTCGATAACGGTGAGTCCGGTGTTTTCCAAAGTGAAACGGATCTGCAGGCGAATAGCCGGATCATCGTCGATCAACAGGACCAGGGGGCTTGATTGTTGGGCTAAACTCTCGGCAGCTGTGTCTTTAATGAAAGTCATATTAACGGGTGGTTTCAGCTCGGTTGGTGGTGGCCGGTGCGGGCTGCTGAGGTATCATGCCGTCGGTGTCTGCCCGTGTTGGAGTATCTGTTGAATAATGCGCTGCAACTCTTTCATAGCGTAAGGTTTGTTCAAATAGGCGTTCGGTTGTTCGGTCTGTTCCGGACCAGTGGCCGGTTTTACGGCGCTGCCGCTGATCATGATCACTGGTACGGACGGGTTGATCGCGCGCAGGGCGGCCAGCAATTGCCAGCCGTCCAGGCGCGGCATCCATTGATCGCAGAAGACCAGTTCAATGTCCTGGCGGTGGGCGCGGTACAAGGCCAACGCCTCTTCGCCGTCGGCAGCCGCCATCACCTGGTGGCCAAAATTGGAGAGCATCTGCAGGCCAACCTGGCGGAGCATCGGATCATCCTCGGCAAAGAGGATGGTCGCAGGCAATGGATGCATTGTTGGCGCGGACGATGTGGCCAGCTCGCCGGCAGGTGCCGCAGGGACCGGTTCACGGTGTACTGCGGGATCGTAATGGTTGGCCGGGGCGGCGGTATGCGGCGGGACGGTGGCGGGAGGTGTGTCCGGAGACCCGTTGGTCTGGCGTTCTCGCCATAGCAGCAGTTGATAGGTCTCTTCCGTCTGGCCGGCGGGGAGCTGGACGCTGCACAGGTCCATGCCTGGAGGTGTTTCCGGGCTGTCGATCATCTTTTCGTCGAAAACCTCGTCCCTGCTCAGGCCGGTCATGGCAAGATAGGCAGGGTTGCAGAGCAGGGGCCGGCCCGAATTGTCGTTCAGGCGGACCGCATCCGGCAGCCCATCGATCAACGATCTGAGTTGGCTGAGCTCCAATTCTGGCTTGGTTCGATAGTAGAGTCGAAAATGTTCGGACCAGCAGGCAATGGCGGCAATGATTACATAGACGGAGGCGAAGCGCACGATGAATGCATTGCTGTAAGGAAAAAAATGAACGCCGGGCAAGGGGACAAGCAACAGGGTCAGCGCCACCGCCAGCAGGAGAGCTGCCCAGGCGATCCCTTCCTTTCTGCCGACAAGAAACACAATGAAAAAGGGAAAGGTGAGCATCCATAGGCTCTTCGAGCCGCCCTGACCTCCAACCACCAGCAAGTAGAGCAGAAAACCTCCAAAGATCGTGGCACTGACCCGATAGACAATCCGCCCCAAGGGCAGGTTACAGAGCAGCAGCCATCCGAACACCAAGCTGTTGGTGGCCAAGAAGATGAGGGACGCCAGCAGTAAATCGCCTTCCACCAGATTAGAGATGCAGTAGGCAAGCAGCACCGGCAGGCCAAAAAAAACGAACACGGCAAAATGGGTCAGCCGTTCCTTGTCGGCCCGATCCATGGGAGCCCGCTCGATAGCCAGAAGCAGGCGGCGGACCAGGTGGTTGGTGATGGGTAGCGGTGTGTGGGGCATATCAATTCCTGGTATGAGCAACAGGTCAGGGAAACAAAAAGCCCGGTCTGGTCGAAAGTGTGGCTTTGGTTGCAGGAAAGCGTATCATTTTCAGGACAACAAAGTCAAATTGACCGAAGGTCGAGTCAAGTTTATTTTTCCTCGGTGCGTAGCAGGTTTGCACTTCGCTGATCGTCGGACTGCCGGGCATCCGCCTGCAGACCCGGTGGGAGCAGTTGGTCGAGACCGCTGGTTACCCTTGCGAACGAATAGGATGACCTGATTGACACCCACCTGCCGCTGGTCCTTGAGGAGCCCTTCCTGGTCGGCCTCACATTTCGAGAGAAAAGAAGGCGTCCACCACCTGGGGATCGAACATGACGCCCCGATTTTCCCGCATGAAATCCATCACATTCTCCTTCACCCACCCCTGGCGGTAGGGGCGGTGACTGATCAGGGCGTCATAGACATCGGCGACGCAGAGAATCCGGGCTCCGAGGCTGATGACCTCGCCGGCCAGACCATCGGGGTAGCCCTTGCCGTCAAAGCGTTCATGGTGCTGGACAATCATCGGCACCACGTCCTGGTACGCCTGGATGGGCTCAAGAATCTTGCCGCCCATGGTGGGATGGCAAGTGATAGTGGCGTATTCCTCCTTGTTAAGCTTACCCGGTTTATCAAGCACCGCCAGCGGGATGCCGATCTTGCCGATGTCATGGAGGAGGCCGCCACGAAAAAGCTGTTCGAGCATCTGGTCGTGGCAGCGCAGAACCCGGCCGATCCGGACCGCCAGATCAGCCACCCGCTCGGAATGGCCGGCGGTCCATTTGCTCTTGGCGTCAACGGTCCGCGCCAGGGCCTCCACCGTACCGATCGAGAGCTGTTCCAGATCGTTGACCAGACGGGCGTTGGCCAGGGCAATAGCCAACTGGTCGGCAATCTGGCGTGCCTGGGCAATTTCTTCCCGGGAGATGTCGCTCTGGTCCGAAGGAAAGGCGAGGAGCAGCGCCCCCTTGACCCGCTGTTCGACCTCCATGGGCAGGCAGAGTACCGTCTGCTCACCGACAGCCTCTTTGAGGAAGTCAGGACGATCGGTCTCCGCTGCAAGGAGGAGAAACGGCCTCCCGTTGAAGAGTATGTCCTGTTCCCCGTCGTTCAATTGGGCGTGGCCATGGACAAGGTCGCTGCGGTGGCTGCCCTTGAGGCTGGTCAGCCGTGCCAGGCGCGGTTCTGCGGGTGCGCACTGCACCAGCATGATGAACGGGCAGGCGAACAACTCGGCCGTCAGGCGCAACGACCGGGGGACGATGATCGATGGATCCAGGGTCGAGAGAATGGAGCGGTGGATCTCGTCGATCAGAGCGAGGGTATGAAACTGCTGGCGCAACTGGCCGGACATGGCGTTGAAGCTCCCTGCCAGTTGCTCGAACTCGTCACCGCTGGCAATCTCGACCCGACCGTCGAAATCTCCGGAACCGACCCGTTTGGTGCCTGCCTGCAGGACTGCCAATGGGGTGAGGGTTTTACGGATGAAAAACAGGGCGAGAAACAGGATCATCCACAGGCCAAGGGCTATCATCAGCGGCATGGTATTCCTGAACTCAAGCATGGCGCCCAGGACGTCATCGGTGGCAGCGCTGAGCACAACCGTCCAGGTGGGGGCGTCGAAGCGGGAGGTGAGGAACAGCGACCAGCCGCTGGCCAGATAGGTCTGGTTGTCCTGCGTGTATTCGAACTGTAGGAAATTGCTCCCCGGGGAACGGTTGGTATGTGTCGGCATCTCAGAACCGGGCGAGGTCAGGGTGGCGGCGATCAGTTTGCCCTGTTCGTTGTACACGGCCATGTCGGTCATGGGCGGCAGGACGCTGTAGGCTCCGATGCCCCACAACTGCGACTCCTCGGGGCGGGCGACCAGGAGTCCTTTTTGCGAGGCGCCGTTCAACGGCACCAGCAAATAGACAGGTTTGGGGAGCAGGTCCGAGCCCCCCGTCAGGAGGGTGGTTTTACCTGATTGGCCGAGGAAACGTTCGCAATCGTCCGCCAGGGTGGCAGCCTCGTCGAGCTGGCCGGAGAGGATGGCAATGCCTTCGCCGGGCCGACAGATGCCCAGCCCGGCAAACATGGTGGTCATCTGGGCGCGCAGGTACTCCGGCGTCTCAGCCGCCGGCTGACTGTCGTCCAGGAAGGTGGCATAGAGGCGAACCAGGCTGTCCATGTGGGAGAGACGGTCGAGAATCCCCATGGCGTAGGTTTTGCTCTCCTTGTCCATGCGCAGCCAGCTCTGCTCAAACAGCTGCTCCTTGACCTGCAGGTAGGCATACCCCACCAGCACGGTGGTGGGCAGAAAGGCGCAGAGCAGAAAGAGGAGGAGAAAGCGGCGGGCGAGCTTGCTGGTGAGAAAGGAAAAACCGAGTTGCATAGGCTTCAATAGTTTTGGGCCAGGCCGGTGAAAGCGCCGTTGTTGGCGCGAACGATATCGTCCTGGCTGGCTTTGGCGGTAAAGGGGGCCTGGCTTTTGCCGTCGGCGCCCATTGAATAGAGATCGTAATCGGAGTTCACCGGCACGAGGGATTTGTCCTTGCGCAGTATGCCCATGGGAACACTGTCGACCGGATAATAGACATAGGGGTTGCCCCAGGGATCGAGGGGATTGCCCCGGCCCGCTTCCACCAGGCTCACCGGCAGTCGACCGATATCGGCCTCAAAGGCGGTGATATCGCGCTCGATACCCTTGATCTCAGTGATCGCCACGGTGACCTTTGCCCGCTCACGGTAGCTGAGATAGTTGGGGATGGCGATGGCGGCCAGGGTGCCGATGATGGCGATGACCACCATCAGCTCGATCAGGGTGAAGCCCCAGTTATCTGCAAGACGCGGTGTTCGGATCATCGGCTGCTCCCACCATCCTGCAAGGAGTCATCAATCATCAATCAGGGGAGCCAGGAGCTCTTCCAGCTGCTGCAGTTGCGCTCCGTTGTTGGGGAGGGCGCCGGTCAGGGCGGCGTGGTGCAGCTGGCCGGCCAGGTCAGCCAGTTGCAGCAATCCGCACTGCAGCAGTCCTTTTTGCAAGGTGTCGGCGGTCTGCGCCAGCGCGGGGAAGTCGCGGGCGTCCAGTTGGTCTTTTGCCAGGAAGAGGCTGGTGCGCACATTCAGGCATGCGGCACGCAGCAGCCGGCCGACCTGGTTCGGATTCAACCCGGTCGCGGTCTGGAGATGGGCGGCGACCTGCTCCAGAGTGGGCGGCAGAATCGGTGCGGCCTGCAGTGACGTCCCCACAGGGGTGTTTTCCGGCTCCCGGTCGATTCGGGTCTGCAGCGGGTGTTTTTCCATCAGGGAATACAGGGTCCTGGAGAGTTCGCTCGGCTGAAAGGGTTTGGTGATATAGCTGTCCATCCCGGCGGCCAGGCACATCTCCCGATCCTCGCCCATGGCATGGGCGGTCATGGCCACGATCGGCACATGGCCACCGCGCAGCCGTGCGGCCAGATCACTGTGCAGTGGTTCGGGCAATTGGCGGGGCAACGGTTGCTCCTGTTCCAGGGCCCGAATCATGGCGGTGGCGGTCAGGCCGTCCATTGCCGGCATCTGCACGTCCATGAGCACGAGGTCAAAGGGCCGGCTCGCCAGCAGGGTCAGCGCTTCCAGGCCATTGCCGGCGGTGGCAACCTCATGGGCCTGTTCCAGGGTCAGGGAGGCGACGTCGCGGTTGACCTCGTTGTCGTCGACCACCAGGATGCGCAGGCCGGTTATCGCCATCGGCACCACCTGTTCTGTCACCGGCAGCTCCGCCGGCTGTTCGCTGCTGGCCGGCAGGGGCACGATGAAATGGAAGGCGCTGCCGGCCGGTTGTTGGCTCTCCGCCCAGATCCTGCCGCCCATCAGGCTCACCAGTTGGCTGCAGATGGACAGGCCCAGGCCGGTGCCGCCGAATTGGCGGGCATGCGTGGAGTCGGCCTGTTCAAAACTGTTGAAGATCAGGGCGCACTTGTCGGCGGGGATGCCGATGCCGGTGTCGGTGACGGTGCAATGGACCGCATCCTCATTGCCCATCGTATCAGGGGCCGCGCTGATGGTGACCGAACCGGCAGGGGTGAATTTGATGGCGTTGCCCACCAGGTTGAGCAGGATCTGGCGCAGGCGCATGTCGTCGCCGATCAAAACGTCAGGCAGGTGGTCGGAGATCTGCACCGTCAGCGTCAGGCCCTTTTCCACCGCCGGAACATTGAGGGTGGAGACGATACCGTGCAGCAACCGCCGCAGGTTAAAGGGCGCAGGGTTGAGCTGGAGCTGGCCGGCCTCCATCTTGGAGAAGTCAAGGATGTCGTTGAGCAGTCCGAGCAAGCTTTCGGAGGCGTGCTGGACGGTTTTCAAAAACCGTCGTCGCTGGTCGTCGGTCTTGGCCTGCATGGCCAGATGGGTCATGCCGATGATAGCGTTCATCGGGGTGCGGATCTCGTGGCTCATGTTGGCCAGGAACAGTCCCTTGGCACGGTTCGCCGCTTCGGCCTTGGTGCGGGCATCCTGGAGATCTATGGTCCGTTCCTGGACGAGTTCTTCC
>Ga0265295_1009628_pt1 | contig 10261 bp, 8 predicted proteins | sample Munlansysbiofilm_FD_192503 | JGI IMG/M metagenome (GOLD analysis project Ga0265295, IMG submission 192503) | Leachate microbial communities from a municipal landfill in Southern Ontario, Canada - Methane capture system biofilm | ecosystem: Engineered > Solid waste > Landfill > Unclassified ... | reverse complement strand
TTCCTGGGCTCTCTCTGAGCGGTGCTCAATCAGGATGACCCCCACCAGGAGCAGGATAAAAACTACCAGCAGAATAAGAGTTGTTTTGAACTTCATAGCCGCCTCCTCCTGAGCCAAATGGATAGACCAGTTATCAGAATAGCCAGAGGGAGCAGAATTATTGATATAAACATCAAAAGCCGGCCCTGACTGGGGGTTAATTGGACGGTGCGGGGGACACTGGTTCTAGGCTGGATGGAAATTAGATCAGCTTCTTTGGTCAACCAGTTAACCGTATTGAGAAACAAATTTCCGTTACCAGACAAATTGTAATATTTGTTAGTGATAAAATCCGAATCGCCAAAAACAGCTAATCTGGCTTCCTCAGATGAAGGCAGCTCATTTTTTTCGGCCTCTAAAGTCTCTTCATTTTCACTTTCTTCTTCTGAGGAATTAACAATATCTTCAATTTTAATACTTCCAACCACCGCTAAAGAAATTGGACCAGGAAGATCTTGATCTGGGTCGAAAGAAACCTCGGTCTGGTCAAGCTGTCGCTCAGCCCAGGAATTAGGGCTGGTTCTGGCAATAACATTAAGGGTTATTCCTTCAGGCCTGGTTTCAGACAATTCTACCGACCTGGCCAGGGGGAAGAAAGTGGCATAGCGGAAATTTTTGGTAACGGCGTGGTCCTCATATTCTGTTACTACCGGCATAAAATAGTCCCCGCCCAGTAAGCGAGAAACCCGATCCACTACTAGATCATTTCCCAATCTTAGACCGAGATCAGCCAGAAAATTTTCCAGACCAGAAGTAGTTTCTGGATCAACCATAAAGAAAATTCTGCCTCCCTTCTTTAGAAAATCTTTCAGAGTTTCCAATTCATTAGGAAGCAAGGATTTTTTGGGCCCCGGGACAATCAACAAGTCACAATCTTCTGGAAAATTGTCTGATAGGGCCAGAGTTAAGCTCTTAACTTCATATCCAATCTTTTCCAGCTCTGTCCTAGCAAAGCTAAATCCTAAATCCTGGCTATCATCAATGGAACTTTCTCCATGACCTTCTAAAAAATAGATAATCTTTTTCTGGTCTCTGGTAACCTTAATCAGGGCATTAGTTAAATCTTCTTCGGAAGTGGTGGTTATTCTATTCTCTTTATCACCACATTCTAAAACTGTAGTCCCATCTTGAGAGATTTCGTATTTCTTAACCAGTCCGGGATTTTTGTCCGGGTCAATGAATTCATACTTTATCTTGGGCGAATGATAGGCATAGATTTTTAGGAGATTCTCCATGGTTTGGCGGCCAACATTGCCTTCGCGAAAAAAGGCCTTGATAAAAACATCCTGTTTTAGGTTTTTAATTACGCTAACTGATTGTTCTGATAGGCTGTGGAGCTTAGCAGAGGTAAAATCCACCCGATAGCGATGTCTGGCTAAAAAGAAATTCAGAACCACTAGAATGCCCAGAACCAGGATAATAATTAGAATCATATTGCTGGAATAGATAAAAGACCGGCGTTTTAAACCCTGCTTGAGGGCTGACAGATTAAGGAGTACATAAGCTATAATCGAAATCAGGCCGGCTGCCACTACGATCCAGGCAGCAGTCTGATATTGAGGCCAGACCAGCAGAATAACCAGCGCCAGGACTATCAGCCCAAGACCCAGATAGTTTAAGCTATTTTTAAACCAGGACATTTTCTTACCTCCAGCGGCGAAATTGAATTACAGAGTGAGTCAGAAAAAGACCAAAAAAAGCAAAACTCAGATAATAGGATAGATCGCTGGTATCAAGAACTCCTCTTGTCATGTTGTCAAAGTGTTCAAAGAAAGAAAGGTAGCTCAGAACATCCTGCCAGAGTCCTTGAGCTGAATAGGCTGCCCAGCTCAAAACCCAAAACAGCAGCAAAGTCCCGAAAGTCAAAACAGCGGAAACAATCTGGTTTTCGGTCAGGGCTGACCAAAAAACTCCCAGTCCTAAAAAGGCTGCCCCCAGCAGAAAAAGACCAAGATAACCTAAAAAGTAGGGGAGGGGTTCAGGATTTCCGTAAATGAAGGTCAAGATCGTGGGGATGGCGCTCAGAACCAGCATTGCTAGAAGTACAATCAGCGAAGCCAAGTATTTACCTAAGATTATTTGAGTGACTGAAATGGGAGAGGTCAGCAATAACTCTTCCGTTCCCATCTTTTTCTCCTCAGAGAAAAGCCGCATGGAAATAACCGGAAGCATCAGCAGCAAAACAATACTCAAATTATTGAAAAGAGGGGCGAAGACCATTTGATTGATATTAACCTGCTGATAATAATAAGGATTCTGTAATATTTGAATGGCTACCATATTGAACCACGAAATCAAACTATAGAAAAAGAAGCCCGAGAGTAAGGTGAAGACAGCAATAACTACATAGGCAATGGGCGAAGTAAAATAGGAGAGTAGTTCTTTTTTGGTTATTGACCAGAGAGCCTTCATTGTTCCATCCCTCCTGAGACAATTCTCAAATAAAGCTCCTCAATGTTCATGGCCACTGAACGCATTTCTTTTATCTCCAGATTATTATCAAGACAGGTCTTAATTATTGGGGTTCTTAAATTCTGACCCCAGGGCCATTCTAATCTTATTTCTGAACCTTCAACCTCCACTTTTTTAATCCCGGGGAGCTGCTTAAACAAATCCCGAATCCCGGAATCAGTCCTATCGAGGCGGAGAAAAATGCCATCATTCTGACTAAAACTTTGGGCTAATTCATCCAGGGATCCTGAGGCCATCAATTTACCTTCGTTGATGATGACTACCCCATCACAAACTTCTTTAACCTCAGCCAGAATGTGAGTAGAAAGCATCACCGTATGTTCACCTTTAAAAGATTTTATTAGCTGGCGGATTTCTACGATTTGAGCCGGGTCTAAACCGATAGTCGGTTCATCCAGAATAATTACTTTCGGGTTGTGAATCAAGGCCTGGGCTATCCCCAGTCTTTGTTTGAAACCGCGGGAGATATTTTTAATTAACCTCCGCCTTACAGAACTAAGTCCAGTAATCTCGACTGCTCGGTTGACTGCTTCTTTCTTTTTAGGCCCGGGAACCTTTTTGATCTCAGCCACAAAACCCAAGTAAGAATCAACAGTCATTTCAGGGTAAAGAGGCACGTTTTCCGGGAGATAGCCTATGGATTGTTTAACCGCTTCAGCTTGCTCAAAGACATCATAACCGGCAACCGAGGCTCGGCCAGCGGTAGCTGGAAGATAGCCGGTCAGGATTCTCATGGTAGTAGTTTTCCCAGCCGCATTCGGGCCCAACAGGCCCCAGATCTTACCCTCTTCTACCTTGAAACTGAGATCTTTAACGGCCACCAGGTCGCCGTACTTTTTGGTAAGCTGTTCAGTCTCAATCATCAGCTAACCTCCTTTAACTAATCAGAATTAAAAGATCACATCTTTTCTGGGACTTGAATACCCATCAGGTCGAGAGCCTGACAGAGTCTTTCATGAACAAAATATATAGTCATTAGTCTAAGCGTTCTAAGCTTGGCATCTTTTTCTGCCAGAACCGGATAATGATGATAATAGCTGTTGAATTTTTGACAAAGGTTGAAGGTAAATTTAGCCAGACCGCCAAATTCCAAACTGACAACCGATCTCAGGACTTCTTCATCCAGACCAGAGGCATAAATAACCAGCTCCCAGAAGTCTCGGGCTTCTGCTGTTTGCAGGCTGTTAAGATCAATTTTCTCCGGGTTAATATGATTGATAAAATCCTGGTAGGAGGCTTTAAACCTCTCTTCAAATTTCCGAAAAATGCTTCTAATTCTAACTGCCGTATACTGAAGGTAGGGCCCGGTCTCCCCTTCAAAATTCAAGGCTTCGTCAAAATCGAAAACCAGCAGAGAGTTTCTGGCATATTTAAGCATAAAATAACGGACTGAGGCTGAGGCAATTTGCCGGGCAATTTTCTGTCGATTAGGCAATGGCAGCTCTGGATTTCTCTTATCAACTTCTCCCAAAGCTTTTTTTTCGAGTCGATCCAGCAGATCGTCGGCTCTGATTCCGAGACCTTTTCGGCCCGAGACTTCCAAAAATGCCTTATCTTTATCCTCTGCTGAAAGCTCAGCCTTAATCTCTGCCAGGCTACCCGGCGATAAAGCAACCATTTCGTAAGAAAAATGAATGGATTTATCTGCTTGTTCCAGATAGCCAAGAGATTTCAAGCCTTGAACAACTATCTTCTGAAGGTAAGATTGCCTGACATCAATCACATTGTAAACTTTGCTGCCCGCTCCGAAATGAACCTGGTAAGGAGTAGGCTCAGCTGAGGAAATCCAGACTGTCCGACCATTTTCTTCAATAAAAGGTTCATAATAGAAATCCTGGCCCAGAAGGCCAAATTTCCACATCTGATAAGCAATATCCTTAGCGACATAGGTTACGGTACCATCAGACCTGACTATTATTTTTTCTTTTTCTGGATTATCATCTAACTTCATGACCCAGCAGCCGGCCGATTCTCCTTCCTTAGAGAGTTGAACAGCCCCTCTTTTTTTAAGCTGCTCAAAAGCTTTTTCCCAGAACTTTAACCTGAGGATGCTGCTTTCACAGGGCAGGACATCATAACCGATATCCAATCTTTTCATGGTGGCTAAGTGGGCTCTGAGAATTCGGCGCGAGACCTGGTAAGCAAAGTCGGCTTCTGGAGAAAGGCCCTGCTCGATTTTCTTCAGAATGACAGATTTTCTGGCTTGAGCCTCTGGATTTTCGGCCAGATAACGAGATACCTTAGTATAAAGATCCCAGCAGTAATAATCGAATTTCCCCGGAATTCTATCCAACTCAGACAGGCTCTTTTTCTCAAGTTCCATCAGTCCAAAAACCACCTCTACTACCTGAACACCAGTATCATCTATATAGTTCTGGACTTCAACCTTTTCGCCTTTATAATGCAAGCATCGAACCAGGCTATCTCCAAGACAAGCATTTCGGAGATGGCCCACATGGGCGGCCTTGTTAGGATTAATGTTGGTGTGCTCAACGATAATTTTCTGTTCTTCCGGTTCCAACCAGGTCTTTTTTAGATTAGAGAATTTTTCTATAAAGAACTGTTTCCGGTCTAAATAAAGATTAATGTAGCCATTGCCGGCCACCTCAATCCGTTCAACTCCCTCCAGGTGAGCTAATAATTCAGCCAGCTTAGCGGCTATCGCCTGGGGATTAGTTTTTAGCTTTCTGGATAGAGGAAAGGCAATTGACATAGCCAAGTCGCCTAATTTCTGGTCAGGGGTTGAAGTCAGTTCTACCTCAGCTGGCCCAACAGGAAATTCAGGGCTGAGCCGAGCTATAATTTTTTCCTTAAGTTTTTTCTTTGTTCCAAACATGGTGTTTGTAATTATATCAAAAATTTACTGGCTAACAAGTTAGAAACGAAAGGTGCTGTCCAACCAGCACTTGACATACTTTTTTGATTTTATCTCTCTAAAAAAAGAGGCTAAATTTAAGTCGATGACTGGTAGTCTTGCTACTTTTGCTAAAGGTCTATTGATCCATCTACTTGAAAGCCTTCATAGATTTATGATATTAATCTAAATTGACTTAATTAACCTGGATTATTCATAAAACTGAAGATGATTAGATATTTTCGATTTGCCGGGGGATAAGGGATTATGAATGATTCAGGACAATCTTATTGAAAGGAAGAAATATGAAAAAAACCAGATTGAATGCTGTTCATAAAGAGGCTGGTGCCAGGATGGTAGAATTTGCCGGTTTTGAGATGCCAATAGAATATAAGGGTATCATTGACGAGCACCTGGCGGTAAGAACCAAGGCCGGCCTGTTTGATGTCAGTCATATGGGAGAAATAATAGTTGAAGGGCCAGAGGCTCTGGCCTGTCTCCAGTACCTGACCCCTAATGATGTAGCAAAGCTCTCTTCTGGAAAGATCCAGTATACTGCCCTAACCACATCTCAGGGAACTTTTGTCGATGATCTATTGATATACTGTCTGTCAGTTCCTGATAAATATCTCCTGGTGGTTAATGCTGCTAACATCGACAAGGATTTTGCCTGGGTCAAAGAAAAGGCCACTCCTTTCCGGGTGGAAGTGTTCAATAGAAGTGATGAGCATTCTCAGTTAGCCCTCCAGGGCCCTTTGGCCAGAGAAATCCTCCAGCCTCTAACGGATATTGACTTGAGCCAGATGAAACCCTTTACTTTTGCTTTTGGACAAGTGGCTAGTATTGAGTGCTTAGTTTCCAGAACTGGCTATACTGGTGAGGATGGGTTTGAGATCTACACCCTGGCTGAGAATCCAGAGATCATCTGGAAGGCTATCATGGCTGAAGGTGAGCCAAAAGGACTACTGCCAGTAGGCTTGGGAGCTCGAGATACCCTCCGTTTGGAAGCCAAACTGATGCTTTATGGCAATGACATCAGTGATAAAACCACGGTGCTGGAAGCTGACCTGAAGTGGATAGTTAAATTTCAGAAAGGAGATTTTATCGGGAAAGCGGCTCTGGAGAAGCAAGAACAAGAGGGTTTAAGAAGAAAGCTAATTGGGTTTGAAGTAATTGATAAAGGAATTGCCAGGCCTCACTACCCGGTTTTTATTAAGGGGGAACAGGTTTCTGAAATTTCTTCTGGAACTTTTGCCCCATATCTAAAAAAAGCTATCGGGCTGACTTATTTGCCGGTTGAGCATACGGAAATCGGGACTGAGTTTGAAATTGGCGTGAGAGACAGGAAACTTAAAGCCAGAGTTGTTCCGACTCCCTTTTATAAAAGGGAGAAGAAATAACCTGGAATTTATTAATTTAGAAAAGGAGGAATCGATGTATCCTGCTAATCTTTATTACACCAAAGACCATGAATGGCTTAAGGTGGAGGGCGAAGAAGCTGTAGTCGGTATAACTGATTTTGCCCAGCAGCAGCTGGGAGATATCATCTATGCTGAGCTGCCCCCGGCGGGTAAAGATTTAGAAGCCCATCAAGTTCTGGGCAGTCTGGAATCAGTGAAATCAGTCTCTGATATTTATTGCCCGGTTTCAGGCGAAGTACTCGGAGTTAATTCAGAATTATCTCAGGCTCCTGACCTGATAAATAAAGATCCTTATGGCCAGGGCTGGCTTGTCAGATTGAAGCTCAAAGATAAGGCTGAGCTCGACGCCCTAATGAAAGCAGCAGACTACGAAAAATACCTGGAAGGGCTAGAGCACTAAGGCCTTAGGCTAAAGTCTACTAAGCCAACTGAAAACCGAGGGATAAGAATGAGCTATATTCCTATAAGTGACCAAGACAAGAAGGAAATGCTGGCAGCCATCGGGGTCAAGTCAATTGAGGAGCTTTTTAACTGCATCCCAGAAAGCATCAGGCTCAAGGGACTGCTGAACCTACCAGGATCATTATCAGAGGCAGAAATTCTAGGATATTTTAAGGAGAAGGGAAATAAGAATTCGTACAACCGGTATCTATCTTTCTTAGGTGGCGGGGCCTATGACCATTATATTCCAACAGTTGTTGATTATCTGAGCTCGAGGGGAGAATTCATATCTCCCTACACTCCTTACCAGCCTGAAGTTAGCCAGGGAACCCTCCAGACAATTTTTGAATTTCAGACACTTATCTGCCAATTGACTGACCTTGATATAGCCAATGCTTCTCTTTATGATGGAGCCACCGGAGCGGCCGAGGCCGTATTGATGGCCCAGCGGATTAAGAACAAAAAAAGGCTGCTCGTGGCCTCTAACCTAAATCCTCAGTATCGGCAGGTAATTTATACCTATACTAAAAACTTGGGCTTAGAAGTAGTGGAGATACCATATGATGAGATGGGGCGGGTGGACCTAAAAGGACTGGAGTCAGCTTTCAACCCAGAAACTTCAGTTCTACTTTGCCAGTCTCCTAACTTTTTTGGAGTTATTGAAGACCTGAAGACTTTAGCTGATTTAAGCCATCGGCATGAGGCCCTTCTGGCTGTAGTGATTTCAGAACCAATCTCTCTGGGCTTGCTGGAAGCTCCCGGTAAGCTGGGAGCTGATATTGTTACTGGAGAGGCCCAATCTTTTGGTCTGCCGCTTAGTTTTGGCGGTCCCTATCTTGGTTTTATGGCCAGTCAGAAAGAGTTTGTCCGTCAACTTCCCGGAAGAATTGCTGGCGAGACAATTGATGTTGAGGGGCGACGAGGTTTTGTTTTGACTCTTTCTACTCGTGAACAACACATCCGAAGAGAAAAAGCTACTTCTAATATTTGTACCAACCAGGCCCACTGTGCTCTTCGGGCCACCATTTACTTAGAGACTCTCGGCCGACAGGGTCTAAGAAAATTAGCCTGGCTTAATTTGCAGAAAGCCGCTTATGCCTTAGAACAGCTTTTGGCTATACCAGGAGTAAGCAGAAAATTTAGCGGGCCGGTGTTTAATGAATTTGTTCTGGAATTTCCCGAGCCCTGGAAAAATCTAAGTCAGAAATTGGAGGATAAAGGGATTTTAGGAGGCCTAGCTTTGGGTAATGATTATCGGGGTCTTGACAACTGTGCCCTGATTACTGTTACCGAAAAACATACCCGGGAAAACATTGAAGCTTATGGGCAGGCTCTGAGGGAGGTTTTGAAATGATCAACGTCATCCGTGAACCCCTAATCTTTGAAATTAGCTCTCCTGGAAAAACTGCTATCAAGCTACCAGAACTTGATGTTCCAGAAAAGAGCGATCTTCTGGCAGAGGTTCCTCTGAGGGCGGATATAGAAGGCTTTCCGGAGGTATCAGAAACTGAAGTTACCCGTCATTTTACCAGGTTATCTCAGATGAACTACTGTGTTGATTTTGGTTTTTATCCTTTAGGTTCCTGTACCATGAAGTACAATCCTAAAATAAACGAAAAGATTGCTGGAATGGATTGTTATACCAATGTTCATCCACTGGCTTCAGAAAAACTGACCCAGGGCAACCTGGAGTTGATGAAAATTCTGGAAAATCTACTTGGGGAAATTACTGGCCTGGATGCAGTCAGTCTGCAACCGGCTGCTGGTGCCCATGGAGAATTGACCGGTATGATGCTAATCAGAGCTCACCATCTCAACAATGGTCATCCGAGGAAATATGTCCTTATCCCTGATTCGGCTCACGGGACCAATCCTTCTTCAGCCCATATCTGTGGCTATCAGGTTAAAGAAATCAAGTCAAATGAGAGGGGAACAATTTCCTTAGAGGACCTGGAAAAGGAAATGACTGAAGAGGTAGCGGCTCTGATGGTAACCAACCCCAACACCCTGGGGGTCTTTGAATCGGATATCTGTCAGATCGCCGATCTGGTTCATGCTAAGGGGGGCTTGGTTTATATGGATGGAGCTAACCTGAACGCTCTAGCAGGAATTACCAGGCCAGGAGATATGAAGGTAGATGTGATGCATTTGAACCTTCATAAGACCTTTTCTACTCCTCATGGGGGTGGCGGCCCTGGTTCAGGTCCAGTGGCCGTTAAAAAAATTTTAGAGCCCTATTTGCCCGTGCCAGTAATTGAAGAGAAAGAAGGTAAGTATTTCTTTAATTATAACCGGCCTAAATCTATTGGCAAGGTCAAAAGTTTTTATGGGCAATTTCTGGTGATGCTCAAAGCTCTGAGCTACATTTTGGCTCTTGGCCCTGAAGGCCTTAGAGAAATGGCTGAAGTGGCTGTGCTAAATTCTAACTACCTGCGTCGAAGCTTAGATAGTCTCTATCATCTTAAGTATGATTCTCCCACTCTCCATGAATGTGTCTTTTCTGATAAATATCAGCAAGAATTTGGAGTATCCAACCTGGATATTTCCAAAAGACTTCTGGATTATGGCCTGCATCCACCCACCATGTCTTTCCCTCTAATAGTTCATGGGGCTTTGATGATCGAACCCACCGAGACCGAGAGCCGCCGGGACCTGGACCTGTTTATAGGGGCCATGAAAGCTATTGACCGGGAAGCCAGGGAAAATCCTGAATTGCTGAAGGCGGCTCCCCACATAACTTATGTCCGGCGTCTGGATGAAGTTCAGGCTGCTCGCCATCCTGTCTTGCGCTGGGAAGAGAAAAAATAATTGTGATTAGGAGTTCCAAACTGATAAGCCAATTCAGGAAATCTAGTCTGGTGAAAAAAGATGAGCTTACAAGGACTTTTCTTAAAACTGTATGATTTCTGGTCAAAACAGGGTTGTTATTTAGCGCCCACTTATGATCTGGAAGTCGGTGCTGGGACAATGACTCCGGATACTTTTTTCCGGGTTCTGGGCCGGCAACCCTGGAAAGTAGCTTATGTGCAGCCGG
>Ga0265295_1009624_pt1 | contig 10266 bp, 9 predicted proteins | sample Munlansysbiofilm_FD_192503 | JGI IMG/M metagenome (GOLD analysis project Ga0265295, IMG submission 192503) | Leachate microbial communities from a municipal landfill in Southern Ontario, Canada - Methane capture system biofilm | ecosystem: Engineered > Solid waste > Landfill > Unclassified ... | reverse complement strand
GATTGACCCCTCTCTTGCCAATAATGCATGGGAGTCGTAATCCCCTCTGATCGGGGCATTCCTCCAAACCCTTACCCTGAATTATATAACGAAATAAAGAGGTTCCGAAGGCGTATTCGGGCATGTGTCCTTATTTGGCGTTTGGGAAAATACAAAATACAAAATTTCTTTCTCATCGCATATTAACTTGTTAATATCAAATGAAAATATACGACTCGGGTACCTTGATTTTTGATTTTTGTTTGATAATATATCGATATAAGGTCATTTTCGTCATTCGTTGAGTTCCGGCTCCGTTCTCTTTCCGGTTACGACCCGAGATGCGATTAGATTAATTTTTTATCACTCGGATGCCCCTGAAAATTAAACCAGATACTGTTGAATATCATTATTGAAAAAAACAACCTTAAAAGTCATGGGATACAATGGTTTGTCCTGATTATAGGTGTCAGAAAAATAACCAAGAGCGTTATGGAAAAAGCGAGAGTCTACCGCGTCCTTAATCCAATAATTCATGACGTTGTCAAAGACAATCAGAGTATTCTCTGCTTTGACAACGCCATGGAAAATGATTCAAGCTTCCCCCAGAATTGTTTTAACCTTCTGGACCTTTTCCCATTGTTTCTTTGAGCATTGCTTCTTCGACCATTTGCCGGCAGATAGCCAACATTTTTTTAAAGCGGCAGCAATGATTTTTTGGTCTTCAGGCTCAAACGAAACGAGTTTGTTGTATATTTCCACAATTTCGTTCTCTGTGGTGTCCTCCTTGGTCACAACATGAGCAAGCTTCTCCGCTTCACTCATCGCGGCCATGGCCTGTCGCTCCCGTTCTAGGGACGCTTCTCTTTCGGCCGCCTCAGCAGCAAGATGTGCAGCATTTTCTTCCGCCTCCCGTCTCTCGGCTTCGGCTCTTTGCCGAATTTCAGCCTCCCGCTGCTTGCGGGCGTCAACCTTCCCCCGCATCGCCATCAGTGCCGCAAATTTTTGCTCCTCCGCCTGACCCTTCAAACTTAAGCCCTCGTCGTTGGACAGGGGTTTCATGCCGATCCATCCAAATGGTTGCATACCCTGGGTGGTGTTCGGCTTCTTGGAGTCGGCAGCAAGCCAGACGGTGGTGGCGTGGTCAAGATATTTGGAAGGATTGTTTCTACCCTGCATGATCTTGATTCGGCGACGACCGCTGATCGTCACACACTCTGCCCCACTGTGCCGGCCTATACGCAAGGGAAGCGCATGACCGTCTGCAAGGGAGCCAGCGGGGGCCACCCCGATTTTCTCTAATTCCTTATCTTCGCGAAGTTTTTCAGCACCATAAAAAGTGCGAACTGCCTCGACAATTTCGTCCATAGTAAGCGAATTGCGAATACCGGCATCGTGACCGGGGAGAGAAAGGAGTGAAATTGTGCCCACAAAGACTGCACCAGGCTCCACGGTTTCGAGAATCTGGTAAGGGGCCTGGGATTCCCTCTCGCTTGGCCTTTTCTTGCGATCCACAGCATAACTGATCGCCCTCGCCGCATCGTTGACTGGAAAAAAATCTGACACTTTGAGAAGGCGGAAAGGGTCCGACTCAAGATGGTGAAAATTGAAGCCAAGGATGTGCTCCTGCGATTCCCTGCCTGCGCTTCTTCCCTGAAAGGTTGGTTCCCGTCTGCCGTTGTTGCGCAGATTGAGCACTGCCGTGCGGATCGCGCCCTTGATCGCGGAACCCGGAATATAAGCGTTTTCGGTGAGCGGATCAAAAGCTGTACGGTTGATTTTGAAGTTATTAAGTTCCTGACGGACGATCCTTTCATTCTGGGAAAGGCCGAGAGTATTTTCGTAATGTTCGACGAACGAGGTCGTTACCTTAATTCTCTGACCATCTACCAGGTCCGCCTGGGAGCGCATGAATTTGAGCAGTTCAAGTAGAGAAACTATCGTCCCCTTTTGGCAAATGGCAGAAAACTGCTGGAGCGCGTCGGAATCAAGCTGTTCGAGAAACGACGTCGTCTCGAAGCTGATCAATTCTTCCGCCTTTTCATCGATGACAAAAGAGGTAGGCTCGAACACCTCGTCGCAGCCGATATGCAGCGGTGAAATCGTGGTGAGACGAAAATGGATTATCTGATCAGACATGTTCCCCTCCTTCCTTCAGGTCCGGCAGCCGCATGGGAAGATACAGGGAATATCCCTGACAGACAGCTTCGGCCTGGGCTTTGGAAATATGGCGCACGGCGCGGCCGATATACGGTTTTTTCGGGAATTTTCCAGCGGGAGGTACGAAAACTCCACCCTCGTCAGCCATAACCACCGGGTTTTTGAAAGGCCTGCCTGTATGAAGCATACGAGCGCCGTGCCTTCCGAAGCGAATGAAAGGGGTAAAATACATTTCTCTCCAGAAATTTTGTTCGGGAACACACGGCCCAATAGCGAGACATGCATCGCTATCCTTCCCATACGCTGGAATTTCTATTTCTTCAACTCTGATCACGGCAAAACGACCAAGTCCCGTGCTGGCATCTCGCCCGAATCCCCATTCGCCAATCCGGGAAAAAGCTTTCCGAAGGCCGTCCGGACCGCATGCTTCTTCGTCCAGAGCGGCGAGGACAACCAGTTCAAGTCCAGGCAGGTAATGGCTGTTGTCCATGCTATAGGGCGCAAACTCCCCTTTGCCAGTTGTCATGGTCAATCGATTGATGGTGTTGTGCTGTTGTTCGGCGCTGCTGACCGGCCGCTTGTGGCGATCCGGCGCCTGGCGCAGCCTCTTTTTCTCGACAGCCGGCAGGTCAGCCGTCAACCGGTCATAGAGATCCTGGTCATTCAGCATGTTTTCCCTTTGCAACCTTACCTGGAAATTTTCGCCGACCAGCAACCACTTCCTTGCTTTTTCCTGTTTGCGGTTTTTCAGTCTTGCTTCGCAATCAGAGGCCAGGTAAGGATCTTCAAGCATCGACAGCGGCAAATCCGGCCGCCGAATGGCAAAAGTCTCCTCACCAGCCCCTATTCTGGGCCAGGCGCTGGAAAAAACAGAGAATGGCCGTTCATCGTAACAGCCAATCCACCTATCGATACCACCGATCAGAATGTCATCGCTCTCAACCGCCTGCCAACAGAAATGGCCGAAGATGGTATCACCCTTGAGCGGGGTGCCGAAAGGCGAAGACGGTCTGATGGTAATGGCGTAAATGCGCATGACGCCTCCTTGTCAGAAGAGTTGCAGAGCGTTGAACTGCTGTTGCAGTGCTGCATCGTCCAATTCAAAGCGCACCCGGCCGTAACCGCGGCTGCCACTCCCACCCAGGGCGTCGTGCTCCAGGAGTTTCATCCCCTGCAACAGAAGGACACGCAGATCTTCATCACCTTCCATCTTCTTGAGAGCGACCGAAAAGTCAAAGGCAAGACCGGCAACAACTCTTTCCGTAAAGCGAGGGTTCTCTGCCACCCCGCGGATACGATCGATGGAATTCTCGGATTTCACCTCGAAAAAGGACCAATTGCCTGTCATGACCGCGTCCCGGCTGGCCTCGTTCAAAGGGCAATCGGCAAAAGAGGCACGGGATGGACCGATCTGCTGGGTCTCTTGATCGTCCGCGCCGCTCACTCCGAAGAGTTTCAGGATATTGATTGCCTCTTTGCGTTGATCTTCTGTCAGGTTCTTTTTCAGAATCCCGGTACCCAATGGTTTCCCATTTCCTGTTACAGCCAGCAGTCCGGTCTTCATTTCGAGCAGGGCACGAATTTTCCCCTTGATGGAAGAGCCCGGGATGTACGGTTCACCGGTATGGGGGTGCTTGATCACCGGATTGTCGGTGCCGCCGATGCGCAGTTCGGTGTCACCGGCGCCAATATGGAGGCCGCTTTCCAGCCTGACTCTACCTGTGATGGTAGTCATATTGACAAGTTTCATGATCGTCTCCTTTTCCAAAAAACATTTATGTTACAAAAAAAGCTGCTGTTACTTCGGGCCATGGACCTTGTAAAAACCCATGAACGATTCAAGAAAATTGGCGAAAACCTGAAGATCCTCCTTGTCGTTCACCTGGCTGATGCCGCTTTTCATCAATTCCACAAAAGAATCGCCGACCAGGTTGCGGCCTCGGGCATAGGCAACTTTTGCAACCAGCATGTGGACCTGGGGCAGTATGAGATCCATATCCGCCCCACTGGCCTTCGCCTGGGTAGCAAGCCGGACAACTTCGTCGTAATAGCGGCGAAGCTGGGTACTTTTATTTATGTTTCTGCCCTCACCACCAATCCCTTTGGCCAGTTCTTCCGCTGTCAAAGAAAACAAGGTCGGTTCGAGTTTCCTGTTAGCCTTGTCTTTCCACAAATTAATTGATGCCATTGCCTTCCTCCGTTGATGTTCGCTTATTTGCGTTTTTCGTACAAAACGTGCCAGAGCGGGATACGCACTGCTCCGCGATATTGATCGAGCCAGACGGCCATGATCCCCATTTCCTTCAATACTTTTTCCCTGTTTTCCTGTCTGCGATCCACATTGCGCACAAGGTTATATTTGAAAAGGGCTCGCCATTTAAGGCTTTCCATATCTGCAAGACTGACTTCCTCGCTTTCCAGAACAATCTTTTCCAGCTCCGCCATGTCGACAAAATGGTTTAACCTGTAAAACATTGCGTCGCTGATATATTTTTTCGCAAGCCACTCTTCCATATGCCGCTGAACATCCAACAAAACCTGGAAGTCATCCCAGGACACGGTTTCGCCAAACATGGTCACCCGGTCACGACCGGCGGTCTTGGAAGATTTCAAAGCATCCTCCGCAGCCTCTGCCAGCTTGTCCACCGGAGTGTGGGGCTTGTGCACTGTAATACCGGCTGAAAAGGTTATTTCACTGTTGGCGCATACATATTCATTGAAACGCTGGTTCAGTTGACGGGCCAGATGGGCCATCCGGTTCCAAGGACCGATAAGGAAAAGGTCGTCACCGCCGGCAAATACGGTGTAAACATCGTAATACGTCTCATCCGTTGCAAGCAAATGCGGCAAATACAGGACAAAAAAATCGTTGATCTGCCGGCTCAGAGTGGCCAGCCGGGAAATGGTGAAGCGCTGCCGGGGCAGGCCACAACCGAACAGCATTCCGAGATTGTCCACATCGGCTTCCAAAACACCAAGCGCCTCGATACCACGACATCTTCCGTTATCGTCCAATCGGCGGGCTTTAATGGCGATATGGGAGAAGGTCTTCGGGACATCTTCCCTGATCTGTTCAATGAGATCGTAAACTTTTTCCTCGGATCGGGCGCTTTCCAACAGGCAGTTGTCCTGATTATCCTTTTCCCTGTACAGGGGCACATGACCGTTGATGAGCCGCGCTGTCACCTCTGAAGGGATGGTTCCGTCTTCGTCGGCCTTTACCTGCCAGAGCTTCAACAGCGAGCCTGACTCAGCCTCTTTCTGCATGGCATTGCTGCAGAAAGCTACCTGATATTCACCGAAAATGGGCAGCCCAAGACGGTTATCGAACCTGCCTTTGTCAATATCTCCTCCAAAAACGGCAACCATGTTTTTTTTGACGAGATTCGTGCCGAGGAAGACATGGTCCCGGCATAACTTGCAGCTCGACGACGAATCCGGCATGAAGACAGTGTCATTTTCCACCGCGACATCGGATGGACGTTTACCGCAAAGGGGACATAAAGGACGTCGAACCTGTTTCCGGTCGTTAATGAACAGATCAAGATAATTCTCCATGGGCACCGCCCCGCCGTGCCTGTTCAAATCGACTTTACAGCTCTTACGAATCTCTATATTCACGAGATGCCGTTGCCACAGGTCTGCAAAACGCCCGGAATGCAATTCAACCGTGGAAGCAGGAGTGAAGCTTATGCCGAGACTGCTCTGCCCGTAGGTTGCAGTGAAGAGCCAGTCGTTGATTTCTGTTTCCACAGCTCTGACGGTATCCATGGTATCAGGAAGATTTGGTCCGATAAGATGAAACTTGCCGGCGGCGTTCATCACCACCGATAGAAACGGGAGGCCGAGTTTACGGCAAACCATATCTGCTGCCAGTTCGCTGAAAAGAGAGACCGAGAAAGAACGGCCCCGAAGCAGTTTGGAGCGAAATTTCCGCGTCTCGCCGCCTTCACTGAAAATGAAATCCTGGATTCCATAAAAGTCACCGCTGATCAGCAGTAGTTTTTCCTGCTCTCCATTTCTTATACTGCCATCGTTCAGCGTGTCGGTCCCAGTGTGAAAACGATAAAGTGCTGCGGCGATGGCGGCGGTTGTACGCGAATGGTCGTAAAGCGAGACGTCATGAATGACGTCACCCACCCGCGCTGCAGGAATAGCCGCAGTGTAAGTCATATACAGAGAATCGAAGTGTTCCGCCCAGAGAGCAATGGATTCTTGCCTATGTTGGAGGTTGGCAAGGTGCTTAATGAAACCGTTAAAATGTTCCAAATATTCCTGATCAGCCTGCTCTTGAGTAAACTCTTCCTTCTTGCGCGGAAAAATTGCCTGAGCTGATCGAGGTGCCAGGGGATATCTGTACTTGAAATCCTTACCACTTTTGAATTTTGTAATTCTCCTGGGACCAAGCGCCTCCATGACAGGCAAAAGACGTGTCCGCTGATAATCCTTAAAGGCTATTGCCTCACCTTGTTCGAAGGTGGCACGATCAAGACCACTGGAAATGCGATCCGCGATGGCTATGATCCACTGCATGGGCGTTTCTGGCTTATGGTGTCCGGCGGCGAGATTAACAAAGCTGTCGCCTTCTCCCCATCCTCCCCGGTTGAATTTCTCCGGAAGTTTGTCCGCCATCTGTTCGATAAAGGCCGCAGTGTACACCGCATGAATATGGCTGTGGTGCCCGTCCCTGAAGGGTTGATACAGGCCGGCATTACTGACCAGATAGTCCTTAGACACCTCGAGGCCTCCCTGAGCGAACTTCCCAACATCATGCAGCAAGCCGGCCAAGGCGATTTTCAATACTGTCTCATTCATCTGTTTCTCCAGTGCCGTTTTTTATTCCTTGTTTACCTTTACGGTCATTTTCATTTCATTTTCACTTTGTCGGGTATTTTTTTAGCACGAACAGGGGCTTCTCATCCCGGATCGCAGGACTTGACTGAAATCCGCCCCAAACCGAAGACTGTCTGCTTGCCGACATGCACCTTTTCACAGTAGGCCAGCACGGGCAGGAAATCGGCCAGGTTGCCACGGTAGCGGATCGTCCCGGTCAATCCGCTCAGGGATATCTTCTGCCGCTGGCGGTTGCTGTATCGAAGCATTTCCTGCCATCGCAGCGAGGATGCAACCGTCTCAACCTGTTCGGCCCGGCTGATGAGGCCGCGGTAGTCCAGATCCGGCTCGCCGTCGCCGTACGCTTGCTCCAGGGCGGCCATACGCCGGAGTCCGGCGCGGACCAGGACGTGGAACGGCAGGTCGTCATGTAGTTCGTTGCCCATCTTGACCCGCAGCGGCGTAAGCAGATGGACTCCGATTCCCCGGACCGGGATGGCTGCTTCGGCTTCGAGGGCAAGCCGTTCGGGTTTATCCGGCTTGTGCAGTACTCCTCCCGCAGCTTCAAACAACGTATCCTGCCCAGCCGTCACCCGATCCAGGCGGAACCTGCCCAGGCCGGAACGATTGCCGCCGCCCACGCCGGTCTTTCCCACCTGTTGCAGGGAATAGACGATGTGTGGCAAGTAGTCGACGGCCCGATCGATGAGGAGCATGGAAAAGTCGAACTGGTCGCCGACCCTTCGTTCACCGGCGGTCCCCTCGCCGGGCTGGATAATGAAGGGATGGGGCCGGGCGTTGACCGTGCGGCCGTTGCAGTCCTCGTATCGCTCGGTTTCGAAGATCCAGGCATACACGCATTGTTGACGGAGGATGCAGTCCCTGCATTGCCGGGTCCGGAGGGCGCAGCTCGTCTTCTTCAGCGCCCAGCCCAGCCCGCCCCGCAGGGCCGAACCCAGGTAATCCGGCAGCCGGGCATCGGTCATGAAAGTGCAGTGGAAGGTGAGAGATGCTGTGACAATGCTCATAGTCGTTCGATCAAGGGTAATATTTCTTCCAACTGACGGAAAAAATCAGCCGCTTTTTCCTTTATGTCTTCTTTCATTCCTCCCTTCCCAGTCCAGGCATGATCAAAACCATTGCGATAATCCCTCAGCTCGATACACAAATTTTTCATTTTTTCAATTAGTTCAGCATGATTAGCGCTTTTCAGAAAAGGCTCCATGACAGCAAGAAATTTCTTACCACCTTCGTCTCGTAGGTCAGAAAAATTCCAATCCTTCTCGTTTGTTGAGAAGGCCCCGATTAGTTTATCAGCATATCGGCGGGAATCATTTCTGCGTGTTTTCTTCTTCTTGTTGCTAATATCTTTCCATTCCCCTTCGATAAGAATTTCGATCTGTTTTTTTGCATGACGCTCGCCAACTGAAACAAGAAACTCCCGCATTGCAGTAAAAGCCTGCATATACAAATCATGCTCAATGAGCACCTTGATGATTTGAATCTGGTTGCCGAAGTAGTCATTTTCGTACAGCTTGTTGTTATCTTCAGGCAGCGCTAAAGGAGAGAATTTTTTCTCCGCCAGTTGGAGCAATATCTTCCCGGAGGCAGACGCCTTCTTTTGCACTCTCCGAATATGTTTCGTAACGTTATGAGCCGTTTTTGCGATATTATCGACATCAACGTTGCGGATTCTATCGGTAATGTCTTCGAAGGATTTAATCAGAGAATCATCATTGAATTCGGGAAGTTGCGATGAATGGCTGAGTTGTGCCGCTTCGGTGATTTTTTGGGCATCCGCCTCTTCCGTCAGCCTGGTGACAGCGTCGGCCCAGAGATTAATATCAAAAAAGCTCCGCATATCAACTACCGGCGCTTCGTTGCGATTTTGTTCGAACGCACCGTAAAAAACATGTTCCAGTGTTATTCCCTTTGTCTTTTGAAGAAAATTCAGAGCAGTGGAAAAAACAATAGGAACAGAGCGATACCCGTGGGTTAGGTCAACGGTTAGGCGATCCCCCTCTTCAATGGCCGAGAATATTTTTTCAAACCACTTCCATTGCCCTTCGTCTTTCATGTCTTCTTCAATAATTATCTCCCTGAAATGTCCATCATTGGTTCCTGCCAGTTTTATGGCCTGTTCCGTCAAGGATACATAATGTTCGTCAAACGATTGTCTTGTCGCCACAATTAAAATCTGGTCAAAAATGTCGCCGAGGAGTTGTAGCTCAGCAACCTGAACAAATTCGGTTTCTGCAGATATTTTCCCATTCAGCTCATACCGAGTTTTGTCATACCTGTATCCTTTATTTTTTGAACCACGTCCCAGAAAACTCAGAAAGACTCTGCGCATGTTTTGTCTCCTTCCCCGTCAAACCGGTTTTTAGCTCCGGATCACAATTCGTAGCTCCGGAAGCGGACATGATTGAAGGTATGGGTCAGCTGTACCCGGCCGTCGGGCAGGTGCCGCTCCTCGGCCTGGCGGTAGGTGGTGGAATAGATCGGGATGCAGCCAAGGTCCTTAGCATGGCGGGCCACGAGGCAGCAGGCCCCGAAATCTCCCTGCACCAGCACATAATCGCCCGGACGGGCTTCTCCCTCCAGCCATTGCAGAACCAACCGCAGGTACGGGGCAAGCGACTCGAGTTCCGGCGGAACATTGGACCACAGTTCCTGTACTGCCGCAGGCGGAGAAACGATGCGATCAATATTGAGATCCTGCCGGGCGCCGGTTTCTTGGAGCTTGGTTATGGCGTGGTTGAACAGGAGAAACAGGTCGGGCATTTGTTTCATTCTCCATGAATTTATTGTTCATGTACAATACTTTTTTTATTTTTTTTACGGTCTGATTTCGACTTTTTTTCTCCGTTGAGGAAAAAAATCATCGAAATGGACTATTTTCATTCTCCAGACCAAGGTCCTCACCGGTAGCTGAAGGGAAACAGGGTGTGCCGCAGGGCATAAACGGCGGCCAACATAGCCCGCGGGTCGGGTTGGGCCGGCTCCCGGAAAAGCACCTGAAAATGCGCCCGGTTCAGGTCCGGGCTCCCCCGCAGTAACTTTCCGATTTCCCCTGCCAGAATATAATCCGATGAATTGGCTACACCCATCCAGTGCAGTTCGGCAAGGGGCAGCAAGGACATGACCTGCATGGTCGTCTCCCCGTAATGGCAGATGTCCACGGCGTGCCGCAACAGCCGCTCGGTATTTTTTTCCTCGCCGGTCAGCAGATACAGTCTGCCCAGGTTCAGAGCGGTCAACTGCCAGGGATGCTCCATGCCCTGAAAAGTTTTC
>Ga0265295_1009623_pt1 | contig 10268 bp, 7 predicted proteins | sample Munlansysbiofilm_FD_192503 | JGI IMG/M metagenome (GOLD analysis project Ga0265295, IMG submission 192503) | Leachate microbial communities from a municipal landfill in Southern Ontario, Canada - Methane capture system biofilm | ecosystem: Engineered > Solid waste > Landfill > Unclassified ... | reverse complement strand
TTTCGCGATAGTTGATCGTCATCCAGTGGGCGAAGAGTTTGGAGACGCCATAGGGGCTACGCGGATAAAAGGGCGTTTTTTCGGATTGCATGGGCTCCTGGATTTTGCCGAACATTTCGCTCGTGGAGGCTTGGTAGAAACGTGCCTCAGGGCGAACTTGGCGAATGGCTTCAAGGATATGGAGGGCACCGAGGCCTGTGGCGTCTGCTGTGAGCAGGGGCTGTTCCCAGCTTGTGGCGACAAAGCTCTGCGCACCAAGGTTATAAACTTCGTCTGGTTGTGACCGGTTAAGCGCACGGATAATCGATGCGATGTCCGTCAGGTCGCCATCAATGAGGTTGATTTTATCTAAAACGTCGAGGTAATCGAGACGCCATGTCGTCGGTGAACTCCGGCGTGCGAGCAGTCCGTGCACCTCATATCCTTTTTCAAGAAGCAGTTTGGAGAGATACGCGCCGTCTTGTCCAGTGATGCCGGTGATCAGGGCTTTCTTCTTCATGTTCAATCCTTAAGTCTGTCGGCCGGTGTTGAACCGGCTGGCTGGTTACCGGGCGTATCTTTTCCCAAACCCCAAAGTTCGGATAGAAAACGCACCGCTGTTGTGATAGATGATGCCTCAGAACCCCTCGAAGGTTCAAGCACAAAAGGGATATCGGAATCGAGGAGGTCTGAATAAATTGAAAAATCAACCATTCCGCCGGGCGGCATGTGGTGGTCTGAAGTAGGAGCGACGACGTCGTGAAGGTGCAATCCAACAATGCGGTTAGCGAAGCGTTTTACGACGCCGGCATGGTGTGTAAAACCGAGGTTTTCTCTGATTTGCCCGTGTCCGACATCGTGCCAGTAGCCGAATGCCGGCGTTTGGAAGGCGTCAAGCAACAAGGCCATTTCAGGCTCGTTCGGGATGGCGTCGTAAGTGGGCAAGTTTTCGAGGCCGAGTGTCAGGCCGAGCGTCTCAAAATAGGGGAGGATTTCGTTTAGCGCTTCGCAGAGAATATCGAATGGGCGTTTGGCGGTGTGTTCACGTTTGCGTATGACCCGCTCGAATTGCCGTTCATAATGTGGTGTTCCGATTTTCCCTTCACCGGCCAGATCGGTCAGTTTTCGGATATGGCGGTAAATGGGCGTACGCCCGGCATGTAGAACGACGGTGCATGCTCCAACAGAGGCAGCAAAGTCGGCCGTCGATTTGATCGCTGCGATGCCGCGTCGGGAGCCGGTATGATCGCGTGGGTCACAGATAGAAAAGACTTCAGGTCCTGATCCACCAAACATCGATATCGGGCAAAACGCATGTACACTGGACACGTGGATCCGCCCTGAGCTGATCCAGGGTTCGAGTCCATCGGCTTGTGTCTGCGTAAGGGCGTAGCCGAGTTCGACTGTATCGAAGCCACTCGCGACGATTTCCCCGAGCATCGCATCGGCTGTTTCATGGCGATGCGAATTCCAATTTGTAGAAAGTGAAAGCCGCATTCAGGTTGGGAGGTGAGAGGGTTATAAAAAAGGTCGCAATGCGCCGCCCTTGGAACATCGGCGGTAGCCTCTGCCTGGGCGATCGATTGCGACCTGCGCCGAGTTGGATTGGAATTAGATGTGAGGCATCGATTCCGCCAATGCTGCACGGCGGGCAAGACTGCGAGCGCGTGAGCGTGCGCGTGCTGACTTTTTGCGTTTCTTTTCGCTTGGCTTTTCAAAATAGCGATCGGCACGGAGTTGTTTGATAATACCCTCCTTGTCCATAGCTTTTTTCAGCCGTTTAATTGCTCTTTCGATGGCTTCGCCTTTTTTTACACGAACTTGTATCACGCTTTTCACCTCCAGTCATGGCCCGGCGATCGCTGTGGATCAAGTGCCGTCTGCCAGCTGCTCCATTTTGGTAACAGAACGAGTAAGAATATCATAGAAAGACTAATGCCGTCAAGAAGGCAATTTCGTGAATTTTTAAAAACCGGTTCGCTTTAGATTGCGCCTTTAGTATATAATTAAGCGTGGAGGTATTCTGGCGTATGAATTTTTCGCTTATGTGTAAATATAAACGATCCCGGGTTCGATGGGTTCGATGGATGTCTTGTTCCCGGCTTCTGTGCGTGATTGGCCTGTCCGTGGTTGCGTTTGGCGAAGCTTGGGCGACGGGGCCCTTTCGTGTGTTGCCTTATTTGCAGAACCCTGCGACAAACGCCATTACCGTTATATGGTTTTCGGAAACGAATGCGGCTGGTCAGCTTGCTTACGGACTGTCAGGAAACTGGACCACAATTGATGTTCCCGCTGTGCCGGCTGGCGCGCTGGACTACCATTCGACTGAGACCGGGAAATTTCCCGGCGGGGTTGCCCCGGCTATTCCCTATTCTCATCGCGCCCGTCTGACAGGGTTGGCCGCCGGCACCTCGTACACCTATGTGGTTTACCAGGACGGTGTGTCGATCACGAATACCTTCCGTACGGCTCCGCCAGCGGATCACGCCGTGCGTTTTGTTGTTTATGCCGACAGTGAGACAGAGCCTGAGTCGACGGGGGCGAAGGTGACATGGCCGCAGTTGGGCGGTAGTTCCAGCCGTTTGTATGTTGTTGACCAGACGCGCGGCTATCAGGAAAACCTCTTGGTTATGAAGGCCCGCGCTCCGGACTTCATTGTGATCGCAGGAGATCTTGCTCAAGCTGGTGGCGAGCAGCGGGACTGGGACGAGTTTTGGCGACACAATGCCGGCGACCTCGGTACGCTGGCCGGAACCGTGCCTGTTATGCCCGCTCTGGGAAACCACGAATACTACGGTGGAACGCGTGGCAGCTACAATCAGCCTGCTTCGGAGCAATCCGTCGCCAAATACCTCACTTACTTCGAGATGCCGTCAAACAGCGCAGCGAATCCCGCCCATGAACACCGTTACTACCGGATGGATTACGGCCCCATCACGCTCGTGGTACTCGATTTGTGTAATGGGGACGACACGACGCGCGCTGCGGACACGAGTACGTACCTGAAGACTTCCGAAGGCTGCCAAGCCCCTGACTTTAATCCCGGCACGCCACAGTATGCCTGGCTGGAGGCTCAGTTGGCTTCGGCCCAGATGAATAGTCGGTTTACGTTCGTCGCTTTTCATCAGGTGCCGTACTCCGTTGGGCCGCATGGCGTTGCTACAGAGTCCCAGTCAGGTGTTCCCGTACGCGTCCTTACACCTCTCTTTTTAAAGTACGGCGTGGATGCCTTGCTGTGCGGGCATGACGAGATGTACGAGCACTCGGTGGTAACGGGGGTTGAGCAACTTCCAGGGGGCGGATCGCGTACCGCCACGCTCCACGTCTACGATTTGGGCATAGGGGGTGATGGGCTTCGGGGGCCCTCGTCGGGTGTTGTTAATGATAAACAGGTTTTTTTAGCGCATAACGATGCTCCCGAGACTTGGTCCGGAGCAAGACTGATCAGCGGCGGCAAGCACTATGGGCATCTGGAGGTCAACGTTCAGATGGACGCGCAAGGTCGCTGGGAGGCGGTTCTGACTCCGGCCTACGCCTTCCCGCTGATGGATACTAGTGGGAACGTTACTGGTTTTGAACGGCGGACGTATGATGACGAGGTGACACTTAAGGCTGGAGCTGGCCCCGCTTCTCATCCTCAGGGGAGCTTCGTAATAGGAAGGTGAAACGTGCCACGTGGTGCATGAGCGGCGAGTATGCCTCGACGGTTTATTGCCTTTAACGGTCTAATTTCCTCAGTTTTTTTCTATTGACGCTACGTACGCATACTGCTATATTATCTCTTAAGTCGTAAAAGGCATGTTGCCTAAGCTGGGGTCTTATGAAAAATAATATGAAACATAGGCTATTCAGTAGGGACTTAAAAACGAACCAAGGAGTCATCATGCAAGCTAGATGGATGTTCAAATTAACGAGTGCGGCCGTCTTATTGGCGGTTACGGTTTCGCAGGCTGCGCCTATCCCAGCCGGACAACTGATGAAGCGTCGGACGATGACTGTAGCTGGAGGTGGCAGTTACTATAATCCGAGAATCTATGATGGCGAAGTTTTCGCCACGAGGATCGGTTCGCCCTACGCTGTCGGGCGATTGCTTGACGGTTCTACAACCCCGGATGCCATTCAGACTAACGCACTCGATATGCGCATGCTGAGCCCACTGGGCGGGGGGACGAATAAGGTATACGCCATTGGAGCAGGTGGTTTCGAAAATGATTACTTAACGCGTTTCGATTATGCAACGCTTAGCAACAGTGTTCAGGATACGGTGGTAGACATTCGCGTGAACACGTTCGCTTGGGTGGACGAAGACACGATTATCGCATCTAGTTACAAGTTAGGGTTTCAGGATAGGTTGTATCTGCTGGACATTACGGCTGACCCCTTCTCCGTGGCAACGAACACCACGTGGAATGAGGATGGTTACGTTGTAACGCCTGTTGACAAACGCATTCGCAGCGTCACGGTGGGCGATGTCTATAGCGGATACGCCTACTTCTGCGATGATGGTAGTCCCACTAACAAGTTGTGTGCTATTGATCTGGCTTCAGGCTTTATAACGGAACTGGGCACGTATGAGCGTGTTTCCGGCGACAATTATGGCTCCTGGACAGTGAAGGAATCAGGCGGTTATCTGTATCTGCACACCGTTAAAGACGGCATCCACGTATACGACATGATTGATGCGACGACGCTGGGTTCGCTCTTTACGCACCATACGAAGGCTCAGATTGATACGCTGGCGGGATCGAGCCAGTCTTATTATGGTTTTGATGTGGTGGATGATGGCCAGCGGATGGTACTGGGAGTAGGCACTAGCTCGGCTATCGAATTGGTTCAGAATCTGCCCTATACTGATGACTTTGAGGGCTATGATAAGGCCGACGTATCGCTGAACAGTTTGGGGTACCGCGGCTGGAGTGCGTCGTCTGATGATGTGATCGTGAAGTCGGGCACGGGGGTGTCAGGCAGTAAGGCCGCTTACCTCCCAGGCGAAACATCGCTCACTAACACCCTTTATACGTTGGAGCCTCTTACGAAGGCGTGGACGGACTTGCAACTGAAGCCGGTGAAGGTAGATGGAAGTCCGGAAGTGGACGCAAGTGCCAGTGTGATGCTGTACGTGAACGATGACGGCTATGTTGTTGTTTATGATCCCGATACGACCGACTGGGTGGTCTGCTCGAACAATGTTACTGGGAGTGCTGTGACCCCAATAGCCAATGACGCCTACGCGCGCATTTCGCTCTTCCAGAATTACGACGCCAGCACGGTCGCTGTGTTTGCCAATAACGAGCTGTTGCGCGAAAACCTGCCGATGCTCGCTTCCCGGGCAAACTACGAAGCACTGGTTGTACAGAACACGGGCGAAGGCGATGCGTATTTGGATAACGTTTGGATTTCGACGAGTTATCCTACAGACCTGACAGGCGATAGTGATGGCGATGGATGGGCCGATGCACAGGAACTTGTAGAATTCGGTTCGATATCAGCCACAACAAACGGCGTTCCGTATACTTGGCTTGCAGATAAGGGATTGACAGATCCAGACGGCGATGCCGATTCTGATAATCTCACAAACGCTCAGGAATATTTAGCCGGCACTGATCCGCAAAATGATGCCAGTGTCTTCCAGATAGTGAGTATCGAACGGGTTGGCGATGATGTGCAGCTTACGATCATGGGCAACGATTCCGGTGCTAGTACGCCTTACGTCATCGAAAGCAGCACGAATCTCGTTACTGGCTTCGAATTTCTCGATCACGCCACTCGTGGTGCCGCACCGGCCAATACGGTCTACACCGATGAAAATGCCGTCGAAGACGCCGTCTTCTATCGCGTGAAGGCTGTTGAGTAGCCGACGCACCTGCGAAAGCGACACAGTTATCACGGGTCGATAAAAATGAGCGGCATGGGTGAAAACTCATGCCGCTCATTTTACTAAAACCCTTTGACAGTTCCGGTTGTTTTGAGAAAAAGGAACTGAGCTGCGACTTGAGATGAACGTAAGCCCGCCGCGCGCCGTAACGCGAAAAAACGATGGGGTAACGTCTTAAAGGTGATAGGTGGAAGGTGATTGGGATTAAATGTATTGGATCGTACTCGTACTCAGCTTTGCGGTACTCGTACTTGTACTCGAAAACAGAACCATGGTTGAAAACGAGCTGCGATTGGTTCGAAACTCGATGAAGAGCACGAGTACCGGGCTTTGCCCTAAGTAGGGGCTGCTGAAGATTACTGTTTCCCGAATCAGTCTGAGTTTTAATTTTTGATTTCCCCTTTCCGGGAGTGAAAAACTGAAATTACAAGCTCATGCGGTCGCTACGACGAAACGCAAGGAGGTGTTTTGCCAGAAAAGCACCTTTTGGAACAGAGAAAAAAGAGAACGAAGCGACCTCAGCCACCTCTTCAGATTCATCGCCGCCGCGACGCTATGCAGAACACTCAGCGTTGTCTCCTCCAGATGCGCCATCACCCGATCGAGCGAGTAAGTTCTCTTCGCCTCACCGAATTTACCCTCAACGATGATTCGGTCCTTCAAATCTGTTTTGTACAACTTATCAGAAATCGCCCTTTTGACTTCGTCTTTCAAGCGTCTTCCTAGCGGTCTGCCCGAAATACGTATCCCGCGTTCCTTGCAATATTTCCGATTGTCCCGGGTCGAATATATCTGATCGACATGAACGCTTTCGGGGTAAAAGCCAGTGCGCTCAAAATAGCGTTCAATCTGTTTTGGAAGCACGGTGCTTTCGTTATAGGGATCAAAAGACGCTTCCTCAAAGCGAATATAGCCGTCCACAACCGACGCGGAGACCTTGATTCCAAATTCCGTTTTGGCTCTGGCTTTTCCACGCACAATCGGCCTAACCCATGGCTGCGCAATGCTCACGATGCGATTCTTAACGGAACGTTTCTTCTCCCTGAGCATCTCGTCCTGCTGGCCATGCAGTTCACGAAGTACGGCCTGAAGCGCACAGGCCGTAGCGTATTGGGCATCCGTTGCTGTGGCGAATGCCTGTGCCGGTCGCTCCAGGCAGGTGTCAATGTAATCAAGCTGTTTGCCAAGAAAGTCTACAAGAACGCGCATGCGCTTCCTGCGCTTGGAAGCCGTCATCCGCTTGGCCTTGGCCAATTCGAGAAACACCGCATGCATCTTCTTTCGGTTGTCGTAGGGTCGTTTCACTCCTTCCATCAAGTCGGTTGAATCAATGGTTGCTCCAGCCTTTTCGATGGCTTTATGAACCAGTGCGCAGTCTGTGGGATAAGCGATGTCAGCCGGAATGACTGTAGCATCAATGATGAGTTTTCCAGAGTTTTTCGGCAGGTCGCCTTCGGATGCCTTGGGCTGATTTTTCATCTCTGCTTGCTCTCTGGCCAGGAGTATGAGGTCATTGATCTGAGCCATCTTGGACGAAAGTCTTCCACGGAAAATTGTCATCTGGGAGTCATGAAACGGAGCTTTTGTTTGAAATTCAGAAAATCCCAGAAAGTACTGCGCATAGGGGTTCTCCTGAATCAGCCGTACGAAAGGCCGATCTCCACCGATTGGGCGAAGCTCTTTGAGCAAAAGTGCTCCGACGGCAATTCGCACAGGTATTGCGCGACGCCCTATTTTGGAAAACAGTCCCAAACAGAGTTCCTCGATCTCGGACCAGGGAACCAAGTGAGCGAGGACGACGAGTTCGTTCTCGGGGTCCAGCCCATCACCGAAAGGCATCTTGAAAGCGGGGAGTTCTGGGGCGTTTTTGGGGGATCGGGGCAAGTAGGACATGTTTAAACCAGTTTCGTATACATTATTCTCTCTAAAACGACTATGAAACTAGAGTAGCATAACACTTAACATATTGCAAGCCAATTGTTTGTCATTTTTTCAGCAGCCCCTAAATATAAATTATTTCTATCGTAAGCAACTTTAAATCGCGTCGCATTCAAACTCTTTTCATCGTTTTTAATATTTACAAACGTGCTGCTCCAGTCAATTTTATCCCACAAGGAATTAGCGCCGGCTCCAGCAAGCACTGGCTTTTGCGGCACTTGAACAGCCTTGTAGAATTTTCTGTTGCTTCCCCCTTCTGCGCGCAACGCTTTTAATAACTGTTCCGAGTTTTGCTCAAGATAAGCAGACGCAGAATCAATCGTATGCTTAGACTCCGCAAACTCCCAAAGAAAGCAGCGCACTGCTTTTACGCCATTATTGGCGGCAAGCGACACTTGAACCGAACCTTCGCCCGTGAGATCACAATGCGCAATTACGCTTGGATCAAATAAAAGCGCGCAACTGCCATACACAGGCGTTTCGTCATAAAGTAACGCCCAGTTTTCATTGGCAAGTAACGTTGATCGCTTTTTATGTTTCTCTGTTCTGTTTACAGTTTTAAACATTCGATTCAAGGGGATTTTAACTTGCTGATTGTCTTCCTTGATCATCCCTGAATGCGAGGGTTGGCTGTTTAAATCTATTTCCCAGTCATCAACATTTATTTTCAATTCGCTGATGTCAAAGGTGAAGTCAAAATAATTCTGTTCTTTTGTTACTTTAACAAAAACGTTGACATCTCCTTTTTCACCGCATGGGAAAATTATTTTCAAATAAAAATGATCCAGGCCGCGTTCAATATATTCATATTCCGGTATTGCAGAAATATTTTTGAAAACAAACTGCTTTTCGCCATTGACCGTAAGATCAAACAAGCTGCTTCTCCGCCAATTCCGTTGATACGTATTGATCCCAAAAGGAAGATACGTTGATTGACCACCACGAGTAGGTTCTCCTTTTTTGTGAATATAAAGCAAGCCTGTTTCGCCCATCGCCGAGGAGAGGATTGCGATCTCCCGTTTATTGAACATCTCCGTTCTCGGCGTCTTGCCAAAATCAACCCAGCCGGAATCGGTGAGATTGATTGCGAACAAACTCGTGCTTATAAATATAACGAATACACCAATTTTATAGATCATCTTGTTTTCTCTTCTTTAAAAACCAAACGATAGTGAAAGGCGCTCACAGCACCCTTAAAAAACCATACTCTACTCAAAACAAACGCCATTGTTTAAGCTGCATCATTAGATTGCCGCCGACCATTGAATCGACCCCGGCTGACCGAACAGCTATCGGAGGGTCAAAATCGTGGCTGTGTTGCCGGGGATGCGCTCGAAAGCGCCCAAATCGACCAAGCCGTCGGGCGGGAAAATACGGGGCTGTCCGTCCAGATCAACCGCGCCAACCATCCAGTCTAAATTCATCCCCGCATTGACACACGGAGAACTGGCACGGAGCCGGTAATCGCCGCCGCCTTCATCAACGAAGCGCGGATTGACAGCGATATTCCCCCCACCATCTGTACCTCCTGTAGGCAACGGCGAAATCAGACAATGCGCGAATCGAACACGGCTATCATAGCCCCAGTTGTTTGTAGCCCCATCGCTAAGCTGAATATTAGCCCAGACAATACAGTTCGTCGCAATGATCTCTGCCGCATCAAAAGCACCGCCACGCGTCCCTTCGACAGAATTGTTCGCCACCGTACAGTTCAGCAGGACGGCTGTCGTACCATGAACAGCGCCGGAATACTCTAACGCATGATTGCGGGCGAGCAGACTATTCACCAATACAGAACGGTACGCACCACCACCTTGTTTGGCGACGTTACTGATAAAACGGCAGTTCGCTGCCGATCCCGTATACAACGCACCGCCCCTACCGTCGCCGTTTGTGGCGACATTACCAATAAAAAAACAATTCGTCGCAACCAGCTCATTCGCTGCGCCGCCACGAACCATCGCAACATTATTGCTAAAAACGCAATCTACTGTGATTCCCTTACTTTGGCCGCCACCGTAAGACGCGCTCCGATTATCAGCAAACAGACAATTCGCTGACCGGGTGATGATAGAACTCACCGTTTTCGCCAAACCGCCGCCCTGCTGCCCGGAGACATTGTTCGAAAAAACTGTGTCGTAAGCCTCTGTGTCTGAAGCGCCACCACCGTAACCACCACAGACGTTATTGATCACAACACACTGATTCGTCAATATGCCTTGGGCTAAACCACCGCCGTTATTCGCGGTCGCACAGTTGCTGCTGATCACACACCGGGAGGCCAAAGCGTCAAAAAAGCCTCCTCCGCTCGTCGACGCAACATTATTACTGATCACACAATCGTACGCATCCACACGGTAGGGGTGTGCGTCAATTTAGTTTAGCGGTCATGCTGCTGGTTTGTCGGCGGGGATTGCGGAGCGGTATTTCGCGACAAGGGCGCACATCGCGGCTGCGTTTTTTAGACGCCAGTGCA
>Ga0265295_1009621_pt1 | contig 10269 bp, 8 predicted proteins | sample Munlansysbiofilm_FD_192503 | JGI IMG/M metagenome (GOLD analysis project Ga0265295, IMG submission 192503) | Leachate microbial communities from a municipal landfill in Southern Ontario, Canada - Methane capture system biofilm | ecosystem: Engineered > Solid waste > Landfill > Unclassified ... | reverse complement strand
CGTTCAGGGTATTATTGAAAAGCGTCTGTATAACGAAGGCGATTTCGTTAAGGCCGGAAAGCAGATGTTCCAGCTTGAACGCGACCAGTACGAAGCCCAGGTACAGCAGGCGCAGGCCCAGTACGTGAACGCGGAACGTGAATGGAAGCGCATTCGCCCCCTGTACGAAAAGAACGCCGTTTCGCAGAAAGACCGCGATTCTGCCTTGGCCGCGTACGACAGCGCCAAGGCATCCCTGCGTCAGGCCAAGATCAATCTGGATTACTGCCAGGTGGTGGCTCCAGTTTCCGGCTACAGCAGCAAGGAAAACTACACCCCCGGCAACCTGGTGAGCAACAACTCGCTGCTTACCTATGTGAACCAGACAGACCCCATGTACATTGACTTTTCCATTGCCGCGCCTGACCGCATGCTACGCCAGCAGCTTGCAGCCTCGGGCATCCTGGTGTTCCCGAAGGACAACCGCTACAAGGCCAGGTTGCGCCTGCTGGACGGCACCATGTACGGCACGGAAGGCGAAGTGACCTTTATCGATAGCCAGGTGCAGCCCACCACGGGCGTTATCAAGGCCCGCGCGGTGTTTCCCAATGCCGACGGGCAGATTATGCCCGGGCAGTATGTGCGCCTGTTTGTGGAAGGCGACATCCTCAAGAACGCCATTCTTATTCCGCAAAAGTGCGTTATCGTGACCCAGAAGGGTACCGTGGTCATGGGGCTGGACAAGGACGACAAGGTCTACGCCATTCCCATCACTGTGACTGTGGCTGTGGGAGATCAATATCTGGTGGGTTCCGGCCTCAAGGGTGGGGAACGCATCATCAGTGAAGGTATCATCAAAGCCCGTCCCGGGACTCAAGTGCGCGTGCAGCAAGCCGGTGGGCAGCAGCCCCAGGATGCCGCGCCGAAGAAGTAGGTAGCATATGGCTGTTTCTACAAAGCCGAATTTCTTTTTGCGCAGGCCGGTTCTGTCGGCCGTTATCTCCATTGTCATAACCCTGGTGGGCGCGCTGGCCATGAAGGCCCTGCCCATCGCACAATACCCCGACCTTGTGCCGCCCACGGTCAACGTGAGCGTGTCGTACCCCGGCGCTTCTGCGGAAACCATTGCCTCCACGGTTCTGGCTCCCCTTGAAGTGAACATCAACGGTGTGGAAAACATGCTCTACATGACTTCCATTGCCGCTTCGGGTTCCGGCTCGGGCAACATCAACGTGTACTTCAAGCTGGGCAGTGATGCCAACATGGCCCTGGTCAACGTTAACAACAAGGTTAACCTGGCCCAGGCCACCTTGCCGGAAGATGTGCGCAGGCAGGGCGTCACGGTCGTCAAGCGTTCGCCCGCCATGTTGCAGGTGTTCTGTTTCTATTCGCCCGACGGGCGCTATAGCGACGTGTTCATCCACAACTGGGCCCAGGTCAACGTTGTTGACGAACTCAAACGCATCAACGGCGTGGGCGACTGCTCGCTTTTTGGCAGCATGGACTACTCCATGCGTATCTGGCTGCAGCCGGACAAGCTTGCCAAGTACGGCATTACCACAAAGCAGGTAACCTCGGCCATTCAGGAGCAGAACTCGCAGTATGCGCCTGGGCGTCTGGGCGACATGCCCACGGCCGACTCCACCCAGCTTACCTGGCAGATCGATACCCAGGGCCGCCTTGTAACGCCTGAAGAATTTGGCGAAATCATCATCCGCTCCGGCGATGACAGCGCCATGCTGCGGCTCAAGGATGTGGCGCGTATAGAACTGGGCGGCAAGGACTACAGCGTTCTTTCCAGCTACAACGGCATGGGTGCCCGCATGGGCGCCGTGTATCTGTTGCCGGGCGCCAACGCCATCGCCACCGGCGATATGGTAAAGGCCAAGCTGGAGGACATTGCCTCGCGCATGCCTGATGGCCTGGCGTATACCCTGCTGGTGGACAACAACGACTTCGTTATCGAATCCATCAAGGAAGTGGTGAGCACCCTGGTCGAAGCCATGATCCTGGTGTTCATCGTTGTTTACGTCTTTCTGCAAAACTGGCGCGCCACGCTCATTCCCTGCATTGCCGTACCTGTATCCATTATCGGCACGTTCGCGGGTCTGTACGCCTTTGGCTACACCATCAACACGCTTACGCTGTTTGCTCTGGTGCTTGCCATCGGTATCGTGGTGGACGACGCCATCGTTGTGCTTGAAAACGTTGAACGTATCATGAGTTCGGAGCATCTGCCGCCCAAGGAGGCGACAGCAAAGGCCATGAACGAAGTTACGGCCCCGGTTATCGCCATTGTGCTTGTGCTGTGCGCCGTGTTTATCCCTGTTTCGTTCATGGGCGGCCTTGCGGGGCAGATGTACAAGCAGTTTGCCATTACGATCTCGGTATCGGTGGTGCTTTCGGGCATTGTGGCGCTGACGCTCACTCCGGCGCTCTGCGCCCTGCTGCTCAAGCCGCATGCCCATGACCACACGCCCCCCAAGGGCTTTGTGTGGTTCAACTATGTGTTTGGTCGCATTACCCGCCGCTATGTAAACGCCGTGCGTTTTGTCAAAGCCTCCGCCTGGCGTGCGCTGGCGCTCTGCGTAGTCATGGTTCTGTGCATCGTGGGGCTGTTCCGCGTAGTGCCCGGCGGCCTTGTGCCGGATGAAGACCAGGGCTACCTGCTTGGTCTGGCTATTCTGGACGATGGCGCGGCCCAGCCCCGCACCCGCGCGGTCAACAAGGTGCTTACCGACTTCATGCTCAAGAACCCTGCGGTCTTGAGCGTGGGTACGCTCTCCGGTCTGGACATCACCTCCATGGCTGCCAAGAGTAACTACGGCACCTTCTTTGCCCTGCTCAAGCCCTGGGGAGAACGCAAGGATCCCAAGGATGCTGCCAGCGTCATCGTTAACTCGGTGGGCGCTGTAACCGTGATGCAGCCCGAGGCCTTTATCTTGGGCTTTACGCCGCCGCCCATCAGCGGCATGAGTAATACCGGTGGTTTTGAAGGCTATGTGCAGATGCGCGGCAGCGGCAGCCTCAAGGACATGGAAGAAGCTGCCAACAAGCTGGTGCTTGAAGTGACCTCCAAAAATGCCGACGGCAAGCCCAAGTACCCGGCAGTGGGCATGGTGCGCAACCTCTTCACTACTGGTTCGCCCCAGCTCTACGCCAACCTTGACCGCGAACGCTGCAAGGATATGGGCATCAGCATCGCCGATGTGTATTCGGCCATGAGCGCCACCTTCGGCAGTTCATACGTCAACGACTTCAACCTCATGGGCCGCACCTTCCAGGTACGCTTGCAGGCTGAGGCGGATACTCGTGTGCTGCCTGAAAGCCTCAACGACATATACGTGCCCAACAAGAGCGGGGACATGGTGCCCCTTACGGCTGTGATGACTCTTGAACGTCGCACAGCCCCGCAGGTGGTGGAGCGCTACAACGTGTTCCCCGCGGCCCACATCATGGGTGCGCCCTCGCCTGGGTATTCTTCGGGCCAGGCCCTCAACGAAATGGAAAAAGCCGCTTCTGTGGTCTTGTCCTCCGATTATCAGCTGGGCTGGGTTGGTACCGCCCTTCAGGAAAAGCTGGCAAGCGCCGACACCACTGTCATTTTTGTGCTGGCGCTGGTCATGGTCTTCCTGATTCTTGCAGCACAATATGAATCATGGTCGTTGCCGCTTTCAGTGCTCACGGCAGTGCCTTTTGGCGTGTTCGGTGCATTGGTGGCGACCTGGGGTCGCGGGCTTTCCAACGACATCTACTTCCAGGTGGCACTAGTGACCCTGGTTGGTCTGGCGGCTAAAAACGCCATCCTTATCGTGGAATTCGCTGTTGAGGCCTGGCGCGCCGGGCGAAGCCTTGATGCGGCGGCCATCCACGCATCCAAGCTGCGTTTCCGTCCCATCGTGATGACCTCGCTTGCCTTTATCCTCGGCTGCGTGCCGTTGGCCATCAGCACGGGCGCGGGCGCAAACAGCCGCCACGCCATCGGCACGGCGGTCATCGGCGGCATGCTGGCGGCAACGTGCATCGCCACGCTGTTTGTGCCGTTCTTCTTTAAGGCCATCATGCAACTCTCACTGAAACTGCAGGGCAAAACTGATCCCAATGCGGGCAGGGACCACCTTGCGGAAGACCAGGAGGACGACATATGAGCGCTTCCGGCAAGGCCCCGGGCATAATGCTCAAGACACCTGCATTGGTGCTGATGCTGGCCATGCTGCTTTCGGCATGCTCTCTTGCTCCGCGCTATGACAGGCCGGAGCAGGAAATGCCCAAGCAGTGGCGGGCAGTGGATATGGGCTCAGCGCCTCTGCATACCGACTGGTGGAACAGGTTTAACGACCCCGTGCTGTCAGAACTGGTTGAAGAAGCGCTGAAAAACAATCAGGATCTGGCCGAATCCATGGCCAAGATTGAGTCTGCCGCCGCGCAGGTGGGCGTAGGCACAGCCGCGTTGATGCCCGTCATCAACGGCACCGGTTCCGCCGCCGCTCAGGGCGCATCAGAAAAAGGTGCCAACACGGTGCCTTTTGACCAGAGCAAGATGTCGCGTTCTACCACAGCCTACCAGGGTGCGCTGAGCGCCTCCTGGGAACTGGATTTCTGGGGCAAGATCCGCAACCAGTACACCATGCTCAGCGATATCCTGATGAACACGGTCATTGGGCACGAAGCTCTCCGTCTCTCGGTGGCCGGGCAGACGGCCCAGGGCTACTTTGCCCTGCTGGCGCAGGACATGCAGCTTGATACGGCCCGACGTACCCTGAAATCGCGTGAGCAATCATTCCAGATTTATACCGCCCGCTACAAGCAGGGAGATATAACCGAGCTTGACTGGCAGCGCGCCCGTGCAGAGGTGGAAACCGCCCGCGCCCAGGTGCACACCAGTACCGTGGATGTGGACAAGGCTGAGGCTGGCCTGGCCGTACTGCTTGGCCGTTCGCCCCGCGACATAATGGATCGGGCCATGAAGCGCGGACAGGGCATCCACATGTTGCCCGCGCCGCCCGTGCTGCCCGCTGGCCTGCCTTCTGATCTTCTGGAGCGTCGGCCAGACGTGCGCGCAGCAGAATTCAGCATCATGGCCTACAATGCCAATATCGGCGTAGCCCGCGCGCAGTTCTTCCCCTCCATTTCCCTTACGGGCATGCTGGGTTCCCTGAGCGCTTCCATGGGCAACCTCTTTACCGGCCCCGCTGGTACATGGAGCTATGGCGCAAGCGGCACCGTGCCTTTGCTGGATTTTGGCCGCAACTGGTATAACCTCAAGGATGCCGAAGCCCAGAAAAAGGCAGCCACCGCCGTGTACCGCAAAACCGTGCAGACTGCCTTTGAGGACATCCGTACGGCGCTTACCTCGCAGCGCGAGGCTGACCACATCGTGCGCAGCATGCAGGTGCAGGTTGAAAGCCTGCGGCGCGCCGCGCAGATTGCTGGCCTGCAATACGACAACGGCTATACGGACTACCTGACGGTGCTGGACGCAGAGCGTCAGCTTTTTGCTGCCGAACTGCGGTTGGCGACAGCGCTGCGCGACAGGCTTGATAGCGTGGTCAGCGTGTGCATGGCCCTTGGCGGCGGCTGGCAGGACCCCGGCACAAGCCCCAGCTTCCCTGTGGTGAACACAGAAAAGCTGTTGCAGGAGCAGGCTGGCGGGCGGGCAAGCGCGCCTGCGGCTAAATCCGAATAACACACGAACCCAAGCGGCATGCTGCCGCTGACTGATAAACAGTGGGGGAGGCGTCTGACGGCGTTTCCCCCACTGTGCGTTTGCGTGCATATTCGACCCGTATCTGGGGATTGAAGTCAGTCCTGCCCGCTCGCGGGGCTTTACAGAAGGGGCAGGCCTGTCGTAAAGGGAAAAACATGGATAAGAAGTTGCCCCTGATTTTCCTTTCTCTTTGCGTTGCGCTGGGCTTGTGCTGCTCTGCGCCTGATTTGGCATGCGCCAAGGAAAATCCGGCTTCGTCAGAGCAGACCGACATAAGTGCCCCCCAGATTGCCCCAAAAAGCTCCAGAGCCAAGCGTTCTGGCGAAAAAAAGGGGGTCTCTGCCAAGGCAAACCGGCGCGAAAGCAAGCAGAAGGAAAAGAACTCCAAAGGTATTCACGCGCCAGCGTGGGCGTTTGGCGGCGAGGCGCAGAGCCGAGATGCATGGCGGGAAGGTACAAGCTCCAAAGATTTGCAAAAGCGGGCCGTGGTGGATGACGCGCCCAAGGAAAAATCAGTAAATACCACGGCCAGCATCAATTCCGCCCTCAAGGGGCCGCTGGCAAAAGAAGAACACAAAAGCGGCATGGCAGTGAGCGTGGGGCAGGAAGACTCCGCGTGGCGGAAGAAGGGGCAGCATGAGATAGAGGCTGACGAAAACATCCCTATGCAGAGCCGCCATGTTGTACGGGCCTATGCGGATGTAGACGCGGGCGATGACCTGAGCATCAGGGTCGGGCCTGAGCTGATCCTCAAGGATGAGCAGCGCGAGCGGACCAATGCCAACAAGCAGCCGGAATCTGCCCTGGGGCTGGGCATGCAGTTCAAGCTTGACTTCTAGCCTGGTCGCCCGGAGTAAGCGATTGTTTGTCTGGGAAGTAGGCTTGCATTAGGAATAGCTGCACAGCAACTGCAACGCTGTATGAGCGTTACTGAACGTTCTGCGCAAGGATAAGATCCACTTCATCCACGCTGAGGCCAGCGTTTTTAGCGATCTGCCTATTGGTCAGGCCTTTGCGGTGGCCATTCAAAATCAGTTCCCGCAAAAACTGGGGCGAGCGGCTGATGCCCTCGGCCTGTTCCAGCAGACGGCGCAGTTCATGCGTCCGCGCTTCGAGCTTTTCATCCAGATTCCGCAATTCTGCCTGTCGTTGGGCAAACGTAGCCACGATTTCCTTTTCCAGCCGAGCGTTCATTTCTATACGCGCCAGCAGGCTGTCCTGATTGCCCTGCAAGGCGTTGAGCAGGGCTTCCGACCGGCGCAAGCGCAGGTAGAAAACAAGCACACCGCCAAGTATGGCAAGCTCGAAGAGGGAAAAGAGCATGATAAGTGCGTAAAGCAGGGTGTCGTTCATACTTTTATGTTCAAAAGGTTGCCCACAAGCGGGGATGAAGTTTCACCCGATGGGGCTTCCGGTTCAGGGGGGGGCCGCCGCCTTCTGCGGCTGCCAAAATGGGGTGCGCCCTGGTGATCGGCATCCGGGGTCAGCGCCGTCTGGCTCCCAGGTTCTGTGCGTGCTACCTGTTGCTGCTCATGCTTTGCCATGGCGGCAGCAATAACGCGCGACATTGCTGCCGATGCCTGCGGGGCGACAGCAGCGGCATTGCTTATGGATGTGCCCAGGCTGGTCTGGGCATACAGCACGGCCATGGTGGCGTCAACGCTCATGGAGGCCTCCTGTTGCCGGTTCCGGGGGCCTGTACGACCATTCAGAGGGTCGCGTGTGCAGCAGCGGGTTATGCTTGCGCCGCGCAACGGGCGCTGGCGTTTGCGGGCTTCGCTGCCCGACAGCTGCTGCTGTGGCTATTCGTTCAGATAACTCTCAAACAAAATGTCATCAATGCGCCCCTGCGTCAGGTAATCGTTCAGCACCCCGCTGAGGTCTTTTTTTATGGTAGCCGTATTGGCCGGATTCAGCAAAAATTCGTCCGACTTGCTGCTCAGGTAATAATACAGGGCATCGCGCAGAGGAATGAGCTTGTGGTCAATCTCCATGCCGACCCTGGGGCTTTGGCTGACTGTTGAAAATTTGCAGATCAAAAAGCGCGCGCCAGTGGGTGTTTGCCGGGGTATAACAAATGGCGCCAGTTCCTTGACGCTGTCAGGCTGGGCAGTGGGCGTTTTTGCAGAAGGCACCACGATGACCTCTGGCTTGATTGGCTCCGGAGGCAGCGGCGGGGGAGTGCGCAGTACAAACCACCAGATTGCAGCGCCTGCCACCAGCAGCACGAGCAGGCCAGCAGCGGCAGCAATGATCAGAAGCTTTTTTTTCTTCTTGGGTGGTTCGGCCCCATCTTCGGCTACCTGAAGTGGGGCTTCCTCGGTTTTGGCCTGGGGAGGAGGCGCCTGTTCCACAAGGAACGGGGCATCGTCAAGATCAAGTTCGACCTTGCGCAGGCTTGTATCCTGGCTGACCGCAACCTGAAGTTCATCCTTGACGGGGGCGTCTTTCAAATCCTGCTTTTCAGCCACGCGCCTCTCCTGACAAACACGGCCTGTTCATCTGTTCCATGCCGTGACCAGCACTACACGACCGCAACCACTAAGAACAAAAAACCCGCCCCGAACCAGGTGAGCGCATGCAGCGCTGACCCCGGCCAGAAGCGGGCCGTCAAAGCCAGGGAAATTTTGGCGCTGTGGCCAAGGGCAGGTTGCCTGCGAAAAGGCTGGCTGCCCTGCGTGGATATTGGTGGATATCCGCGCCACGCATACGTGCCGGGCGAATGCACATCGCCACTGGCAAGTATTTCAATGTGCAATGCCCTAGGGGAAAATCTTGTCGATTTTCTGCTTCATCGTGTCCGCAGTAAAAGGCTTGACGATGTAGTTGGAAACCTTGGCCTGCACAGCTTCAATTATGTTTTCCTGCTGGGCTTCAGCAGTGACCATCAGAAAGGGGATGTTGGCAAACTGCTCGCTTGAGCGAACCTTGCGGAGCAGATCAATGCCTGTCATCTGGGGCATGTTCCAGTCCGAAACGATAAAGTCGATCTTTTCGCGGTTCAGAACATCCCATGCCGAGGTCCCGTCATCGGCTTCCACCACGTTCTGAAAACCAATCTGGCGCAGAATGTTGCGCACAATACGGCGCATGGTGGAAAAATCGTCAACCACAAGAACACGCATATTCGGATTGTAAGGCATGAGAAAAACTCCTTGAAGCGCCGTCAATATCGGTTTGCAACAGACGTTGCAGCCGTGCGCCACTGTCTGTTGTAAGCTTATATTTCAGTGCCTTCGCCGTAGAGATTATGAAATTCCTTGCGAAGGCGGCTCAGTGCCTGTGAATGCAATTGTGAAACCCTGCCTTCGGTGATGCCCATGACTTCGGCAGTTTCACGCATATTCAGCTCATCAGTATAATACAGCGAGAGTACCAACTTTTCTCTTGGCGTCAAGCGGTCGATCAGCGGCGCCACACGCTCGATGAGCTCTTGCAGGGCAGTGCTGCGGAAGGGTTCTCCGCCTTCGGGGCCTTCGCCCGAGAGCGTGTCCTGAATGGCGTCAAGTGAAATCCAGAGCTGGTTTTGCAGGGCTTCAAGACCCTGCCGCACATCGCGCATGTCGAGGCCGGTGATCTTTTGCAGCTCGTCCTCGGTGGCCTGTCGGCCTTGCTCGTGCTCAACCTTGCGCATGGCTTCATCAAGCACTCGCACACGCTGACGCAAAGACCGGGGAAACCAGTCAAGCCGGCGCAATTCATCGAGCATGGCTCCCTTGATGCGGCTTTCGGCATACGTTTCAAAGCGGATGCCGAGCTGCGGCCTGAACTTGCCCAAGGCTTCCATGAGGCCCAGGGTGCCGGAGCTGATCAGCTCCCCAAGTTCTATGCTGCGTGGCAACTTGGCTTTGAGCCGCAAAGCGAGAAAGCGTATCTTGGGCGCATAGTGACGCACCACGGATTCCTGCTCTGCCGGTGAAAAGCTCTCCCAAGGGGTTGCCCCGGTTTCGAGCGCTTCCCAGGGGCAGGGAGCTTGCGCTTGCGCTGTGCCGGTCTTCATGTTGGTTTCCTTCGGATTTGCCTCTTCTACCCCGTGGCATCTGGATGCCTGTCATGCCTCGCTCCACCTGCCCGCCAAGGCTGGTTGCGCTGCGTTTTTGACACATTGAGGTTATGGAGCGTTGTTTCTGTCGCAAAAGGCCGATCAGGTCAGGGATCCCACCCGCAATTCTAGCGGAACAGCAGTTTTTTCCAGAAAAACTTGATGTTGCCGTCGAGGTTTTCGGGGGCTTCCCATGCGCTGATGTTCTTGGCCAGCGACATGGTGGCCTTTGCCGCCGGGCTTTGCGGTTCGCTTATGCAATAGGGCAACTGCTGCACCACGGCCTTGCGTACGCCTGTATCGCGCGGGATAACGCCCACGAGTTCCAGGGAGACGCCACTGAGAAAATGGTCGCAGGCCTGATGCAGACGCACAAACATGTCCTTGGCCGTCTTGAGGTCCGGGGCCATGTTGACGCATACCTTGAAGCGTTCAACGCCGTGATTGTTTTTCAGCACCTTGATAAGAGCATAGGCGTCAGTGAGCGAGGTCGGTTCCGGTGTAAGCACTACCAGGCGTTCTTGCGCGGCCATGTTGAAAT
>Ga0265295_1009619_pt1 | contig 10272 bp, 10 predicted proteins | sample Munlansysbiofilm_FD_192503 | JGI IMG/M metagenome (GOLD analysis project Ga0265295, IMG submission 192503) | Leachate microbial communities from a municipal landfill in Southern Ontario, Canada - Methane capture system biofilm | ecosystem: Engineered > Solid waste > Landfill > Unclassified ... | reverse complement strand
CTGGCGTCAAAGATAGCGATCACTCTGGAGGCATGCCATGCGGTCGATGTGCTCCAGGAAGCCTTTCGCCGCTATGGTACTCCGGAAATCGTGAACACGGATAGGGGCGGCCGCATCCGCTGACTCATTTCACGCATATCCGACTGGGCCACCCTGGATACCGAGGCGTCGCATTTTGGCGTAGAGAGTATTCCGGCCGATTCCCAGTTCCCTGGCCGCGCGAGTAATGTTGCCGCCGTGGCGTCCGAGCGCGTCGCGGATAAGATCCGCTTCCTGGCCTCGCAGAGAACTGGAATGTGATCTGGGCTCTGACCTGCGCCCGGCTTCGATGCCGCGCAGGTGACCCGCGAGGTCTTCAATCCTCAAGGTCTGTCCTTCCATCGTATTCAGCGCATGTTCCAGGGCGTTGATCAATTCTCGCACGTTACCCGGCCAGTCATAGGCGCGCAGCCGCGTCAGGGCCGCCTCCTCGATGCCCCGGAAGGCCAGGCCGAACTCTGCGGCCAGACGCGAGGCGTGGGCCCTGGCCAGAATGTCTATGTCTGCCCCGCGTTCCCGCAGTGGCGGGATGTGGATGCGGACCACGTTCAGGCGGTAAAGTAGGTCGGCCCTGAAGCGCTCTTGGGCCGCCTCTTTTTCGAGGTCCTTGTTCGTGGCTGCGATGATTTTCACATCCACCCCAACACTCCTGTTTGCACCGACCCGCGTGACTTGGCGTTCCTCCAGCACCCGCAGCAGGTTGACCTGCATGGCCAGAGGCATCTCGCCGATCTCGTCGAGAAAGAGCGTGCCTTTGTCCGCCAGTTCGAACTTGCCCGGCCGACCTTTGCGATCCGCGCCGGTGAATGATCCCCCGGCGTAGCCAAACAGTTCGCTCTGGATCAGCTCAGCCGCGATGGCGCCGCAGTTTAAGGCCACGAACGGCCCGGACGCACGGCTGCTCGCCATGTGGATGCCGTGGGCGAAGAGCTCCTTGCCCGTGCCCGATTCCCCGGTCAGCAGGACCGTCGAGGGCGTGCGCGCCGCCTTGCGGGCCAGGCCGATGGCCTTGGCAATGGCCGGACTCTGTCCCAGGATGAGGTCCAGACCCTCGGCCAGCGCCTTCTCCGGGGGGAGCGCCGGCGCGGAAGCCCGCTGCGGGGCGTGCTGCGGGGCGTGCTGCGGCTCCATGACCGCGACAACGGTGCCAACCCAGGTCCCGTTCAGGGAGTACATGGGTGTGGCCCGGGCCATGAGTTTCTTATTGACCCGGCAGGGCATGGGGATGGTGACGGGGATTCCGTCCTTGTGGCATGCCAGAAATACGCCATAGTCGAAGAATGTTTCCGCCGACTGTCCCTTGAGGTGCTTGCCGGGGATGGCGAGGAGTGCTTCGGCGGCAATGTTGGCGTCTGATATGAAGCCCCGGCAGTCGATGGAGAGCATCCCGGTCAGGACGGAATTGAAGGCCGCAGCCACGAGGGACCCGGAGCGATGTTCAAGCTCCACACAGTGCTGCCGGAAGATGCGTTTTTCGAGGACTCTTACCGCGTCGAGGACCAGGGTCAGGGCCAGGGAATGGTCGCCCTCGGATGGGCCCGAGATGTCGAAGCAGCCGACGATATTGCCCAGCGGGTCGTAGAAGGGGGCGGCGGAGCAGCTCCAGCTGTGATGGCTCTCGCAGTAATGCTCCCGGGCAAAGACCTGGGTCGGCTTGCCGGTGGCCAGGGCCGTGCCGATGGCGTTGGTGCCGACGCTGCTCTCGGCCCACAGGGCGCCTGGACCGAAGTTGAGCTTGTCGGCCTGCTTCAGGGTGGACGGGTCGCCGCAGGTGCGGATGACATAGCCTTCTGCCGTGGTCAGGGTCAGGAGCAGATTCCGGTCCTTGATCGCCGAGTAAACGTCTCCTTCTACATCGCGTATCAGGTTGCTCAGCCGGGAGACCGAAGGCTCCAGATTTTTCAAGGAGAGGAAATTCCAGCACTTGCGAGGCCCAGGGTCTACCGCCAATTCCCGGCAGCGGGTCCAAGAATCCTTCAGAACATGGTTGAGGTCCTGGACATCGCATTTCCCGGTCCGCATGAATTTAGTCCAGTCCGCATAGCTTACGCTGCACGTTCCGGAACTGGTCACTCCAGAGAGCTCGGGCGAGGTATCCTGGGGGACTAGGCTCCGGGTTTCCTGCCGTACATCAAATCCCTGTTTGTCCCAAACCAGTGTGTACATGACGATACCTCTTGGTTGGCGCGTGTTGTCCAGCGTCTGCATCCTTTCCCAGTCCTCGTGCATGGTCAAGTGTTCCGTTTTCGAACACCGTTCAATGATAACCCTGCAACATGCTGATTTCATGAAATTGCTCGCAACCTGCTCTACAGGTTGAATGGAATGTTCACCGGCCTGTTCGCTTCCGGAACAACCCGCAGAGCAGACGTGTATTTTTAATTACCCTGTTTATATTGATATTTTTTACAAGATAGAGTGGCACTCCCGTTGCATTATGGCGTGCAATATCAACAGGAGGTGAAACTGGTGACACAGAACGCAATCATGCCCAAGTGGGGGCTGACCATGAAGGAAGGCAAGATCACCCGCTGGCTCAAGCAGGAAGGCGAGAGCGTGCAGGCGGGCGAGGCGCTTTTCGAGGTCGAGACGGACAAGATCACCAATACCGTGGAAGCCCCCGCCTCAGGCGTGCTTTTTCAGATCGTCGTCCCGACCGGGGATGTTGCGCCCGTTCAGGCCGTGGTAGGCCTTATCGCGGAAGGCGGAGAGACACCGGAGCGCTTGGCGGGCGTGGCCGTAGCGGCCGAACTCGGACCGAAAGACGGGAAAGCTCAGGCGGATGCGGCCCCCGCGGGCAGCGCCGAATTCGTTCCGGCCACACCGGCCGCGCGCAAGCTGGCCAGGGCGCTGGGAGTCGATCTCGGCGCGGTGCAAGGCACCGGCCCCGACGGTCGGATCACGGAAAAGGACGTTCAGACCTTCAAGGACTCCGGTCCAACCGTCAACGCGAGCCCGCAGGCTGTCGAGTTCGCCACAGCGCACGGCATCGACCTGAGCGAAATTGAGGGCACAGGGCCCGGCGGCAAGATCACCAAGGTGGACATTCTACGGACCATGCAGCCCTCGGCGGCCCCGAAGCCGTCCACAGTGGTGGCTTCTGCCGCTCCGGCGGCGTCAGGAGCCATGGTCATCCCTATGCAGGGCATTCGCAAGCTCATCGCGGACAACATGAAGGCCAGCCTGAACAACGCCGCACAGCTCTCGGTCTTTGTCGAATCCGACGTGACCGCCATGGTCGCCCTGCGCGAACTGTACCTGGTCCGCAACAGGAAGAACCCCGACTACCGCCTCTCCTATAACGACATCATCGCCTATGCTGTATGCCGGGCCCTGAAGAAGTTCCCGATCATGAACTCGACCCAGACCGGCGAGGACATCCATCTGCATGAACGTGTCAACCTCGGCGTGGCCGTGTCCCTCGACAACGGACTCATCGTTCCCAACGTCAAGAGCGCCGATACCATGGGCCTGGAGGCCCTGGCCGCGGCCTTGCGCGACGTGGCCGGACGGGCGCGCAAGGGCGGGCTGACCATGGACGAGATCTCCGGCGGCACATTCACCATCTCCAACGTCAGCATGCTCGGCATGGACGGCTTCACGCCCATCCTCAACCCGCCGGAGACGGGCATCCTCGGTGTGGGGCGCGTGGTGGAAAAGCCCGGCGTGTTCCAGGGCGAGATTTGCATCCGCAAGTACATGACCCTGTCCCTGACCTTTGACCACCGCGTCACCGACGGCGCTCCGGCCATGAGCTTCCTGCGCTGGCTGGCCGATCTGCTGGAGCAGCCCGTCCTGATGCTGGCGTGAGGCGTTCATGAAACGGTTTGCCATTGAACTGGGTTACGGAGCCGACCTGCACGGTGCAAACATGACCAAGGCGGCGGCCCGCGCCGTACGCGACGCCATGTCGCGGGTCTGTCTGGCCGGACTGGTCGAAATTCTGGGCCTGAACGATTTCGAGGGCGTGCATGTACACATCGAGGTTGCCGTCCCCGTGCCCGAGGCCGTCGATGCGTCGGAGCTGATCTCCCTAGTGCCCATCGGCACGGTCAGCGTGAACGTGGTCGCCGGCGGACTGCGCGCGGCCGGGCTCAGGGTGGAGCGTTTCGGCCCGGACCAGAGCGACATCGTGGCCGCCTGCGCGGCCCTGACCGTGTCCGTGACACAAACGGTATAATCCGCGGCCACCGCGGGAACATTGGAGGAAATGATGAGTCACAGCAAAGAGATCATGGTGAAGATGTACACGACCATGAACAGGATCCGCATGTTCGAGAGCATGGCGCAGGAGTACTTTGCCGCGGGCAAGATTCCGGGCTTCGTTCATCTGTATCTGGGCGAGGAGGCCGTGGCCGTGGGGGCCTGCTCCTGCCTGACGGATCGGGACAGCATCACCAGCACGCACCGCGGTCACGGGCACCTCATCGCCAAGGGCGGCGACCTGAAGCTGATGATGGCCGAGATCTTCGGCAAGAGCACCGGCTACTGCAAGGGCAAGGGCGGCTCCATGCACATCGCCGACTTCGACCTGGGCATCCTCGGCGCCAACGGCATCGTCGGCGGCGGCGGACCGCTCGCCACGGGAGCTGCCCTGGCTGCCAAATACAAGAAGACCGACGACGTCACGATCTGCTTCTTCGGCGACGGCGCATCCAACCAGGGCACGACCCAGGAATCCCTGAACTTGGCCAGCGCGTGGAAGCTCCCTGTTGTTTTCGTCAATGAAAACAATGGGTACGGCATTTCCTGTCCGCAGTGCAAATCCATGGCCGTGACCGACATCGCCGACCGTGCGGCGGCCTACGACATGCCCGGCGTGGTGGTTGACGGCAACGACGTCCTAGCCGTGTACGAAGCCGTGGGCGAAGCCGTGAAGCGCGCCCGGCGCGGTGAAGGCCCGACCCTCGTCGAGTGCAAGACCTACCGCTGGCGCGGTCACTTCGAAGGCGACGCATGCACCTACCGCTGCACGGAGGAGCTGAACGAGTGGATGGCCAAGGATCCCATTCCCCGGTTCGAGGAGAAGCTGATCGAAAGCGGTCTGGCCACGGCCGAGGAACTGGAGGGGGTCAAGGCGGCGGTGAAGAAGGAACTGGAGGCGGCCTCGGAGTTCGCCCAGTCGAGCCCGCTGCCTGAACTGTCTGCCCTGCTTGAGGACGTCTACGCCTAACCGAAACACGGAGAAGATCATGGCCAAGAAAACATATCTACAGGCGCTCAACGAGGCGCTCGCACAGGAAATGGAAAAGGACGAGAGAGTGTTCATCCTCGGCGAGGACGTGGGACAGTTCGGCGGATGTTTCGGCGTAACCCAGGGCCTCTTCGACAGGTTCGGCGAGGGCCGTGTCATGGACACGCCCATCACCGAGAGCGTCATTGTCGGTGCAGCAGCGGGAGCGGCGGCTTCAGGCCTGCGGCCAGTGGCGGAACTCATGTTCGTGGACTTCATAGGCGTGGCCCTGGATCAGCTCTTCAACCAGGCCGCCAAGATGCGCTACATGTTCGGCGGCAAGGCCAAGGTGCCGATGGTCCTGCGCATGCCCCAGGGCGCGGGCATCGGCGCGGCGGCCCAGCATTCCCAGTCGCTGGAGGCGTGGTTCATGCACATCCCCGGACTCAAGGTGGTCATGCCTTCCACACCGTATGACGCCAAGGGCATGCTTATCAGCGCCATCCGCGATGACAACCCCGTGGTTTTCCTGGAACACAAGCTCCTCTACGGCGTAGAGGGGGATGTGCCGGAGGAGAGCTACACCATCGAGTTGGGCAAGGCCGACATAAAGCGCCAGGGCACGGACGTGACCGTTGTGGCGACGTCCCGGATGGTGCATTCGGCTCTGGAAGCCGCCGAAATTCTGGCCAAGGACGGCATCAGCCTGGAAGTGATCGATCCTCGTTGCCTGCAGCCGCTGGACACCGAGACCATCCTCGATTCGGTGCGCAAGACCCACGCCCTGGTCATCGCCCACGAGGCCGTGTGCTTTGCCGGTCCCGGTGCCGAGATCGCCGCGCAAGTGGCCGAAAAAGCCTTCGACTATCTCGACGCGCCTATCACCCGCGTGGCTGCGCCCTTCTGTCCGGTGCCCTTCTCGCCGCCTCTGGAGCAGGCCTTCATTCCCGGAGCCGAGGACATCGTGAAGGCGGTCCGGGCTCTTCGCTGAACGAACCGGTCCCTGCGGGAGGGATTCACCGCAGGGACCTCCATTTTTGAGGAGGTATTGCGTGAGCCTTGCAGCCATCGTGGCCAACCCCGCATCGGGCAAGGACATCCGCCGTCTGGTGGCCCATGGCAGCGTTTTCGACAACCAGGAGAAAGTGCGCATGGTCCGCCGGCTGCTCTTAGGCCTGGAACAGGCCGGAGTGGAGAGGGTGCTATACATGCCCGATGCATACGGCATCGTGCCCCGCGCCCTGAATGCCATCCGGCCGGCCATGGCCGTGGATGCCCTGGAGATGCCCGTGCGCAACGGCCAGGAGGATTCCACCCAAGCCGCCGAGATCATGGAGACCCTCGGCGCGGGCGTCGTCATCGTGCTTGGAGGTGACGGCACCAGCCGGGCCGTGTGCAAGGGTCTGAAACGCATGCCCATCCTGCCTCTGTCCACGGGCACCAACAATGTTTTCCCCTTCATGCTCGAAGCCACCGTGGCGGGCTTGGCGGCAGGACTGGTGGCCATGGGTATGGTGGACCGTAGCACAGCCTGCCTGCGATCCACGGCCCTGGAGATCCTGGTCGATGGCGAGCCAGTGGACCTGGCCCTGGTGGACGCGGCCGTGTACGAGGACGTGTTCGTGGCCTCACGCGCCGTGTGGGACATGAGCAAGGTCTCGAAGCTCTGCCTGACGCGCTGCCGTCCCGACTCCATCGGCCTTTCAGCCATCGGCGGGCAGCTCGAACTGATCCGCCCCGAAGAGCCGTGTGGCCTGGCGATGGATTTGGGAGCGAACGGGGAGCGGGTTGTCGCAACCATCGCCCCTGGGCTCTTCGAGGAGGTAGGGATCGTGCATAGGGAAATCATGGCGCCCGGCCGGATGTATCCCGTCGGCCATGCCCCGTGTCTCATCGCCCTGGATGGTGAACGCGAGTTGGCGGTGCCTCGCGGAAGCGAAGCAGCCATCAGGTTGACCCTGGACGGTCCGTGGGTAGTGAATGTGGGACAGGTCATGGAAACCGCCCGGAGCCGCAGGATTTTTGTGCGATAAACATTATCCGGTCAGGATTTCTGGCCGAACAGGGAGAAGAACATGAGCACTCCGCTCAAAGCCGCATTTCTCTTCATCGCCCCCGAGGCCGACCCGGCCGCGCATCGTCAGTGGGTGCGCACGCCAGCCGTACATGTCCTGGCCATTGCCGTCAGCACCTATGCACAGGCCGAGGAACTCGCACCCCGGCTGGTGGCCGAGGAAGGCATCGCTGCCTTCGAGCTGTGCGGAGGGTTCGGCCACGAGGGTGCTGCCCGGATCGCTGCCGTCGTCAACGTGCCCGTGGGCGTGGTCCGCTTCGACGGCCATCCCGGACTGGGCAACGTAAGTGGCGACAGCATGTTTGGTTCGTAAGCCGTTTAGCCCAGGACGTGTTTCGCGGGCACGAAACAGGTGAAACGCCCTGTGAACACTGCGTCACCGTCGAGAAGTACCTCCACGCTCACGAAATGCCTTCGGTCCAGAATCGGTTCCAGCAGCGCGACCGCCTCCAGTTCCTGCCCGACCCTAACGGGCTTAAGGAACCGGCATTCAGCCGCGCCGAGGACCACGGTTGGTTGGTTCACGGCCAGCATGACGGCGTAATCGGCCAGCCCGAAGACGAAGCCGCCGTGAACGAGCCCGCTGTCGTCGGCCTGCATGCATCCGGTCGTGACCAGGCGGACCCGGCTTTTTCCGGGTTCAAGCTCGACCGCCGACCCGCACAGGGCCGTGTCGATGCCTTGGTGCGTGGCAATTTGCATGGCACTTCCTCCAATTTTGAGGTGAATGGGGCCGCCGAAACGGCCCGCACGGTCATCCGAAAAGATCTTCCACTTCTTCGAAGACGTTTCGCATGTACATCATCTTGGGTGAGCCGCCCATGGAGATGGCCAGCATGGCCGCCTGCAGGATCTCCTCCCGCGACAGGCCCAGACCAGCTCCGTTCTGGATGTGGAGGGATATGCACTGTTCGCATTGCGACATGAGCGAACAGGCGATGAGGATCATTTCCTGGGTCTTGTGGTCGATGGGGCCAAATTCGGAAATGGTCTTGGTGAAAGCGAGATATTTCTTGAATACGTCGCCCGCTTCCGTCTGCATCTTGGACAGGGCCATGGCCGCCTTTTCTGCTGAATCCATACGTTTCTCCGTTCATGTTTGGTTGGTGATCGTACGGATAAATTAGCAAGGAACGGGCCATGGCTGCAGGTCCGTAAGATGGCCGCATTGGGCTTCTATTTTCCTATTCGTGCCCCCCTTGGAAAGAGCATTTTTGAGTGTTCGGGTCAGGAACATCGCTCCGAAACTGAACACCCACCATCAGAACAGACAGTCGAGAAACTCCTCCGCGTCCACGTCGCGGATGAAGTCCGCTACATGTACCCCTTCCAAGGCTCCCGAAATGTCTGAGCGTTCGTGCCTGCAACCGGCCAGAAGAGCCTCCAGTTCGCTCAGAGGGCGTACGCCGAAGAAGTCGCCAAAGATCCGGGCGGCGCGGATTCGGCCTTGGTGCACGTCCAAATGGGCTTCAACGAGGCCTCCCCGGGTCTTCCTGTACAGGTTGATGCCGTAATCAGGAGAGGCCCCAAAGTTCCAGTCCCAGATGCCGTATTTGGTCTGCACTAGTTTGCGGATTCCGGCCTCTTCTTCGGGTCTCAGGCCCCGGGCGCCGTCAGGCGTTCCGGCGGAGACGTGTTCCATGACCCGGGCGATAAAGATCTCCACATCCATGGGCTCAGGCAGGTGGCTTGCAATGTTCGTGACCCGCTTCTTCACGCTTTTGACTGCCTTATCCTCGAACTTGAGCGGGTTGGTCTTGAGGGCGCTGGATAGGTCGGCCATCTGAGCCGAGAAGAGCAGAGTGCCGTGGTGCAGGACGCGGTCCTTCTCGATGAGTTGGGCATTGCCCGAGAATTTAAGGCCGTCGATGATTAGGTCGTTGCGGCCCTCGAACCGGCAGTCCACGCCCATGGTCCGCAGGGCTTCGAGGATTGGGGCGGTGAAACGGTGGAAGTCCAACTGCCGGCTCTGGCTGCCGAGTTGGATGAACGAGAAGTTGACGTTGCCCAGGTCGTGGAACACGGCCCCGCCGCCGGTCATACGGCGGATGACCGTGATGTCGTGCTCGCGCACGTAGACCTCGTCGATCTCGGCGGCGGTGTTCTGGTTGCGCCCGACGATGACCGCCCGGTGGTTGCGCCAGAGCATGAAGATGTCCTCGTCCGTGTTGCGCAGCAGCCATTCCTCGGCAGCGAGATTGAAGGCAGGGTCGGTATGGAGATGGTGGATGTAACGCATTGGTGCTCCTTGTTTGGCACCTGACTATCAAAAACGGTGCCGGAAGCGTGTCGGCTTTACGGTCCGAATGGACGCGTCGAGGACGGCACAAAGATCGTAGGGATCATTGCAACCCACCACCAATAATTTCGGCTTATGAAAAATGGAGTCTCCCGCTTGCCATGACTTGATCCTAGCAGATTTGCTATCCGCTGTTCTAGTCATGACCCAAAATTTTATATTGAGCCCTAAACCTATACCCTCTCCTCGTGATGCTTAAAAACTCATGCAGGAGCCTCAAAACCGTATACCCTTTCCGGGCACAGCTATGGGCACGAGAAATCGTGCCCATAACTATTTGTTTTCGAGTTGTTGGGTACACTTGATGTTTACATCTAGATCTTTATTGGGCACGATTTCTGGCAAGAGACCCAAATTTCAATGCCGGAGACATCAGTGAATGGACGTCACGTCGGGTATGTCAGGGTGAGCACCCATGACCAGAATACAGTTCGCCAGCTGGCCGATTGCAAGGTCGATTTCTGGAAGATCTATGAAGAGAAGGCCTCCGGTAAAAACACTGACAGGCCTGAGCTTCAGGACTGTCTCTCGCGCCTGGACGAAGGCGACACATTGTGGATCCACTCCATCGACAGACTTGCCCGCAGCCTTCAGGATCTGCAAAACATCATCAGCCAGCTGATCGCAAAAGGCGTTACCGTAAAATTCGTGAAAGAGAACCTGACGTTCACCAGGGACAACCACGAC
>Ga0265295_1009618_pt1 | contig 10274 bp, 7 predicted proteins | sample Munlansysbiofilm_FD_192503 | JGI IMG/M metagenome (GOLD analysis project Ga0265295, IMG submission 192503) | Leachate microbial communities from a municipal landfill in Southern Ontario, Canada - Methane capture system biofilm | ecosystem: Engineered > Solid waste > Landfill > Unclassified ... | reverse complement strand
TATAAAAGTGTTTGTGACATGGCTGAGACTCCTTTTGTTGTCGGGTTTGGTCACCAGACAACATCTCTCATGCCATGTCACTTCGCCACTCATTCCGCAGTCGGGTACGCATTTGCCGGATGAACCATTTTATTCGTCAAAAGCTGTTGGCGACACGCGTGACCTTTACCTTTGAAACGGTGATGTCACACCCGGATAAGATTGAGCTTCTCCATAAAGCGCAGCAAAGCGGATTTCGTACCTATCTCTATTATGTGGCAACCGAAGACCCGGAAATTAACATTTCCCGGGTTGAAAACCGCGTCAGCTCAGGGGGCCATCCGGTGCCCAAAGACAAGATCATCGAGCGGTATCATCGCTCTTTGGATCTGCTAGCCGATGCAGTGCAGCACACGGATCGGGCCTATATCTTCGACAACTCCTCGCATGAAAAGGTTTGGGTGGCGGAAATCACCGGAGGGGATGACCTGGAAATGAAGACGGACACCATGCCCCATTGGTTTAAACTGGCGTTGTGGGACAAATTTGTTTCCCCGGAAGGGTTTGCCTGATGGCGACCATCAGCCAGCCGGAGCGCGCTACCCTGGAACGGGCCATCGCCCAGTTTTCGGGACGAACCGGTTTCGCTCTCTCGGCGCCTACACGGACCGGCCCTATTACAGTGGCCGAGCCACACATAGCAACCCCTTCATAGCGTTGATATGCAGGACATGATTCCAAACCATACTCCCACAAGATTCAACCCACTCGCTGAAGTGGGAGTGTAATGAAAGTGGCCGTTCGGATTATTTGATGGCAAGACATAAATTTAATACCAATGTTCATTAAACCGCGAAAGAATCTGATCGGCTGGGTGCGTAAGCAGCTCGTCGGGCCACCTGAGCCAATGGCTGATGGTCCGGACCTCCGTGACGTTCTGCCTACAGAGCGTTTCCCCTGCGGCGCGCTCTACCCAACATCCCAATGGGGAGAAGGAATCGATCCCGCCAGCGAAGACGTGGATGAGCTTGCAGGTTCGTGCGATGTTACTGGTGAGAGCAGCGCTGAGCCCGCCATCGTGCGAAGATACATTCCACCGTCGTCGTTGGGCTTCTCGTTTTTCATCAAGGGCAATGATATTCGGTTTCAGGTGTTGTGTCGTGCCGCGGAATATAAACCTACAAAACGTGATAAACGTGGACGCTGGAAGAACGAATGGAAACGTTGCAACCTAGTCTCGGGACAAGGGAACGACGAGGAGTTCTTGAACATTACATGTCCCGGAATTGAGCAGCGCCAGAGCTTTTTCAAACTAGCAGACAAAGCGCGCGTAGATGTCCAGTGGCGTAACTTCGTTGATGGCTGGATCGTAACGGTTTCTCTGTGTAATGCGCAGGAGCTTGCTGACAGTGAGACAGGCAGTGATTATGTCTTCGCGCGCGCGGAAAGGACCCTATTCGAGGCCAGTCTCCGATGCGTTATTGACTCCGGCGAAATTGGAGTCTATCCCCGTGTTGATCGCAGCCTGCTCGATCCTGAAGAGCAAGAGATAGAACTTCAGTATGCGCATAGGCATATCTACGCCGTCGGGCATGGTTGTGCCGCTGATTGGGATGTAAAGGATGGCAAGGTCTATGAACTGCGCTCCGATACGATGCCAGCGGTGGAGGTTCCACAGATGACCGCAGACACCGGATCGGGTGGCGAACCTGTCCTGTCACTGGCGCGATTGGCGGAATTCGACAACACATACACAACCTTCCTGCCTTGTCTGGATGCATTCGTGGATGGTTACGCCAATTGGGTAACAAGCCAACAAGGGCAGCTCTCTGTCTTGCCGTTTGAGGATCATGAAGCTGGAAACCGTTTGGTCGCCCGCATGAATAGCGCTATCGTGCGTATGCGTTCAGGCCTGCGCCTACTGAACAGAGATACACAAGCAAGACTGGCCTTCGCTCTGGCCAATCGAGCCATGCTTGACCAGATGCGCCAACACGATCGTTTGCAAGGCTCACCCCGTGAAGACAATGCCTATCGGTGGCGTCCGTTCCAGTTGGCTTTCCTGTTGACCACGCTGGAATCCACGGCGAAGGAGGACAGTGAATTCCGAGATACGGTCGATCTGATCTGGTTCCCGACAGGTGGTGGCAAGACGGAAGCTTATCTTGGCTTAATTGCATTCCAAATTGCGCTACGGCGTCTTCGCCATCCCGATACTGGAGGCGGAACAGCTGTATTGATGCGCTACACCCTTCGCCTGTTGACCCGTGATCAATTCATACGTGCCACCCGCCTGATCTGTGCGTTGGAGTTGATACGGCGTGAACGCAATGATCTCGGTCTCGCCCCGATTACCATAGGCATGTGGGTGGGAGAAGCCACCAGCCCCAACACCTTTCTGAAAGCAGCTGAACTTGTAAAGAAGGCGATGGTCGCAAGCGAAAAGCCCGAACTGGTGCTCGACCACTGCCCCTGGTGCGGACAGGACTTCGAGGCCGGCCGTAACTACGATAGCACCACGAGGCATTTCCATTTTCTTTGCCGGAACCTGGACTGCGGCTTTGGCGTGACCCCGAATTGCGTACTGCCTTGTAATATCGTTGATGAAGCCTTGTATAAAGAACCTCCGACCATGTTGGTCGCAACGGTGGATAAATTTGCGAGGCTGGCCTGGGAAGAGCGTGCGAATAAGTTCTTCGGCGGCAAACAGAATCGCCCGCCTGAACTCATCATCCAGGATGAATTGCACCTGATCGCTAGCGCGTTGGGGTCGGTGGCTGGTCTATATGAAGCCGCCATCGACACCGTACTTCAATTGCGTGGAGTGTATCCGAAGTACATTGCATCGACCGCCACCATCCGCATGGCAGATCAACAGGTGAAACGACTGTATGGACGCGAAGTTGCCGTGTTCCCGCCACCGGGATTGAACTGCGACGATGCTTATTTCGCTCGTACCGTGCCTCTTGAGCAACGACCAGGTCGAATCTATGTGGGCTATCTGGCGCCGATGCTGAACCGTCAGCAATGCCTGGCGCCGCTGGCGGCGGCATTGCTGTTGGCCCCGCACGTGCTGTTTGATAGTGATCAACACGAACGGGAACTGCTGGACGCCTGGTGGACCCAGGTGGTCTATCACGGCAGCCTCAAGGGCGTAGGAAATAGCCACACGGCTTTTGCAAGTGATGTGCGCGATTTCATGCGATTGTTGTCTGGCGCAATAGACGCACAGTCCGATGAAAGAGAAAATGCGAAGAAACAAGAACGCTCGACGCCCAGCATTGCGCAACTTACCAGCTTACAAACGGCTGCCCAAAACGCAGAGATTTTTTCCCGATTGAGCAGGACGCGCGAAGAGGATGGTTGCCTGGATGCCGTTCTGGCAACCAACATGATCTCGGTTGGGCTTGATGTGGCTCGATTGGCACTGATGATTATCAACGGCCAGCCCTTAACTACGGCGGAATACATTCAGGCCAGCAGCCGCGTCGGGCGCAGCGAGACGCCAGGCGTGGTGTTCGCAAACTACTACCGTGAACAGGCACGCAGCCTGTCCCATTACGAGAGCTTCCGCCCTTACCATGAAGCCTTCTACCGTTTCGTCGAACCTACTAGCGTCACGCCTTATACCTACCAAGCCCGCCTTCGTGCCCTGCCGGCGGCGCTGGTCATCGTGATGCGACACGGTGGGGTTGGATTGTTGAATAACGGTGCAGCTTCCAAGTTTGACTCGAACGATTCGCATGTTGCCAAAGCCGTTGCACAATTCAAACGACGTTGCGTACTGTCAGCACCCGATCAGGTTGATGAGGTGAGCGGTCATATAGACGATCTAATTGCTGATTGGCAGACCGAGGTCGAACGCTGCCGGTTAGCTCGAAGACAATTGGAGTATCAAGTCCCCGAAACGGACAATGGACGAGATCGCTTGTTGTATAACCATGATGATCGTATTCGCGGCCTGTGGCCAACGTTGCAATCACTGCGCAATGTCGAAAACACCGCCCTGCTCAAGGCACTATGACCTATGGCCAATGAATTGATTCCCATACGCCTGTCACACCTGCTCGGCCATAGCGGCGTCGGAGCCATCGTGCGAGGGGCAAATGGGCTGGTGGTCGTTCAGGACACCCGGCAATGGACTGATCGCTCTGGTCTTTTCGCGGGCAAGCTGATTCCGTATGTGGAGCGCGTGCGTGCCGCGCTGGGACTTGAGGAGCAACTGCGCCTGCGAGAGCCGCCTGTGGCGAAAGAGCTGGCGAATGGCCAGGTAGATGGCGCCTGCGTGCCGGCGGTACGGTTCCCATCCTGGATGCGCTGCCCGGCCTGTGGCGCCATGTATCGCTGGCCGTGGAGCGATCAGCCCAATCACGCCCCCCGCTGCAATCAACAGGATTGCAAAAATCACCCTAAGCTGGAGCAGGTGACCTGGGTGCTCGCGCATCCTTCAGGGTACCTTGCTGATGTGCCGTGGCATTTTCTCTCCCATAAGGACGCGCGCGAACCTACTCAGCGCAACTGCAAAGTACAAGATCAATTACGGTTAATTGAGCGTGGCTACGAAGAGCGCATATTACGGTGTGGCGCCTGCGGCGTTGGAACCCGGTTTCGTGGTGATGAACGAGTGGGCTTTGGCCAGGGCCGGATGCAGCCATGGACGAAGGAAGATCTGGTTCCGCCAGTAGAGCTCGGGGAAGAAGGTAACCAAGACCTTGCGCAGGTGCTGGTGATCAATGACACGCGGGTTTACGTTCCAGTCGCAGAATCCGTTCTGGTGATTCCACCGGAATCCCGTGTGCGCAAGGGAACCGTCGTGGATCGCTTGTACCGCAATTCCGGTGACCGTAGTCGCATAGACGGCGCACGAACGCCATTGGCGAGGAAAGGCATCATACGGACTCTGGCGACGGAGTATCGCTGTATGCCAAACGATATCGAAACCGCATTGGCTGATCTTGCCCGCGGCTATCCCTTGTATGGCGAGAACCTTACACCCGGGCAATTACGGGAAAGCGAGTATAAGGCATTTCTTGAGGTGTTGCCCGACCAGCGCGAGGACGAAGACATGGTGACTCGCAACAGAAGTGACGAGTGGCGTGAACTGGGGATGGCGGTCGACCTGAACACTGATGAACAGAAAATTGTCCACGCCGTGCATCACCTTGTCCGCGTGGACCGCCTCAAGGCGGTGAAGGTATTCAAGGGCTTTACCCGCCTGGGAGGAGATGAGATAGTACCACCGGACATCGTAGGGGAATCCGATTGGTTGCCGGCCATTGAGTTGTACGGAGAGGGCATCTTCCTCGTGCTCGATGAGGAGCGGCTCAAGGAGTGGGAGCAAACACCGGCGGTTGTTTCGCGACTGAATCGACTTCTTCCCCGATTTGCCCAATCCGGTCGTGATGACCCCAATCCGGTGACAACACGCTTCATGTTATTACATACGTTGTCACACCTGCTGATGCGACAGATCGAGTCCGAAGGTGGCTATCCCGCTGCATCATTGATTGAACGCATCTACTGCGCCAACGCACCCGTGCCCATGGCCGGCATCCTCATCCATGTCGCTGTTCCCGACATTGCTGGTTCACTGGGTGGCCTGGCTGAACTGAGTGAACCCCGGCGTTTCCTAGGCATCCTGATTCGAGCACTGGAGCATTCACGCTGGTGTTCGCTTGATCCAGTTTGCAGCGAGCATGAAGGTCAAGGGCCAGGCTTGCTGAATCGCGCCGCCTGCCATGCCTGTGCGCTGGTTCCTGAGCCTGCCTGCGAATACGGCAATACTTTGCTGGACCGAGGGTTTGTCAAGGACGATGCTGCCAGCGGACTCCCTTCATTTTTCGGAGTGACTTGACTATGCCTACTGATCGCACACGTCGATTCACATTACCGGGAATTCATGAGCTTAACAAGGATCAGGATGAGGCTCTGGCATTGCCGTTGGAGGGGCAACACCTAATTATTGGTGGTCCCGGAACTGGTAAGTCAGTTGTGGCGTTGTTACGGGCGCGACGACTCTCGCAGAAGGATAAGACCTACCGAACTCTCGTTTACAATCACTTGCTGGATCATTCAAATCGTCATTTGTTTGGCAGTGAACAGGCATTCTCGGCGAAAACCTGGGACACCTGGTTTCGGTATATTTGCAAATATTTTTTAAAATCCGTTCCGACACTTGAACCGGATTATCAGGGAGGATATCGGCCAATAGATTGGAATGTCGTCGAACTCGAGGTTCAATCTCTGAACAATATTCCAGATCAAAGCGATAAGTTTATCGTTATCGATGAGGGGCAGGATATGCCACCAGCCTTTTATCGAACGCTAGCCCATCTGGGTTTCGAGAATTTTTACGTGGCTGCCGACCAGAACCAGCAGATTCACCCCGACAAATGTAGCTCACGCCAAGACATCGAAAACTCGCTGGCAATTGAACCCGGCGACACGCTGGAACTGAAGACCAACTACCGGAACACGCGTCCTATCGCGCTGCTCGCTCAGCACTTTTATCCAGCTGATCCGGCAAGTCCAAAACCGGACCTTCCTGATCTTCAACCTACTGCCGTGACGCCGGAATTATGGACTTATGGCACGGCAAACACAACGACATTGGATTCGATTGCAGACAATATCCTCCGGTTGAGCGACCGCAATCCACGCAAGCTAATTGGAATCATTACTCCGGACAATAAAGTGCGGACGAAATTCAATGACGCCCTTTGTCATGCCAATCCCAAGCTGGACAATGACAAACCGCCGGTCCAGACCTTTGTTTCTGGCCAGCGGGAATTACCGGACTTCGGTAAGGGCGGCATTATGATCATAAACGCCCAGTCTTGCAAAGGCCTGGAGTTTGATATGGTCATCTTAGCTGATATCGACCAACATCAACCCAAACGCGACTCTTATGCGCTCAAGGCACGGTTTTATGTAATGGTGGCGCGTGCCCGAGAGCAGGTTATTTTGTTACGCACCGGAAATATCTGCCGAATAGTGGAAAGTCTGCTTCCCACTGATTCGACTATCCTTGTTAGGAAGAAGCAATGAACACGACAAACTCAAATAAAAGAAGTCCCTCGCAGACGTGGTATCTGGTCACCAACCATCTGAACTTGCTATATATGATGGCAGCCGGTCTGGTGATGGAGCCTTCCGGATTTCGTGGAAAGCACTATGTCGATTCGCTGGGTGCCATTCCCGGATGGATACCTTTGTTTCGTAATGATATTCCGGCAAAGGTCCTGGACCAGGCCGTTAGCGAACGAAAGCACCTGCGCCCCTGCGTTGTATCATTTGACCTGTCGGGCGTTTCCGCCCCTGTGCAAGTGTTATCCCGAGAAGGCAAGGTTCGAGATGCCAACTTTCCTAACGTACGTCTTGGGAAGGAAGGGATAGGCATTCTTGTCCGAGCACCTTTGCCACTGACGTTGTTCTCCAACATTTATTTTCAATCGGATGAAGACCAACAGATATTCGAGACAGCAGCCAAGGATGTTTCCAATGTGGATATGAAGCCATATCGTTTGAAAATTGAAAAATCCTTGTTTCGCAATGAGATCGATGTCTCCTGGCCACTGAATCTTCCGCGTCGGAACACCCGTCAAAAGAAATCCGGGAGTCAGCAAGGGATGTTGCCAGGAATGGAGAAGGAGAGCCCACAAGTTTCAGATCTTCCAATAGATCATCCTCGCATCTCTGAGCAGGCTTTTGGTGGACTGCTTGCCATGCTCTATCATTGTGCGAACCGTAGTGAGTTTGGAGTAAAGGTTTTTCAACTGATCACAGCGACAGCGCAAGCGGAGGATACGGTCTCAATTCAAGACCCGGTATTGGCTGAGCTACCAAATTGGTTGAACGGTGGTGGCGTCTCGGCGCATTCAAATACGCCAACCAGACTGTTTTGGGGGAGTGTGAATGCCCTTGCGCAGGAAGAAAACAGCCTAGCACAACCAGTGGATATGGTTCTGGCGTACCTTGACGCGCAGCTCGCGCAATTGACAGATGAGACAAACAAGCCCCGCCTGGAACGATTGATCGCGGACATGCGAGGTGTCCTGGGCCTCGGTGGTGGAACGATTACGGATCTTTTCGAGCGCAACAAAGGTTCTCTGTCACGTCCCTTGCTCTTGTTCTGCTTGCGCGAACATTGCAAAGACCTATTGGAATTCTCACACCCTCTCTTGAGCGACGCTGAGTATCTGCTATCAGGCATATTATTTGGAATCAGAGATGGTTGGCTGAGGCTGCCTTGCGAAATGCGCAACCAGGCGTTGTCCGCTTATATCATGTCCCGCATGACGCATGTCGCACATCAAAAACAAGGTGACGTTTTTTCGGGTCCCAAAATGCCAAGCCCACAACCGCTACGCGCCTTATTCCCTGCTGGAGAAGAGTCGTGGCATCCGATCCAAACGAACGTTGCTACCGTAATTGCCAAAGTCAGCAAGTGGCAGGACTGCACAGAGACGATCATTGCCTCGGCTGACGGTTCTCCTCTAGACGCGCCGAAGCAGGAGAGTGGAAAATTCATCTTTTCTGGGGAAACGACTTCAACGATAAAAATCAAGCATGAAGTTTTCCTGAAACATCTTGGAGAGTGGCCTCCAATTGACATGGAGTTGGAGGCCAAGGCTAGAAATGATTTGAATTTATTAAGAAAAGATGGAACGGGACAAGCATGAGGATGATTCCTAGCGAGCCGCTGCACACCGATAGTCGTGCAGAAAAGCGTGTATTTGACCAGTTACGCGCGGCATTCTCCAAGCCGGACCAGAATGGTTGGTTCGCTCTGCATTCACTCAACCTCCCACGTCATGAGTACAAGCGGTTTGGAGAAATAGACTTTGTTGTATGTGGGCCGGATGGCCTTTTTGTGTTGGAGATCAAAGGTGGCAGAGTATCCTGCCATGATGGCATCTGGGAAACTACGAACCGGTACGGTGAAACTGAACGATTGCGGGAGTCGCCATTCAAGCAAGCGGAGGGGGCGCTACATGGTATGCGGGGAAAGCTTCCCGATTCTCTCTCCAATGTACTTGTGGTCGGTTACGGTGTCGTCATGCCGGATGTCGACCGACTTCCCGATAGCGCGGAGTGGGATCGCGCTGTCCTCGCTGACGGTCGGGATTTCAGACAGTTTGGGAAGTGGCTGGAGCGATTTATTAAGCACTGGCGTGTGAAGGATTCTCGAAAGAGTGCCGCTACCCCTTCGCAATTGAAGGTATTGCAGCAACACTTGCGACCTGATTTCGAGGCTGTTGTGCCATTGCATGTTTCTGCCCATGAGGTTGAATTGCGCATTGCTCGCCTGACAGAGGATCAGTTGAGGTTGATCGATGTCGTCGAAGCCAATCCGCGGGTAATATGTTCTGGAGGTGCAGGGACAGGGAAAACAATGCTGGCGCTTGAACTGGCGAAGCGATGGAGTGCATCAGGAATGAAAACCGCGCTGGCCTGCCATTCACCTTGGCTAAAGCGTTTCCTAGAACGGAACGTAGTGCCAGGCCTGATAGTCAGCCTGGCTGAGTCTCTTCATGTCGCTGCTAAACGTGCAGGTATTGAAAGATTCGATGCATTGATCGTCGATGAAGGTCAGGACATATTGAACATGGATGCGTTGGCCCATCTGGATAGCTGTTTACATGGTGGCATAAGCGAAGGCCGTTGGTGCTTTTTTCACGATGCCAACAATCAATCCGGCCTGTGCGGCTCCTATGTGCCCGATGCCTATGAGTATCTGGAAAGTATTTGCCCGGTACGAATACCGCTAAAGACGAATTGCCGGAACTCACTGTCGATTCTGCAACGGATACAAGGTGATCTGGGCGCTGATGTGGGTAATTCAGGAGTTGGTGATGGACCCGCGGTACGTGAAGTTTGTGTTGCGGACGCAGACAGTGGTATCCAAGCCCTGGAGAAAGAGCTACACGACCTAATGGATGCCGAGGGATTCAACCCTGGAGACATTATCGTACTTTCGCCTTTACCATTTGTACAATCCTGGACGTCTTCTCTTCCCGGAAATTTGCGAGGCTCAATCTCCGTTCTGGACGATGCCTCACCCCGCAACATAAATCGTCATTCCATTGGCTTTGCACAGATTGGGGATTTCAAAGGGCTTGAGAGCGAAGTGATTGTTCTTGTTGATATGCCGAGACCAGGACTAAGGCCTAGTTCAGTGAAAAAACATCTACAAAATCAACGCAAAGTTAAAATCAACATATTGAAATTTCAGTAAAAATATTGCAATATCCGCCTGTCCTAAAAACTCACTTGGCAGGTGAAATTATGAAGCG
>Ga0265295_1009617_pt1 | contig 10275 bp, 11 predicted proteins | sample Munlansysbiofilm_FD_192503 | JGI IMG/M metagenome (GOLD analysis project Ga0265295, IMG submission 192503) | Leachate microbial communities from a municipal landfill in Southern Ontario, Canada - Methane capture system biofilm | ecosystem: Engineered > Solid waste > Landfill > Unclassified ... | reverse complement strand
CGGCGGTGTCGGTGCAGGTGCGGGTGCAGGTGCGGGGGCCGGAGCGGGGACCGGAGCGGGCTTGCCCGGACTCGGCGCAGTCGTCTTGCCCGATGGGCTCGCAGACCCAGTCTCGCCCGCAGGGGCCGGCGTCTCAGGCGCCACGACGGCGACGACCGTCTCGGTGGCCTCGGCCACCTCGGCAGGAGCCGCTGTCACCGTATCCGGCCACTGATCCCAGTACACGCTATAGCCAGCAGCCCCGGAGGACGCGGGATCCGCAGCCGCCTGTGAGCGCCCGACGTCGGGCGCGCTCCAAGAGGCGATCACGCCCACACAACCGCACACGAGCGCAGTGAGAACAGCAGAGATCAGTATCGGGTGCTTACGCATCTTCGCCCTCCATTTCAGCATCACCGGGCTCCAAGCTGGTGTCATCCGCGTCGAGCGCTCGGCGGCGTCTGCGCCGCCAGTAGACGATTGCTCCGAGGGCCGTCGTCGCGGCAACGCCGCCAGCCATAATCCACGGCACGAGCGATGCGGGGTCGTCTACAACCGTCTCAACAACTTCGGCGGCGCTCTTCGTCACGACTTCCGTCGGTGTCGGAGCGCGGTAGGTGGCGATACCGTCGTGGACGAGCACGTCCGGCAGGGCGACGTCCCCGCCGTAGACCGCCCGCTGGACCTCGGCGACTCGCTCCACGATGTAGCTCGCCTCGCGGACGGCCTTGTCCCCCTCCTTGCGCGCCGGACCCGTCCATGAGGCCTCGACCAGCCGGTAGACCGCAGGGTCGTAGTGCAGCGCCTCGAGGAGCTCCCGCGAGACCTCAACACCAGAGATCTGTGGCGTCGGCGCATCGAAGCGGGCCAACGCCCCCGGCGAGAGTTCGTAGGCCGCCGTGTCGTAGCTCGTGTGAACGAAGACCTCGATCTCCCGACCGCGCGTCGACGCGCCAGCGCTCACCAACCGCTCGAAGCGAAGCGACGCGTCGACCGTGACCCCCGTCACCTTGTCGTGGTAAAGCGCAGCGAGCGTGGCCGGCGGCTCCACCTGGCCCACCTGCGCGCCGAAGTCGTACTCGACCTCGTGCCAGACGCTCCGGTCGCGTTCGACTCGCTCCGCCCACTCAATCGTGTCGAGCACATAGACCGTGCCGCTTTCCTCGACCGACGACGCAAACAGCGCATCGTCGGGCTCCGCTACACCGATGACCTCGCGGGTCACCGGCCCACCCGCGCCAAACGCAGGCGCGCAGAAGAGCAGCGCCGCGACCGTTGTGGCGACTCCTGCGCGAATGAACCGCAATGAGATCCCTCCTCGAGCTCGCCCGACGTTCGGAACGGAATCGTACGTCAACGCTCTGACCGTCTCTGACTTTGTGCTCAGCGCCGCAGGATCGACCGCACGGCGCTCGTCAGCGAGTCGAGCTCTTGCGGGTTGCGAAGAAGCCAGGTGAGCACGAGCGAGACAGCAAGCGCGCCAAGGATCGACAGGACCCAGCCACCGGCGGTTTCGAGGGCCCGCGTGAAAGGACTGGCAGCCCTGCGCCTGCGAGCGCGCTCGCGCTCAATCGCCTCGGCGGCCTTCCGCGCTTTGAGTCTCTCGGCTCGCTGCTCTTCAGCCGCACACGCCGCGCGGGCCTCCCCCTCACGGCGCTGCGCAAGCAGACGCGGACGGCGGGTGGGAAGCATCGCTAGGCCTCCCGCCCGATCGCAGAGACGATCCCGGCTAGGTCGGATCGCATTGCCCCGTCCTTCCAGTCACTCGGGAAGGCAATCCGTACGCACGACAAGCCCGCCAGATCCTCGACACACATCGCGAAATCGTCCTCAGCCGCGAGCGTCACGCAGAACGTGAAGCCCGCCAGCACGTCTTCGGGTTCGCTGCCGACGATCGCGCTTATCGGGCCGAGCTCCCACTCGCACCCGCCGAATACGAGGCACCGGACGGCGCCGAGCTTGAAGACATCGGCGGAGTCCTCGTAGACACCGGTGTCCCACACGACGACTTCAGCGTCGGTTAGGTCGCCCGGTGTAACATCGGTCGCCAGCGTCAGGCCATCGAAGTCGGTACGCTGCCCTCGGCCGAGTCCGTTGAAGTCGAGCTCGTAGGTGTCTCCGAGCGCCGCCAGCGTGAGGGTTGGAACGATCACCGCCGCTCTCAGCCCTCGGGCTTGGAGTACGCGACCCAGAGACAGCGCAAGGTGCGTCGTGCCTACACGGCGCTGCGCTCCAGCCACCGTCACGACCGGAGTCCCAACCCACTTGACGCGCTCAACCTCCACGACGCGCTCCACCACCTGTGGCTTGACCGACGCGGCCGGCCACGCGAAGCCGCCCTTGGCGGGAGCTGGCATGTCCTCGCCTCGCCAACGCATCGCGTCGGCGTAGCTGGTCTCGGTCGAGAGCACCATCGCAAGTGTGGCTGCAAGCTCGCTCGGCGACGCGGCCACGATGTCTCTGACTCCGTCGTTCAACGCCGAGATGACGATGGGCTCGCCAGGACGCGTGAACTCGTCGACGACGAGCAATATGCGCACAGCATCGCCGCGCACGAGCCGCACAGCGGCAATCGTCGAGCGCACCGCAGCCCCTGAAGGGCCGCTCGCCGCATCAAGCACGAGCACGCTTACCCCGGCGTTTGCCGCAGTGCCGCCCGCGTCTTTCAGCGTGTCCACGTTGGCGATGGTCGTTCCGGCGAGTACGACGCCAGCTTCAAGCGTACCGGTCGTGAGCGCTCCGGCCCGGCGCTCGTCGCAGGTGATGATCCATGCTTCAGCCATGGTGCTAGACCCCCCTCTTGACGGTGATGGCGTCTAGGCGCTCAACGATGGCGGCGATGCGGCCAATGAACGGGTCAAGCTCATCCGGCGTGGCAGCATCGAAACGCAACATCTTGCTGGTGGCACGCTCGAGCGCGCTGACGAGAATCCCCGCATCGGGAACCTTGGGCGGGGTCGGCTCCTTGGCCGTCGCCGACTCCGTCAGCGCGGCGACCTGCGCGCCGCTCAGCGCGCCGTCTTCCCCCGACTCGATCTGTGCCAAGACACGTTCTTGGACATCACTGGGCTGCTGTGCGAGCTCTCGCGCCGTCGTGAACGTGATTCGCCGTTCGTCGAGCAAGGCGCGAAGACCCTCGATGAGCTTGGTCAGCGAACGGTAGTAAGCGACAGTGCGTGGCGCGAGGTTGACGAGTTCGGCGATCTTGCCGTCCGTCGTCGTCCCCGCTTCAAGGCGCCCCGCCTCGCGAAGCTCGCCGACAAGGCTTTGGGCAAAGGCGATCGTGTGGATGCGTTCCAGTGTGGAGAGGTCGCGCTGCCGAACGTTGGTGGTGAGCATGAGCACACCGGAGTCCAAGTCATCGGAGGGCACGAGGTGGCAGGCCACTTGCCCGAAGCGCCCACCATGACCCTGCTCGACGAGCAGCGAGAGCGCCGCATGGCGGCGATGGCCAGCCACGATCATGTACTCGTCCTCGAACTCGGGATGCGGACGCACGACGGGGTAGTGGGCCAGTCCGTTGGCCTCTATGTCGCGCGCCAGATCCTCGATGCCTCCGAGCTCGAACACCTCGTTGTTGCGCGGGTCCGGGTGGAGCTGGACGAGGGGCACGGTCACCGACCTGTCTGTCTTCTGGCCGAGCAGACTGGTTGGCCGCGCGGAGCGTGCGGCCACGGCCGCCACGCGATCCCTGATCACATCGCCCTGCTTCGCGCCGCGCTCGATCCTCGGTCGCCCCATGCCTAACCCTCCTGCTTGATCAGATGCTCGACGAGTTCGGTGTAGTCGGCCGCGCCGTGACTCTTCGGCGCATAGGACAGCACGCTTCGACCCTCGGCGTGCGCCTCGCCGATTGCCACGTTCTTACGAATCGCGAGCGGGTAGAGCAGCCCGGGGAACTGCTCCTCGACGGCTGACGCGATACTGCGGTGCAGGCCCGTACCACCCTCGTACTGGGTGAGCAGGATCCCGGAGATCGCCAGATCCTCGTTGACGCCTGCGTCGATGGTCTCGGCGATGACAGAACCGAGCATCCCGAGTCCGCTGACGGCGAAGAGCCCAGGGGTGACCGGCACGATGACCTCGCTGGCGTAGGCCAGCGCGTTGGCAGTCATGATGCCGAGGGAGGGCGGGCAGTCAAGGATGATGTAGTCGTAGTCGTCCTGCACGCCCGGAGCGCGAGTGTGGCTCGTGGGATCGCGGCGACCCTTCAGAGCGCGGGAGAGAAGGAAATCCCGGCCCGGCCGACCGCCGAGATCGTAGTCGGCGCGAGACAGCATCTCGGAGGCGGAGAGCAGGGCGAACTCCGGGCCTAACACGATAGCCTCTTCAGCGGTCATGCTACCCGTCAACACGTCCCACAGGCTTCGCGCCGGTGGTGCGCCGAGCACGCCGGTGGTCAGGTGACACTGGCCATCGAGATCCACGACGAGCACGTCTCGTCCTTTGGCGGTGAGTCCTGCCGCGACGTTCCATGCGGTGGTCGTCTTGCCGACACCGCCCTTCTGCGAGGCGATGGCGATCCGCCTGGTCGTTCTCTGCATTCGTGTCCCCTTCATCGATTCGTAGGCAGCGCCCAACTGAGCGTACCGAGCAGCCATTGGCAGTACCTTTCCGGGAGTGTTCTTCTAAGACGACAGGCCGTCGCGTGGGTCGAGCGTCATGCCGCGGCCCCCGTCCGTGCGTCCTCTCGGACGTGTGGCTCGTCCGAGCCTGCCCCAGTCGATCCGTGCAACCTCTTGGGCCGCCGGCGAGCTCTGTGGGGACAGATGCCGTGACACCTGCTCGAGCAGGTGGAGGGTGGCCGCGGACTGCTGCAGTCCCGCCGAGAGCTCGGGTAGCGCGTTCTCGTTGCGCCACGCCGCCCACTCGGACGGGCGGAGCGGTTGGGCTTCTGCGAAGACGGTCGCGACGCGGGTCGCCGTAGCCTCGAGCGGCTCGTCGCCCCGACACGCCTTGACCATCACGCCGGCAGCGGTGTTCTCATCGATCCGAGCGGTCATGAGAGCCCGCGCGTAGAACACGCGGTTTGGCTCGGGCGCCCCTTCGAGCAGGTGGTTGCGGGCCACCAGTGGAGCAGTCCGTATGATGCCCTCGGCCATCCTCAGCAGCTGGATGTCCACGGCGGCCTGCAGCACGTCGGGGGCGAGTCGCTCTCGCAGGTCCGCCTCGGCGCCGGCACGTGCGGATGCCAGTTCATCGGGATCGGCGGTGTGGTGGCGCTTGAGCTCCACAGCCGCGTCGGCATACGCGTTGGCGCGCTCGGCGATTGGCCCCACCGACACCAGCTTGTCCACGATCCGATCGACTGCGGCCTTCGTCTCAGGTGAGACGTACTTATACGCTGCTCGGCCGCGCCCAGGCAGTGTGCGAGACAAGGCCTCCAGATCGCGCGTGAGGCCTGAGACCGTAGGGAGGGCGAGCCCCGCTCCGATCCGCCGGCGTTCCTCGACGGCCAGAGAAAGGGTTGTGGTGCCGAGCGTTCGGACCTCGGAGCGCGCACGACCCTTCGCCTCATACACACCCTCGCGCACTGTGCCGTAGATCTCGCGGGTGAACGCTCCTCGAAGCGCCTTCAGCCGGGGAGCAGGTATGTGACCATCCGAGCCTCCATGTGACGGGCCGACGCGCTTGTACGCGAGGCTGTCGGTCTTGTCCCAGACCATGACGTGCACGTGCGGATGACCGGCCGCAGGGTCGTGGTGCGCCGCGACCCAACGCACGTTCTCGCGCGGAATCCCGGTGGCAGCGGACAACGCACCGACGCTGGACCGCACATGCCGCTCCCATTGTGCCTTCGAGTCCAGCCCCAACTCCTCGGCGTCGGTCCGATTCACTGACACGATCACGCGATAGAGCGGAGCCTGGGTGAGCTCCGCGAGCTCGTTGGTGACAGAGCCTAGGTCGGGCACGCCATGCTCGTCGAAGAGTCCGTGCGCCTCACCGTCAGCGACCACGCCGGGGCGCTCGGCAATGTAGCGGGTATACGTGGCGTCGTCGGAGACATCCCGGTTCACCATGCGCGCGAGCGAATCTGGAGTGACGCTCAGGTCCGTGCCGGGGCGTGTGGCGATGTACTCGACATGAGCGCCGTCCTTCGCGCTCGGCGTGGCGTAGCGCACTTTGACGACGAGGGGCCCGAGGGTCATGGTGTTCTCCCTGCGTCCACGGCTTCCTCTGCCATAGGCTCGGGCTGCTTCACGCCCATGTACTTGAACCCGTGGCCCTCAGCCTCCCGCCAAAGCTGTGTGACGGCCTGTGGCGTGAACTCAAAGACCTGGCCGAGAATGTCGCGGACGAAGAACACCATCGCCGCCGTGATACCGCCGACCCGGTAGAGCCTCTTGTGCAGACGCTCCGAATGAGTCGCGATCTCATCTCGGACGACGCCGCGCAACAGGCCTTCGACGTCGTGATAGCGCTCGCCGAAGATCTGCGGGTCCATCGCCGAGATCATGAGCTCGCGTCCCTTGGCAGCCATTGCGACACCTTCATTGGCCGCCAACGCTGAGAGCCTGTCGTAGTCCTGCGGCGTCAGCCGGATCGTGAGCCGCCTTGGCTCTCCGGTACTCCCCAGATGTGGACGCTTGTTGGACATGACTGGAACCCTCCCGGCCGGGACTACTTCGTAGGAGCGCATGGTACGCGCTCTGCACGAGTGCACAGGACTTTCAGGTCCCGCGGCCGCCGAGAGGGCCGATTCGCGAGCCGCTCTTGTGCTCGCCTGGAAGCCGCTCAAAGTGGTGATGTGCCGCTGATAGCGGCTCTTCGTCGTGGCGAGAGGGTGGATACGTTTCAGGTGCTCACCGGCTTAGCCGGTGATGCGTTCCCTTCGCGGAGCCGCGCACTGAGCGGCTCTGCTTATCCTGCGTTCTCTCTTCAAGGTCTGGACTCGCTGAGTCCGGTGCGAGTGGCGCGCGGGATGTAGTGCAGGAGGTCCGAGTCTTCGACCCCGATACAGGTCGAAGACGGTCGGGCTGTCCACAGGTTGGCTGCCTGTGGTCAGGCCGGCGGACCGGTCGAATCGGCACCACGTGTGAAGGACGCGACAAAGCGACGAGGCACCCGGCTCGATTGAGCTGGATGCCTCGTCCCCGGAGAAGTGTCAGCAAGTCCGGGAAGCACACGGCTCAACGAAGAGCCGTCACGATCATGATAGCGGGCGCAGGCGCGACGCGCTGGTCTGCGCGCGAACAACCTTGATCTCCCTACGGGGCGACTCCCCCAAGCTCCCGCTTGCGGGGGCTTGGGGGCCGGGCGCGAACCCGACCCCCAGCCAGCTTCTTTCTACATCAGCCCCAAGTCGCGAAGCGAGGCGATGGACTCGTCGCCCACGACGACGTGGTCGAGGAGTTCGATGCCGAGGACGTCCCCGCCCTTGACGAGGCGGCGGGTTAGCTGGATGTCGGCACCGCTCGGAGTGGGGTCGCCGCTCGGGTGGTTGTGGGCGATGACGATGGAGGCGGCCGAGAGCATCACGGCGGGCTTGAACAGTTCGCGGGGGTGGACGATTGAGGCGTTCAAGCTTCCGACCGACACGGCCCACGCACCGATTACACGGTTCTTGGTGTTGAGCGCCAGTGCGACGAACTGCTCGCGGTCGAGGTGGTCGAAGTCGAACAGGTCACGAACGACCTTGGCTGCATCCTCGGGCGTACTTACGGAATTGAGTTCGCTCGATACCGTCTCTCGCACGAGGTAGGTCGAAACCATCTGCAGCGTCATGCCTTGCGGGTAACTCTTCTTGCTCCTTGCCATTGTGGTGCTCCCTTCGTTGCGACTTGCTGACAGTACCTAGTATAGCGTACCGCGCAACTAATGGCAAGCACTAATCGTGAAATACTTGCAGGTCAGAGCATGTTTCTTTAGCAGAGTGCCACGACTGCCCACGGGCCTCCGAGCATCGCCGACCCTATCCCCCGTCTTCCATGCCGAAGATCTGGCGGCCGCAGCCGAGGCGCAGCCGGTGAGGAGTCCTCGGCCGATCGTGCCGAGGGCGAACGACAGCCGGGGCGGTTCGGCGGGTGCGGGCGTTCGGCCCTAGCCGTCCTTGTGGCTATGCACGAGTGCAGAGTGGTGAGCCCCCGGACAGTGCCGGGGGCTCTGAGGTCTACAACGCCAACCACTCCTCCTCGTCAACTATCTCCTCGAACAGATCGTCGAAGTTCATGTTCAGGACTGCCGCCAGGTCGTCGAGCGCGTAGAAGTTGATGCGCCTCTTGTGCAGGACAACTGCCATCCACTCGGAGGACTTGCCGAGCAACTCGCTCACCTCGCGGTTGTTAATGAACCGGCGGCGCAGCACCAGCCGCAACTTCGCGGGGTCAATGGGGATTGATGTTGCCGGCCGCACCCGCTTCTTGGTTTCGCTCATCTGTCTTGCTCCCTTCGGTTGACTTGCTGACACCTCTAGTGTAGCGTACCGCGCAACCAATGGCAAGACATTGAGGGAAAAGGCTGCAGGTAGATTGCACTATTCTGACGAAGCCGCCTCGCGCTCGATGATGATGTGTGAGGCGTGACAAGTCCGGACGGTGCTCATCGCCAGCTCGTCTGGGTGTGCGAGGTCGGACAGCATGTCGCGGCCCGCATCGTACTGTCTTTCGATTGCTCGCCCGATGTCCGCAAGCGCTCGCTCGGCCTCGCGCTCGTCCCCCGACACTGGCACCGCGAACGTGTCGCCAGGCGCGAGCATGAGGGCCTTGGCGGCGATAGCGTCGATTCGGGCGTCTCGGTCGTATGCGCTCACGTGCGGTCCTCTCATCGACTCAGACAACAGGGAGGCTAACACGCATCGCTTGCCGGCCGCTTACCCCGCGCTTTTCCAGCGGTCGCAGCCATGCGACAGCCGGTGAAGAGTCCTCGGCCGATCGTGCCGAGGGCGAACGACAGCCGGGACCGCATGGTGGGTGCAGGCGTTCGGCGATGCTAGCAATCACGAAGCAGCCGATACGCAGCGCCGGCAGACGCGTTTAGCATGAGCGGCCCATACCGGACTGGTCGCTACCGACGTTCGCGGTCCGCTAGCGATGCCATTGTTGGCCCGACCGGCGGCCGCCTTCCGGCCAGCTTGGCCGGTCGCAGGCGCTCTCAGTTTGACGAACCGATGACGTCGACAACTTGCTGGTCGAGTTGGATGAGACGACCACGAGGACGACCGCGATCACCGCGAGCAGCAGAATTCCGTTGCGAAGGCACGTGAAGCTGGTCGACACGTAGTTCGCGCGGACGGTCCCCATCCGTTGATTCTGTTCCAGCGAATAGATCTCAACAGACTTGGCATGTGCACTTGACGCCAGCGGCGGCAAGTCATCCAAAGTCGGCGCGAACACCCTGCCTATGCTGTAGGCCTGCAGCGCGAGATACCCGCTCAGCAACATGAACCCAACAGCTGCGACCAACAGCACAGCAACAAACCCTCGTACACCCCCACCGCTGGTCGCCAGCGGCCCGTCGCCCGCCAAGAATGCGGACGCGGAGCCAATCACCGTGACCGCGATACCGACACCGACAATCGTGCCTTTAGCCTTGTCTTCAATTCTCTGCAGCCGAAAAGTAGAATCCTCGCGCGCGAGAGTCAGGACAGACATCTCATGTTCGAGACGACGATCGTCCGCGTGGTCCTCCGGGACAGCGTCAGACACCCTCTTCAGCACCTTGCGATTGGCGCGAATCAGCGCAACTGCCGACCCGAGGAAGATCGAGTCAAGTGCCCAAGCGACCTCTTGGAGCCTACTGAGCAAGCTCATCCGCAAACACCTCATCGATTGGAAGGCCCGCGGCGTCAACCAACCAAGCCCACTCGCCCGTCGGGTTGATCTCGAGGAAGTAGTAGTCGCCCCCCGTCAGCGCGAGATCAACGGCACCGAACCTGAGGCCCAATGCCGCGACAATCTCGACGCACTGCGACGCGACAAGAGTCGGCAACTCATGCGGAACGAATGCTGTCTGCTTCTTGTGGAGTCGCCAGTCATCGTTCACTCCGTGGCCATCGACGAGTATCTCCACCGCGAACACTCGTTCACCCAGCACCGTCACGCGTAGGTCCGTCTTGTCTGGCACGGCCCACTGGACCATCGATGGCGCCGTTCGCCATTCTGGCCCTGACAACTCACTCGAATCAGCGAACGTTGTGAAGCCGAACATCTCGTCGCCAGCCTCGCGAACCATGACAGTATCAAGCCCCTTGACCGCGTATCGACTCCCGGGAATCTTGTCGACGGCTGATAACGGCGTGTTCGTTACGGCGGTGGGCGGCACGTTCATGCCGAGCTTGTGGGCCTCGCGTAACTGAAT
>Ga0265295_1009616_pt1 | contig 10276 bp, 9 predicted proteins | sample Munlansysbiofilm_FD_192503 | JGI IMG/M metagenome (GOLD analysis project Ga0265295, IMG submission 192503) | Leachate microbial communities from a municipal landfill in Southern Ontario, Canada - Methane capture system biofilm | ecosystem: Engineered > Solid waste > Landfill > Unclassified ... | reverse complement strand
CTTCGACGGTGACGCAGGCGATCATGATGTCGCGGGGCATGGTATCATTGGGTGAATTGCCTGAAGAGTTCCTTCAGGGTGGAAGGATCGGTCTCTTGCTTCTCTTCCAGAAGGTCCCTGAACCTGCGGCATTCGGACAGGGTCTCGAAGGGGCCGAGAATTGTTACTGGATTTGATTCTAGCATTTTAGACAGTTCCTTCTCGGACAGGGCCTTCCTGATTTCATATTCCTTATTGCCTTTGTCAGCCCAGACTGCAATGTAGAAGAGGAACGGGTCCGATCCGCAGAGGAGACCGTGAACATAGTTTCTGTCCTCCGGGCGGCAAAGGATGACTCCTATGTTGCTGCCGACCTTGAGGTCGAGCTGTTCGGCCTCGCTCTTGACGAACACCGCCCAAGAATTGCCCTGGAGCTTCAGCTGCTTCTCGGTCTCGATGTATTCGTCCATCGGACATAGAAAATAGGAGTTGACGATATAATTGGTTGGTTTTACGATGTAATACCTAAGATAATAACAGATTATATGCAACAGCGAGTATATTGATTCAGATGGGGCTACCAGGATAATTAATTATGTCGGAAACAATTTCACACATATGCATGATGAAGCTACTGAAAAAACATCTAGAAAAGCAAAGATTTGGGTTTGCCGTTCGGGAGTGAACGGAATTTTTGAGGAATTCTTTCTTTCTAATTCGGTGGCAGGGTTTGCCATTGGCAAAACAATCAACTACAAGCCCGATGACGATTACAAAGCATTGTATCGCAACCTCCTCCCCTACTTTGATGAGGAAAAGAAGCCGTCTCTAACAATTTCGAGGATTTTTACTATTGCAAATAAAGTGTCCGTCGGAGATATCGTATTGATGCCCAGACATAATGCTAAAAAACAATATTCGGTTGGAATTATTACTGGAAGTTGTGTCTATGAGCCATCTGGTGTACTTTCTTTTTATAGAAAAGTATCGTGGAGAAACACCATCGATAAGGCCAGCCTAGACAAACCTACCTGCAACTCTCTCGGATCATTGCTTACCCTTTTTGAAGTTCATTGTTCTAATTCTTCCTATGATTTAATTGTAAAATCTGTTGGAAATATATGAAATATTATACAATTGTGGCCCATTTATTGCAAATCAATATAACTTGATGACGTATTCAAACCTCCGATGTCTAGTTTTTATGATCACCTGCTAGAAGTGATAAAGACTTCCCCAAATTATGTATCTGAAGATGGTACACTTCTCAAAAATCAACTTTATAACGATGCTACAAAAAATAATCCAGAACTGATTCGCTTAATTTATTCAGACGAAACACTTAGAGAGAGGTTTTTCGTTCGTGTCGATGACATCGTTGTGTTCAAATCTATGGAATTTGGGTGGATTATCAACAATAAACAATTCCTTCCGGATTCATACACTCGTTTCTTGAACCACATTGGTTTAGCAGATACAGAGGACAATCCACTTTACAAAAACAAAGACATCGTTTTGATTTTCCCGCATAAAGATTGTATTTTAGAGGGAGGACAAACTTCTGAAGAACAGAGAAGAACTGAGCGTTTCTACAATGTGATTTTATCACCAAAAGAAAAAGATGTATTGCTTGCACCAAAAGCATTCACTAAAGCTACAAAGTATTTCCCCGGCGGTTCAGAAGCAGTAACGACATTTGATAAAAAATCGAATATGTTAATCAAGGGAAATAATCTGTTGGCGTTATACTCTCTCAAAAAAGTATACGAGGGTGAAATTAAACTCGTTTACATAGACGTTCCATACAATACAGGGAATGACAGTTTTCAATACAATGATCGCTTCAATCACAGTACATGGCTCACGTTTATGAAAAATCGTCTAGAAGTAGCAAGAAAGCTACTATCTAAGGACGGAACAATTGCAATTTCTGTAGATAATTATGAACTCGGCTATCTACTCGTTTTATTGGACGAGATTTTTGGGAAAGAAAACAGAAAGAATATAATAACCGTACGTAGAGCTTCTGCGACTGGTTCGAAAGTTATCAACCCAGGAGTAGTAAATGTTGTTGAATATGTCGTTATTTACTCCAGGGATACAACGTATTGGAAACCTAATAGGGTTTTTGCAGCCAAGGATTTTGATTTCAGATATAACACATACATTAAAAATTACGAAGAAGGATACGAACATTGGGAGTTTGAACCACTATTAGAAGCATTTGCACACAGTCTCGGTTGTAAAAAAACCAATTTGAAAAAAAGATGTGGTGAACAGTATGATACTCTCCTAAATCACTTCGTACTTAACAATGCGTCTCGGATTGTGCAGTTTGTTTCTTTGGATGATAATCAAATCAGTTCTGCTGCAGCTGAACTGAAAAAGATGTCCAAGGAAAATCCCAACAAGATTTACTACCTTGAAAGACCAGGAAAGAAGGACTACTACTTAATCGATGGCCATTTGATTCTGTTTGCAGAAGACAGAATGACTGAAATCGACGGAGTAAGGACATTCAGCCAACCGTTGACAGATATTTGGGATGATGTACTACCAAATGATTTGCATAATGAAGGGGGAGTGTCATTCAGAAAGGGTAAGAAACCTGAAAAATTGATGTCTAGGCTGGTTGAATTGTGTACAAACGAAGGGGATATCGTACTGGATTTCTTCGCAGGATCCGGCACTACTGGAGCCGTTTGTCACAAGATGAAACGCCAATACATTCTATGTGAACAGCTTGATTACATAGAAACTACTACGAGGCAAAGATTAATCAATGTAATAGATGGCGAAGGTCGTGGCATATCTAAACAATCCCAATGGACAGGAGGAGGCAGCCTTCTTTACTTTGAGTTGGCTTCTTTTAACCAAAAATACGTCGATCTCATCAATGAAGCCTCAACAGATGAGGATCTTATTTCGATCTATGACTCACTCAAAGACAATTTATTCAACAACGCACAATTAGATCTTTCAAAATTGTACGAAGGAAAGAGATTCTTTTCTGAGTTATCCTTCGATGAAAAAGCGGATGCATTACTCAATCATCTCTTAGAAATGAATGTGATTTATGTAAACAAATCCGAGGTAGATGATCCGGACATGGGGTTGTCTGAACGGGACAGACAATTTACCAAATCATTCTACGGTGAGTAAAATGGATTTTTTATACAAAGATGTTGAAAAATCCAAATTGTTTGATCAATATAAGGAATTGCCGAAATATATTCCTGATTCATTGAACAAAGAACTGGAATTACGTCCGTATCAAAAGGAAGCATTCCAAAATTTCATCACCTATTATGAAAACGACAAGATGTGCAATCATCGTTTTGTTCATAATATGTTCCATATGGCGACTGGATCTGGAAAAACACTAATTATTGCTGGTCTAATCGTCTATTTGTTTAAGCACGGTTACCGTAATTTCCTATTTTTTGTTAACAGTACAAGCATTATCGAGAAAACAAAAGATAACTTTCTAAATCCCAAATCAAAAAAATATCTTTTTGCTGACAAAATCAGCATTGAGGGCGTGGAAATCCCGATTAAAAATATTAATACGTTTGATGACTCTGATCCGGATTCCATCAATATCTGCTTTTCAACCATTCAGGGTTTGCATGAAAATTTGAAAGAGTACCGTGAAGGATCACTCACATTCGAAGAATTCGCTGATGTGAAAACAGTTCTTATCTCCGATGAGGCCCACCACATCAATGCAGATACTAAGAAAGGAAAGATGGATGAAGATACTAAATCCTGGGAACAAACCGTTCAAAGGATGTTCATTTCAAATAAAGAGAACATCTTGCTTGAATTTACCGCAACCTGCGATCTCCATAATCCCAATATTTTAGCAAAATATGTGGATAAAATCATTTTTAACTATGATTTGAAGAAATACAGAGAGGACAAATATTCTAAGGAGATTAATACACTCGCAACAGACATTCCTTTGATGGATCGCGCACTTCAAGCAATTGTGCTTAGCCAGTATCGTCTTAAAGTATTCGAAGATATCCAAAATGAACAGATTAAACCAATTATCCTCTTTAAGTCCCCTACGATTGCTGCATCAAAAGATTTCTTTTCCGCGTTTACCGAGATGGTTAGTTCATTGAGAGGTTCCAAAATAATGGAATTGTACGAACAAAGGAAGAATGAGCCCGAATCCGATTTGATGCTCAACGTTTACAACTATTTCTACACTGATGATCCTACATTCGAATATTTAGCAGCCGAACTTAAAGAATACTTCAGTCCGGTTCACTGCATAGAAGTTAACAGTAAATCAGAGAGTGAAACAAAACAGCTTGTTCTGAACGACTTAGAAAATCCCGACAACCCGTACCGTGCTGTGTTTGCGGTTGATATGCTGAATGAAGGATGGGATGTTTTGAACCTCTTTGATATCGTTCGTGTTAAGGAAACTCGTAATGGAGATAGTGCAAAAGTAATTGGAAAAGAAACCATCGCTGAAGCTCAGCTCATCGGACGCGGTGCTAGATATTACCCATTCGAATACAAAAAAGATGGATTGGATAAACGTAAGAGAAGATATTTGAGAAAATTCGATGACGATCTTGACAATCCCCTTCGCGTTTGTGAGGAATTATATTATCACTGTCAATTCGATGAACATGGGCGTTATATTACCGAGTTGAAACGCGCGTTAAAAGAGACAGGAATACTTTCTGTGCCAAAAAGATGCGAGTATAGGCTAAAACAAGACTTTAAAGACACGTCATTTTACCAGAGAGGGATTGTATTTCTTAATGATCAATACGTAAAAAGTCGTCAAGAAGTACATTCTTTATCCCCAAAAATAAAAGACGCCACTTATGCTTACAATGTTCATACAGGTCATTCAATAAATGAATTCTTAATTGAGGACACGGCCACTAGTGTAATTGTAGATGATGTAAAAACTTGCACCATTACAATCGGAGAGGTCGCTACTTTAAATTATAATGCAGTCCATTCAGGATTGCGTAAATTTGATAGATTCCGTTTCGACAAACTGCATTATCTGTTTCCTCAACTACAATCTATAAACGAGTTCATCACAAGTCCCGATTATCTAGGCAATATTAGAATGACCATATCTGGAAAATCGCCTTTTAGGTTGGCAGATTATCACGAAGCTGTAGTTAAAACTCTCAAGGAAATCGAATTACATCTTGCTAATATTACTGAGACCTATGGCGGTACTACAACCTTTAAAGGTAAATTGTTCAAGGATTTGTTCAGAGATAAGAAAGTAGAGTATAGTGACCCGGTCGGTTTATTAGGATTATCTCAGAAAGATCCAATGGTGCCACATGAGATTAGATTAGATCTTTCAGCAGAAGACTGGTTCGTTTTCAACGATAACTATGGAACAGGCGAAGAGAAAGCATTTGTAGCATTTTTCAAGACATACATAGATCGTCTCAAAGAAAAATACAAAAAAGTCTACCTTGTTAGAAATGAACGTCACGTCCACATCTATTCTTTCGATGATGGATTAAGATTTGAACCAGACTATCTTATGTTTTTGATAAAAGATGATGACACTGGTAGCTATGAGCAATTGCAGATTTTTGTAGAGCCAAAAGGTGCGCACTTGCTCGATCGCGATTTATGGAAAGAGCAATTCCTTCTTCAGATAAAAGAGAAAAATATCAAAGGAATTGTTCCAATCGCGGACGGTAACAACTATCGTGTCTGGGGGCTACCATTCTTCAACAAAGAAGAAAGAATGCCACAATTCAGAGACTCTTTTGAAGAATTACTATAAAAAAGAGCCATGCTCATAATATATTGCGAGTGAGAAGTAAAGAGTCGGCATTTAATGCTGAAATTATTGATTTACAGCCCAGGATAACAAATTTTCCTGATGAAAAAATATTGTATGTGCACAAATCTTCCTTTAAGATCAGCCCTGGGAATGATTCTGGTTCATAAATGACATCACAATTTAGCCCCTGAAGAGTTAATAGCAGTTGATTTAAGTCTATTGAATGATTAAATGATGACAAGCATACTAAGTTACATATAATCGGAGGGGAGAATAACGATGCATCCAATGGCGGAGATAGTTCTTTCTTCAATGTGGAGAATAAAAGATTAGGTTCTTCGCTGGTTTTTAGACCCTGCATTATGTATTTCCCATTACTGTAGATGGTTACTGATCCCATCCCGCTTTTAAAATATGCAGCAGGGTATTTGTTCTCCCCATAGCGGATAAAAGAACAGATATCAGAAATCATTTTCAAGTTTACATTTTGATTTAGTGTACCGGTGCACACGATGTTCTCGATTTTCACGTATATCGGTTTGTATTGAATCTACTGCAACATAAATATATGGCGGAAAATTAGTAAAAATGGACATAATCGCGATAAAGACATCCCATAACAACTATATTGACGGGTTCCGTTGACACGTCAATGCAATATACAGTAACATCATCTGAACGTACGAGGCCCGCTGGATCCTCCTTCGAAACGAAGGCGTTGCTGTATCTTGCAAGTTTTCATCCAAATTCAAATGAAATTGAGTTTTTTGTAATTGACTTCTTTAACGATGTCACTGGCACTACAAGGCTCGATGACAAAGCCTGGGATCTCCAATCAAAATCCACAGATAGGCAATCACCCAATGCTATTGGTCACAATCTTGTAACACTTTACAAAAACTACCTCTCTGATTTTGAATTCAACCAGTATATCCTGTTTATTAAAGGCATCTCACAGAGAGTTCGTATTGACAATCAGTTAAACTCTTTTGATGTTTCAAATATAGTACCAGCTGCTCTGGAAAAAATTATTGACGGATTGATTGAAGAATGCAAAACCAAAGTATATATCGACAATTCAAAAGTATCTCGCCAATCGGTTGAATTGTTCTTGGAAAAGGTGCTTTTTGTAATCGACGACAAAGATGAGATTGACTATATTCGCCCCTTGATAAATGTCAACCCAGACATAATGCCGGATGAATACAAACTGAAGAAGATATTTGATGAAATATGTGCTGCGCAGTCCAACAAGAAGGATAGGAAATCCGTCGAGGGAGCTGTTCTTAATAATTTCTCGGAACACAGAAAATATCAACGTCATATCGGTGTGGATCAGATTCGCAGACTCGTTTTACACAGAATACTTGATTATGACTTTTCATCTTCATCATCGGTTCCTAACTCATTTACACCTTATCTGGATACGCTGGATAAGTATGATCGGAAAGATTTGACCGATGAATGTCATGGTAGAATTGCTCGCACCCTTTTTGACAACTCCAACGCAAAGAACTTCTGGATCCTATTAGAAAGCATCTGTTTGGTAATTATTAAGAATCCAAACTTTTCCATCGATCAGATTTACGATTCAATAGATAAAAGCATAATTAAAAACAATCCTCATCTGGATCCAATTTCAACAAAATATTTCGTGTCTATTGTGAAGGATGGTCTCCGTGTTTATTAAAAAAGTAGCTTTAGGGTCAGAGAATGAAGCTTATGTGGAATCTAGGTTGAAAGGCGGATTCAACATCATTTACAGTACTGCTGACAACAACAAAGGAAAAACCATTGTCATTCAATCGCTCATGTATGCTCTGGGGAATAAACCCATCTTTCCATCAAATTTCCCCTACGAGGATTATTACCACTTGTGTGAAATCGTTAACGATGGAAGAGCGTATATAATTCTCAGGAAGAAAAACTCATTTACTGTTTCTGAAGGTGGCCACATCCACATTTATGATAACGTAAGTGAATTCAAACGTTTTCTCAAAGAGAAATTATTCGACTTGCCTGAGATATTAGAGTATGGGAGAATGAGGGTTGTATATCCTGATTTATTCTATCAACTCTTTTTTATCGGGCAGGATAACAGATCATGTTCAGACATCGTCCATAGGGGACAGTACAACAAGAAAGACTTCAAAGGAATGTTATACAGTTACGCAGGTATTCAGAACAATTCTCAAGTGACTGATTTAACGGAGATTGTGACTAAAATAGAATCTCTAAAAGAACAAAAAACCAATCTCACAAAACAATTAAGAATACTAAAGAAAGGCGGATCTGGTGCAAAACAATTGTATTCTGTCGCAGACAAGAATTTATTTGAGGCAAAATGCAAGAAAATGGAAGAAATAAATGAAGTAATAACACAACTTCGTAAGGATCGCAATAAAGCAATGCAACGCATTATGAAAACTGATGGTCTTATAAAAGAGCTCCAATCCTTGAATAATGCACTAGATTTGGGCGAGATTGAATGTAAAGACTGCGGTTCGCATAATATCTCTTACAAAACCAAAAAAGATACGTTTGAATTTGAAGTTAGTAATAAGGATGTTCAAAAATCAATATTGGCCTCGCTTGAAGACAAGAAAAACACCTTACAAGATGAATGTGATGAGATCTCAAGGCAAATTGCTGAAATGCAGGTTCAGCTCGATTCACTCGTTAACGAAGAAGGAACATCCCTTGAATCTTTGATGGCTTTCAAAAATCGTAATGATCTGAGAGAAATTAATACCCGCATTGAAGCAATAGATAAGGAATTATCAGAACTACAGGCAATTCAAACAGGTAGCCAAGAGAAAATCGCTGAAATCGAACAGAGAAAAAGACAACTGATTTCTGATCTAGTATCAGCTATGAACACATTCTACAAGGACATAGATCCCGATGGAAAAATTGTTTTTGAAGACTTATTTACCACTCAGTTAGAAACTTATTCCGGTAGCGAAAAAATGGAATTTTTCTTAGCTAGATTGTATGCGTTCGCTACGATTTTAAATCACCCATACCCTATAATCATAGATTCTTTCAGAGAGGGGGAGTTATCTACAGATAAGGAAGCGCGGGCTCTTTCGAAATACAAAATGCTTGATAATCAGATTATTTTTACTGCTACCCTCAAAAAAGAAGAAGGTCACAAGTATAACGATGATCCGAATCTGAATGATATCTGCTATGATTCGAATACAACCTCCCACATCCTGAACGAAAAAGATGCTTTGGAAATGAAACAATATCTTTCTACATTCGGTATTTCATTGTCAGCATCTGAAACGATTGAGAATGATGATAATCATTAATCATCCATTAGCGCTCTGAGTATCCACCCCTCCATCACCGCATCATCGATCGCCCGGTGCCTCATCCCCTCCAATCCCATGGGATCCTCGGGACGCAATGCCCTGTAAGCATCTATCGACCTTATCCACTTCTCGGGATAGTACGATTCCCCCCTATCCCTCAGCAGCCTCTCCTGCAGCTCCTTATCATCAAGGGAATCCGACTCGCACAATTCATACACCTTGGAAGTAGCAATTTTCATGATGTCAATCTTCCTCTCTACGATTCCCCTCAGGTTCCACGGCTCATGATACAGGAACTTCCCGAAATCGAATTCCACATTGTATGAGGTCACCTCCCTCCCGGAGACGATCTCCCTCACCTCCGCCGCAACCGTCTCCAGATCCTTGGAAGCATCCAGAGTGTCCTCGATTCTCAGATCGGAATTCCTGTAGATCCAGATTCCTTCCGAACCATCCAGGTTCACATACTTCCTGTCAAATTCGACAATATCGGAATAACGGATTATCTCGGAATACACTGGTCTCACGGAACCTCCATCCAGTTCCGCAATCCCGATCTCAAGCACCCTGTCCTTCGGATAACCAGAAAGACCCGTAGTCTCGGTATCGATGATCAGAACCATAACAAATCAGAATCTTCCCAAGGCCTTCTGGTAAAGGAATCCCTTATACGGAGTATCCTCATCGTACAGAATAGAATCCTCATCAGGCTTCCAATCCGGATTCAGCTCTTTGAACGCGGCCATGAACTTCTGCTTCTCCGCATCATCCACGGTCATCCAGAACCTTATGTCCGACACTTCCTTCTTTCCGTAATCGGAATAGTACACCTCGGCTGAGCTCCCGTCCTCTTTCTCATAGTACTCCACCATCTCGTAGTACTCGTCATCATCGGGATCTATCTCGTCCTCTTCCAGCCCCTCAGCCTCGGCGTACATCTCCTTCCCTTCGAACTTCCATTCGTTCTTCAGGAGAGGCTGCTGAGGGAGAGGGAGGATTCCTACTATCCAGAGAAGTGGGTGAGATCCATAGACGCGTACCGTGTGCTGTGCCCGGAGGACCCGATGGGGCTGGAGGGGATGAGGCACAGGGCGATAGACGATGCGGTGATGGAAGGGTGGATACTCAAGGCCTGCAATCTATTTACAAAAGGGTAATAATTGTCACAATTAGACAAAGGTTTATCCTT
>Ga0265295_1009614_pt1 | contig 10276 bp, 9 predicted proteins | sample Munlansysbiofilm_FD_192503 | JGI IMG/M metagenome (GOLD analysis project Ga0265295, IMG submission 192503) | Leachate microbial communities from a municipal landfill in Southern Ontario, Canada - Methane capture system biofilm | ecosystem: Engineered > Solid waste > Landfill > Unclassified ... | reverse complement strand
TTCGATGTTCCTTTACGATCAGCATCGGCCTTTGCGTGTCCACGCATTTAGACCTTGAGGCCATGCTCAAGAATGCGGATGAGGCACTGTACGCGGCAAAAAATAATGGCCGGAATCGGCTTGAAATTTGGAATAACGTAGCAGGCTGTTGAAAAATGGCGATCTGCGTCGTCACTGCAGAAAATCCAGGTCCTCGCCCGTCTGAACACCTTTGCAGGCATACGTACTCTTCAGCCCGGGATTTTCTTTGCTTTTCGCATTGCGCCATTTTTCTAACGTATTGGGATTTATAATTTTTCAATAGTCGATTAGACACGACCAGAGGTTTGGATGTTTGAAGCGAGCCTGTATGCAGCCCGTCGCCGGGCGCTGATGGAGTCGGTGGGGACCGGATGCATCCTTTTGCCGGGTAACGATCTTGTGGGCATGAACTATCACGCCAACGCCTATCCCTTCCGGCAGGACGGGTCTTTTTTGTACTTCACCGGCCTTGATGTGCCAGGTCTTTGCCTGTGGCTGGACTGCGAGAGCGGCGCGGAACTTTTGTGCGGTCCAGTGCCGGGCATGGAGCATACCATTTGGAGCGGCGCGGCTGCGTCCCTTTCCGAACTGGGTGCGAGCTGTGGCATTTCGGCGTGCGGGCCGCTTGATGAATTGGCGGGCGAGGTGCGGCGCGCGCGCATGGTGGGCCGCGTGCTGCACTACCTGCCGCTCTACCAAGGGGAAACGGCGTTGCGGCTTTCGTGTGTGCTGACCATGTCGCCCCAGGAAGTACAGGTCGGTTTTTCCCGCTCCCTGATCCGGGCAGTCGTTGAACTGCGCAGCGCGAAGAGCCTGGCGGAAGTGGAACAGATCCGCGAGGCTGTCGCACTTTCAACCCGGATGTATGATCTGCTCATGGATTCCTGCGTCCCCGGCGTCACGGAGATGGACCTGTATGGGCGCTTGCAGGGGTTCGTGCTCTCGCGCGGCAGCCGGGAAGCGTTCCCCATGATACTGTCCAAAAAGGGCGAGGTGCTGCACAATCACAGCCATGACCAGACCCTTGCCGCCGGGGACCTCTTGCTGGTCGATTCAGGCGTGGTCTCTCCGCTTGGATACGCGTCCGACATCACCCGCACCCTGCCGGTGAGCGGGCGGTTCACGGCCCGTCAAAAGGACGTCTACGAGGTCGTGCTGGCCGCCCAGGCCGCAGGGATAGCGCACATGGCTTCGGGGACGCCGTTTGTGGATTGCCATGTCGCTGCCGCGACTGAGGTGGCCCGTGGGCTGACGGACTTGGGGCTGATGCGGGGCGATCCGGACGAGGCCGTGGCAGAGGGCGCGCACGCCCTCTTTTTTCCGCATGGGCTGGGACACATGCTCGGGCTCGATGTGCACGACATGGAGGCCTTGGGCGAGGATTTTGTCGGTTACGACCAGGAGTTCAAGCGCTCATCACAGTTCGGGCTTTCCGGGCTGCGCATGGCCCGCAGGCTCAAATCCGGTTTTGTCATGACCGTGGAGCCGGGCATCTATTTCATTCCCGCGCTTATAAATCAGTGGCGCAGCGAGCGCCGCTTGAGCCGCTTTATCGACTATGCGGCTCTTGACGCCTATCTTGATTTCGGCGGGATTCGCATCGAGGACGACGTCCTGGTCACGGAGCAGGGCCATGAAGTCCTGAGTGCAGAAATTCCAAAAGAAGTCGATGCTGTGTGCGTACGTATGGGAAGAACGCCGTGAGAAAGATCAGCCTGCACGGCGGGCACAGCGGCCAGTATTGCGATCATGCCCGTGACACGCTTGCTGAGATAGTAGCCGCTTATCACGATGCCAACTTCGAGTGCGTCGGCCTCACCGAGCACATGCCGCCTTTTGACGACGCCTGGCTCTACCCCGACGAAACCGGGCTCGGTCGCACCGCAAAATGGATGCAGGCCCGCTTCGCAAACTACGTTGTCGAGGCCAGGAGGCTTCAGCACGAGTACAAAAGCCGGATGCTGATCCTCGTCGGCATGGAAAGCGAGTGGTATCCGGGCTGCGGCGAGTGGATCGCCAGCCTGCGCGAAACGCATGGCCTGGATTATGTCGTGGGGTCGGTCCATCATGTCGGCGGGGAATGCATCGACTTTTCGAAGCAGGATTATGAGCGCATCGCTGAGCGCTTCGGCGGGCTGGCGCCGATGTATGCGGCCTATTTCGACGCCCAACTGGAGATGATGCAGGCTCTAAGGCCCGAAGTGGTGGGGCATTTTGATCTCGTTCGCCTGCATGACCCGGACTACGCGCAGACCCTGGCGCAAAAAGAGGTATGGGAGCGGGTGCTGCGCAACCTTGAATGGATGGCCAGTGCCGGTGCGATTTTGGACGTCAACGCCAGGGCGCTTCTCAAAGGGCAAGCGGAGCCCTATGTCTGCGCGCCGATTCTGGACGCTGCCACAAGGTTTGGGGTTGGCGTGGCCTATGGCGACGATGCCCACGGGGTGGCGGATGTAGGGTGCGGATTTGCGCGGGTGGAGGAATTGCTGGCCGGGCGGTCGATGAAAGGCCTTGAGGCGTCTTTCTCAGGGATTCTAGGTGGCTGTTGAAAAATTCAAAATACGCAGGCCGTTCAAAAATGGTGAGGTGCAAGGAAGCGAAAAAATCCAGGACGCGCAGTGTATTAGGCATACATAAGCGGTCTAGATTTTTTCGCTGACGCAGCAGATTGCCATTTTGGGGCGGCCTGCTACGGCAGATGGGCGGGTGAATTCTTCCAGGCGTTCCAGAGCAGGCGGCTGGAAAAGGCCAGCGCGATGCCGACCATGACATAGAGGCCCGTCTTAATGGCTGCGTCCACGGGCAGTGCCCCAAGGGTACGGCCAAACACGATCATGAGCGCGATGAGCAACCAGTTGCGTAGGGAAAAAAGTCCGCCCAGACAAGCCCGCGCAGGCCTGGCCCCGATGCGGGCGATGATTTTTCGGGCGACCCGGTCCAGAACATAACGGCTTTTGAGCAGGCCCAGAATCGCTCCGGTCGCGAGCGCAAGCACGATTCCCCCAATCTCCCCTTGAAAAAGATAGACGCCTTTCACCACAAGAAAAAAACCGACCGCTGACCAGACAACGGCGGCAGTGAGAAGACGCGTGCGGGGATAGGCGCGCGGCGTGATGCGGTCGAGAAAGTGAGGCGGCATGGCGGCCTTGATAGAAAGGGGGAGGGGCAAAGTCAAACCCCGGAGCGGGTGCTCCGGGGTTTGACTTTGTGGAGATGTGAAAAACGTCGAATCAGGGAAAGACTCTTTCGAAACTCAGCAACTCTTTATTGATCTTGTCCATGATGGTTAAAGATCCGTCAGGTTCAACTATGTCAATGTAATAGCAGTCGCCTAGCTCGTCACACGCATAGGATATTTTGACAGTGGAGCCTTCTGTGACCCATTTTGGTATGCTTGACGCATAGCCTGACGGGCGGAATTTTTCGGCGTTGATGGTGAGAGTTCTGTTAGTGATTTTCTCCACGGTGCCGTCCATTTGTCTGAGGGGGTAAGCATAGGCGTTGATGTAAAGTAATAATGCTATGATCGGAATAAATATTTTCATCATTACTTGGTTCTCCTTTAGTTGTAGTCCCACCAGATCAGATTCAGGCCTGAAGGGATTTCAATCGGAATGTTGATCAGCTTCGAGCCAACGCTGATTTTTCCAGCAGCAACGCCTTCCTTGGCCATGATTCGCCAGGACGATGCCAATGGACTGTTGGTATGCAGTTGGTATCTGACCTTCTTGCCGGAGCTGTCAAACCATTCATAAGCTGGCATCCCCGAGCAATAATTCACTGCATAAAGAAGTGAGTCGCCGTTAGGTGTGCATATGTCATCAAATGTTGGTTTGTAGGTTGTAAAGAATATTATTTTGTTGAATAGCCGTGGCGAGGATGTCAGCTTTTCACCTGTATGATCATAGTCATCATTTTGTTGGTCGAAACGGATATACCATCCTTGCGCTTTTGTCAGATAGTCGTCACCAAGTTTGAGTGTCGGTTCAGAGCTTTCGCTGGCTACATCACTAACGTTTACAAGGTCGGCTTCATCAAGAACCAAGTTGTAGTATGTGCTGTTCGTGTTGTTCGTTGACATGTCGTAAATAGCATAGAATCTGTGTTTTACAGTTGTATCAAGCGGATTTTCGCGGTCCCCGGTTCCGAAATATATGACTGGATTGTCTGTTGCGCAATCTCCTGCGTAGGAGATGTCTGGTTGGCCAAAGCACTTTCTTCCTCTGTCAGAGGGGTCCAGCGCGCCGTCGCTGTCAAGTTTGTCGGAGAGTCCGCTGGCGACGTTTGAGCCGCCCTCTGTGTTTGTGGGGCCATTGCTGTTAAAGATGCGATAGACCTGCCACTGTGGAGTTGACTCCTTGTTATAAAGGAATTTCCAGAGCTGGCCTGCGATGTCGACCGCATAGATGGCGAGGTCGCCATCCTTGTGTCCATCAGGGAGACGGACAATTCTCGGCTCGGCAGGAAAGCAGTATTTCATGTCCGTCCGGGTGAATGCCGTGGCGTCAGCGGTGCTGTTTGTTGCCCCGTAAGTGCATTTGAAAACCAGCGAGCCATCGTCGGCGTTGACCACAAAAACCCCTCTACCCTGAGTGTCGCCCTGGAGGAGATAGGATGTGGAGTTGGAATCTTCGGCCGGGTCATAGCCGCCTGTGAAAACGCCGATATCAATTTGCGTTCCGTTTGTTTGGGGCAGATTAGAGAAATACATCTTGGACCATGATTGTCCCATTTCAGTGAAATCTGCCATGTCGCTTGTGATCGACCAAGCCAGATCCCAGCTTGAAGTCGCTGAGCTGGAAATGTCGAGGGCATAATAGGCTCGCCCGCCCCGACGCAGACCGAATAACATGAGGCTCGGGTTTCGTCCGGTCTGGAATTTGGAAATCTGGCCATCCACGCCGTAATAATGCGTGTTTGAAACCTGGCCGTAATACTGGAGTGATGGCAGCAAGGCAGAAGGAATAAAGCCGAAAAGCTCCTGCCCATTTGTCGTGTCAAATACATGCAGGATGCCGTGGTTGGACCCGATGGCGATGTAGCGATTCGTCAAGACACGCTGCGCTGAGTTGTCAACGTAATCAATGACCAACGGTTCAGAATGGATGATGTCTCCAAGAATCCAGTTGCGCACGGCTGTGGGTTCAAGCGAACTGTCGGCATCAAGGATGTAGCCGTACATGAAGTTGATGATTTTGGCTTCTTCTTCCTCCGTGGTCATCCCAAAATCGGAAGGCGCCATGTTGGCCTTGGTGAATGCCGTCATGGTTCCGTTCTGGTATGTATAGAGCATCCTGTCGTAATAATTTGTCGAAGAAAAGTTTGTAGTTACCTTGTCGAGTAAGACGCCGCCTGCGCCGCCCTTGTTGATCTGTCCGCCATCGTTTTCCGTGGACCAAAAAGATCTGGACGCGGACTTGAAAGTGCCGTCTGCTTCCGTAACTTCGCTTCCGAACTGGTCGACAATGGTTTCTTCGGTCGCGTTCCACGAAATTTTGAAGCGTTTCAGGTTTCCTTGCCAGTAGTCAGTTCGAACAGGGCGGAAAAACGCCATGTACAATTCGTCGCCGGCCTGGGCCCTGTTTTCTTCGTCAACCGATATGGCTGGTGCGGCAAAAGAAATCGCGTTGGTCATGGAAAGGCCAAGCGAATAAAAGGCGTTCATGAGCTGTTCTTCATTATATGCGGTGATGTAGATGCCGTCACTGGAATCAGCCACGTCGCCAAGCATAGGGTTGTCGAGCCCAAATGCTATAGAGTGTACAGTATGTTTGTATGTAGCTTCGTTGTACATCCAGTGAGCGACGTCATCCATGTAGTTATTGAGTGAGCCGGATGAGTCCGGCCATACATCGGCGTCGCCATATGTGGTGCCGCAGGTTCCATAACCCGTTGTGCATTTTCCAAAGGTAACGCCGCTGATTTTGTTCCACGTTCCATCATTTGAAGGGTACCCGTCAGTAACCGTAAGAACAAAATTTGCAGAGCATTCTGCTGCTTCTGGATTACTGGCAAGATATGTATGGTTATATTTATAGGTGTCTTGCAACGCTTCGCCGAGCGGTGTAGACCCACCCGCTTCCAGATTTTCGAGCTGGCTTACTACTGTGGACGGTGATGTGCCGAGTGAGGCGAGCAGGACGGCTCCATAGCTTTCGTTGAATTTTGTCAGGCCCCAATTTATGGTGTCTTGTGTCATTTCGACAGCGTTGATCATGGCTGCTTTGGCAACATCCATTCTGGATTTGATCTTGTATCCGATCCCGTCAATGCCGTTGCAGCAAGAGTAGTCTCCCACTTCCCCTGTTTCAATGTTGACATAGCGGTAGCCAGTGATTTTAAAGCCTCGGTCGTATCCTGATTCACCATAAACACTGCCGTTATTGAATCTGATGGTAACTTTGGTGGCGTCGATGGATGGTGTATATCCCTCAGCGTTCAGATAGCTGGATTTGTAACTCCATGTATAACCATTATTTGTAGATACGTATGCCCTTGTTCCAGGGCCAACATCATCGCCAGCAATAGCTAGGATCGAGCTTGTTGATCCTTCTGGAATAATTTCTACAAAATCGTTTCTTCTGTGTCTGTCCGAGTTGTCGTAATCTGTATCAATATATTGAAATTTAATTTGCAATTGTTTTGCGTAAGCAGGTATGGTGATTGTTCCACGTATAGGGTCGTATCCAGTGGGATTCGTGTCCGGGTAGTCACCGTTAGGAATGAGGTCGTAGTCAATATCGTGAGACATGATGCTGATATTTTTGTTGATCCATGGCTCGACCTCTCCTGGCTTGTAGCAAATATACTTCCAGGCAACGTATCTTTGAAAATCGTATGTCCAATACTTTCTACAAGAAGAATATGCATCAGCAAGTATAAAGTCTTCGACAAGTTTTATAAAATTTATCCAGTTTCCTGTTGCAAAAATATAAACTGTGTCAGTGACCCAATTTGTGTGCGACGAAGTGAAATTGATACCGGCGGTATTTTTTTCAAAAACCCCAGAAAAATAATAGCCGCTAGAACTTAAAAAACCTAAAATGCCATAATCGAACACCTGATTTGTCATGGGGTCGATTTGAGAGGTGTGGAGTTCTACATCCTGGCTGTTTTTAAGCCGCCCTTGAACATCGGCGTCAATGGTGACTCCGGCTCCGTCGATAAGATTAGTCATGGCTCCGGCGTTTGTGGGGAATACCACGTAGTTTTTACCGCCGTCAGTGACGCTGTCGATGGAAGAGTCGTCATCTACCTTCCATAGATTTCCCGATGTGTTTATACAGGGAATGATGGCATCTTCGATCCAGTTGTCCCTGTCATTTGAAGTGGAAGCTGTCTTGGACATCACATCGCCAAGGGCCGATTTTTGTCGTGCGTTCCCGTCGCTGTCCACGTAATTTACCAGCCTGTGTCCTATCGGCGACTTGACCAGATATATTCCCTTTGGATCCAGTCTGTTGTAACTTGCTCCCCACCATGCGGCAGCGCTTCTGGCTTCATTGTCGTCATAGGCGTATCCATTGTCTATCATCCATTTCATGAATGCCGCATAGTCAATATCTGGATTGTAGACAGGCCATGACATGCTGCCTGATGTATCCATGAGGATCATGGCGTTGCTTTTTGCCAACTGTTTGAATGCGTCCAGATCGTCGGCAATTGCGCGGTTCGAGAACGTCAGACCTATCAGGGCGATGGTAATCAAAAAAAACTTTGATACTTTCATCATATCCTCCAACTCGCTACATGCCTGTCGTCGTGCGGAAATAGCCTTCCGCACGAACAGCGTTTGCTGCGTTCCTTTGGGCAAATATTCTGTAATAAATTATGTCGGATGACTCGCCTTTTATGATGACGGGCTGCGACCTGCCTCGAAAGTCGATGGCGTAGTCGTAAAAATTATTGATGACAAAATGGTCGTCTCCCAGGGTTGCGTTTGTGTCCGTGCAATTGCCGTCGATGGGGCAATCCGGGAAGGTTCCATTTTGCGCGCGCGCGACCCTGAATGGGTCCATGTTGCGTTGTTCTTCGGGGGTGGGGTAAAGCGGGTAGCCCAAGGCGGAAATGATTTCTCTATTCAGGCCGCCGTCGGCGATGTAGAAGTTTTCCTTGAAGTCTCTGGTATTTTTGGTCGAAAAAAGTTCAATGTCGGTGTTGTTCAGGCCCGCGAAGCCAATGATTGCCAGGAAGACAAGGATAACAAGCGTGATGACGAGAGCGGATCCTTTTTCTTTTTTCATATTAGTCTGCTCTTAATATGTAGGGGAATTCTGTGATTCTGTTGTTATTTTGCGTAACGATGACGTTTATGGTTTTGACGTCGTTGATCGGATCATCTTCGGCGATATTGACAAAAATATTGAAAGTGTGGCCGTTTTGTACATAAGCGATGCTGTCATCCGCATCTCCACCAATATCAAAAAGTCCCGCCGCTCCGTCGTTGTCCGTGTCGGTCGCGTTGGCGTAGGGAATGCCTGCGAGTCGTTCAATTTCGCCGGTGGCGAAGAACGTTGCCGTGTTTATCCTTTTTGAAATGAAATTTCCACGGATGGATTGATTTTGCATCCGTGTTGTAGCCATGATGCCAATGCTAAGAATGGCAACAGCTATAAGCCCTTCAATTAATGTGAAGCCTCTTTCGCCATCTTTTTTTACAAGCCAAGATTTCTGCACTGTACTGTCTCCGAAAACATGAGTCGGATAAAATTATCGTTCTGTGGTGGAATTATTTCCGTTCCCTGGAGGTTTGTATAAGAATTATTATTTGTATATTTTATGACAGTGTTTCTTGATCGGCCAATGATAGAAATTTGAATTGTACGAATTGCTTCAATGTTAAGTAGCGGGTTTGCTATGACATCTCCATCTCGATCTAGATACGTGAAATTCAAGGCTTCGACATTTTCTGCAATTGGCTCCCAATTGCCTGTGCTTTGGTCTTGCTCTTGGAGTTGGTTGTTCTGGACGCGGAATGCTTTTATTTCAGCGTTGGCTTCCAGAGTTCCCAAGATGCCGTCATCAATACGATCGAAGCTGAATTCAATGGTGCTGTTCGTGACGTCCCTCAGTCCAAAGAGGCCCGTCTGCTCCGGGTCAAGACCGGCAATTCGAATAAACCTGCTCATGTACTCCGCCGCAGGGCGTATTGTCTGCTGAACGCTGACAACTTCATCCTGCATCATGTACGTACGTTGGTTGCTGATGAAGAGCAGGTACGCCGCCGTGATGATTATGCCGCCTACTACCAGTGCCACAAGAAGTTCAACCAGAGTGAATCCTGAGTCTTTCATTAATTCCAACCGCCTCCGTCCCAGCGTCTCAAGAAGATATTGCCAAATCTGTTGGTGCCAATGGCATAGGATTCGTTTTTGTTGTTTTGAATATAGATTTCACCTTCGTTGGTTATGCCCCGTGTATTGAATTCAAGGGCATCGTCCACATACGTGACGTTGTCTGCCCCGAGAGCGGCTCCATTGGTTCTTGATGTTGCAGAACCGTGTCCAATGATGATGCCATATTTTGAAGTAGTAAGATTTATCGTCTTGTATACAGTGTTATCTGCTGGAGTTGTAAAATCATCGTCAGCTCCATCAGATGAATATATAACACAAGTAGATGTCACCTCATTACACACGATTCCCCACGATATTCCAGAACGAATAGCACTGATTTTAGCATTTTGCATTTCAGAATAAAAAGTTCTTGCGTTAGATCTGAGCTCGTACGTTGGGGCATATTTGGTGAGATGAAGCCCTGTCACGCCAGCAACAATGCCAATTATTGCCACTACGACTAAAACCTCAACCAGTGTCATTCCTGTTTCATTATCGCGCAAAAAATGCATGTTTTCCCTATTGATCATAGGAACGCCGCAAGTTTTTTTGTAATTTTTGATGGGATAGACGCATCTTGTCATGCTCGGTAACGTCCTTGGATTATAAAGGCGTTGGTCGCCATAAATTGGCCTTTCACTGTCAAAAATTGTCAAGATCCACAGCTTCTGGCGTTAAATTTTTCTGAATCAACAAGTCGTCATGTTGCGGATCTGAGCATTGCTTTTTTTTGTTTCAGAAAACGAAAAAAATTGCTCATCGCGTGACATTTGTTGCGCTATTCTTTTAGCGGTCCGATTGCGCCAGTAAGTAAGTATTTCTCGCCTTTGTCCTACCATAATATCGTATTTTCAAGGTGTCAAAGACTAGTGTCTCTCAGTAGATTTCTCGCCAAATAATGATTAGCAGAAAGTATGCCG
>Ga0265295_1009613_pt1 | contig 10277 bp, 11 predicted proteins | sample Munlansysbiofilm_FD_192503 | JGI IMG/M metagenome (GOLD analysis project Ga0265295, IMG submission 192503) | Leachate microbial communities from a municipal landfill in Southern Ontario, Canada - Methane capture system biofilm | ecosystem: Engineered > Solid waste > Landfill > Unclassified ... | reverse complement strand
CTGTGCCTATTAATAAGAACCTATTAATAACTAAGCAGCCAATACAAAAACCCGCATCTTGCTGACAAGGTACAGACAGACGTCGCTTAAAACGCGTCGCTGTTACTTTATTTATTAATTTTTAATTTTAATTAATTTTACTGCATTTTACCAAAGCTTACAAATAAAGTTACAAAATCCCCGTTATGGTCAAATTAACCACTTGACCACCGTGCTTTTGCCCAGCAAACCCCCGTATCTTAACAAGGCAGAGATGGAATACTGACGGCCGCCAAACGTAACCGCAATCTTGATATCCGCTGAAGGGCGGGGTTTACCGCGCACTTGATCAACATTTTTCCGGTTAACTGTTAAACTTCCAGCATTCAACATTACGTTTCCTGCCCGCCATGAATCAAGCACTTACTTCCCTGACAGAACAACTCAAGCTGAACGCGCTTGATGATGACACTTTCCTTGGCCAAAGCATTGACCTTTTCGGTTCGGGACGCATATTTGGCGGCCAGGTACTGGGGCAATCCATCATGGCTGCTTCCAGAACCATTGCCAATCCCGACCGGGAGGCGCATTCCATGCATGCCTATTTCCTGCTGCCCGGCGATACCAATGAGCCTGTCCGCTACGAAGTGGAGCGCATACGCGATGGTGGCAGTTTTTCGGCACGCCGGGTGGTTGCCATCCAGCATGAGCGCCCCATTTTCTTCATGTCCGCCAGCTTTCAGGCCCGCGAAGCGGGGTTTGAGCACCAGGCCACTATGCCAAGCGTTCCCTCGCCCTCTGGCCTGCAAAGCGAAATGGAACTGTTCAGGGCCATTGCCAGTGAACTGCCACCAACACTGGCCAAACGCACCCGGCAAATACCGCCTATCGACATTCGTCCGGTTAACCCCGTCAACCCGCTCAATCCGGGTGCGCATTTACCCTGTTCAAACTTCTGGTTCAAGGCCAACGGCACCCTGCCCGATGACCCGCTATTGCATAAATCCATGCTGGCCTACACCTCGGACTTTCATTTGCTGTTTACGGCTTTGCTGCCACACGGGCAATCTCCCTTTAGCCCAGCCATGCAAATGGCCAGTATCGACCATGCCATGTGGTTTCATCGCCCGGTAAACATGAACGACTGGTTGCTATATGCCATCGAGTCGCCCAGCGCCAGCAATGCCAGGGGCTTTTGCCGCGCCAATATTTTTAACCGTCAAGGCCTGCTGGTGGCATCAAGTGCCCAGGAAGGGCTGATCAGGAAAAAACCGGCCACACTTTAAGCCATCTTTCATTACCCCAAAAAGGCTGCCGCCAAAAAAGCCCCCTTTCCTGAAGGCAGCCTGGTTGGCCATAACGGGCCTTGCAACAGCAAATAAATAGTTAAAACATTCCCTCACCCACGAAACCCGCCATGAAACCTGTAAAATAAATTTTTTTAATTACAGGAGTTTAAAGCGGTACGCCGCCCACCCGTCATGGATATCCTTATCATATTAGGACTCATTCTAATCAATGGTCTTTTCGCAATGTCTGAAATTGCCATTGTTTCTTCTAAACGCATTCGCCTGCAAAACAAGGCCAATGCCGGCAGCAAAAGCGCAATAGCCGCCCTAAAGCTGTCTGACAGCCCCAGCCGTTTCCTATCTACAGTACAAATTGGCATCACCCTTATCGGGATTTTCAATGGTGCCTTTGGCGAGGCCTCTATCGTTACCAGACTGGCCCCTGTGTTCCTTGAAATACCCATGTTCAGCAACTATGCCTACGAACTGGCCCTGGCCGTTGTGGTTATTGGCATTACCTATGCCTCATTAATTCTGGGCGAACTGGTGCCCAAGCGCATTGCCATGCAATACCCTGAAGCGGTTGCCATGTTTATTTCGGTACCCATGACCTGGTTGTCGCGCATCGTGTCACCCTTTGTGGCCGTTTTGTCATTTTCCACCGACTTCATCATGAAAATCCTGCGTCTGGACCAAAGCAAAAACAGTTCATTAACCGAAGAAGACATTAGCGGCATGCTTAAAGAAGGCGCTACCGCCGGCCTGTTTGAAAAAACCGAACATGACATTGTGGCCCGCGCCCTGCAACTGGACGACAAACACATTAACACCATCATGACGCCACGCTCGGACATTCACTACATTGACCTGAATGCACCGCTGGAAGAAACCCTGCTGCGCATTGCCGACAGCCCCTATTCGCGCTTTCCCGTTAGCAATGGGGGGCTGGACAACATTATTGGTATTGTAGATGCCGGCAGCCTGTTTGAACAGCAAATCAAGCTGCATAAAATCAATATTAGGGCCATTACCAAAGCTGCCCTGTATGTACCCGAAACCATTAGCGCCATGGACTTGCTGGAAGCCCTGCAAAAAAACCGTTCTGAAATTGCGGTGGTTATTAACGAGTACGGCGAAGTGGAAGGCGTGGTTACCCTGCGCGACATCCTGAAAGTACTGGTTGGCCACGACATTCCCATTAATGAAAACCAGGTCTCGGATGCGGTGCAACGCAAAGATGGCTCATGGTTGCTGGATGGTGGCGTTTCACTGGACCGTTTCCGTGAAATTTTTGCTTCGGATGTAAAATTTCCCGAAGAAGACAGCGAAGACTACCACACCATTGCCGGCTTCATCATGCACCAGTTAGGGCATATCCCTACTGAAGCCGAAAGCGTGGAATGGGAAAACTACAAGTTTGAGGTGATGGACATGGACAAGCACCGGATTGACCGGGTGCTGGTGTCTGAAATTGTGATGGAAAGCAATGAAAGCGATAATGCCGCTTTAGATGGGGAGTAACTCCCCCGGAGGGGTGGTATTGAAAACGCATATCAAACGCCTTGCAGGGCGGTTAACAGCTTTTTGTGCCGGTCCCAATTTTCATGCCAGCGTATTGCCCCCCATAACACCGAAATGGCAATTGCGTAAAACATGACCCCGTTGTTATGCAATAAAAACGCTTGGGTCAGGCCAAAAACCACATACGCAGACACCAATAAAACACCCATTAACGCATAACTGCGCACCTGCACGTTACTACTGTTACGACGCCTGAAAAACAGACAAAATGGCACCAAATACAACACCAAAAGCCCAGTCAGGCCCACAACACCGTTTTTAACCGTTTTATCCAGAATTTCATTATGCACATGACCAAAATTCCGGATAAGCGGGCTTACCCGGTTTTGTTCAACCAATGCATCCATGTGCTGGCTGAACCCTTTATACCCGGTACCGGCCACCGTATTTTCTGCCATTAACATGGCAGCGGCGCGCCACATTTCAAGGCGTTGCCCATTAGAGGTGCCAATTAACGCGTCCCGCTGGGCAGAAGAAGCCATGCCCGCACTCGCGTTATAAGCCTTCATTTCATGCACAACCTGATTAACGCGGCCTTGCAAACCGGTTTGGGGAACCGCATACGCAATAAGCGCCACCGCCAACAGCCCGCCCCCCATTATCACCAGCCACTTTTTATGAATAAAACTTTTATACCAATACAGGCAAAGCACCACACCCAGCGGAAAGAATAACCAGCCACCCCGTGAGCCCGATAAAACCGACACCCCGATACCCGCTACAAACCCCAGCAACATTAATACCCTAAGCCACCAACTGGCAAATTGCCCAAGCGTACCCATAAAAAAAACCAAAGAAAAAAAGGCCAGTACCACACCTATATTGCCAAACTGAATCTCATTGGTAAAACCCGCTGCACGGTCAGCCCCCTGAAACAGGACTTGCACCATGGCAAGCGTACACATTGACACCGCACCCAGCACAACGCCCCCAAGCAAATACCGGCGTTTTTGCAATACATGTGGCAATGCAAAAACCAAGGGAATGGCCAGCAAAAAACGGGAAGGTTTATCAATATAGCGCATGGAATCTGAATGCCAGACAAGCAATAACAGCACGGACAGGAAATAAAACAGGAAAGCGCCCGCCAACCATTTATCCTCTGAGATAAAAGACAGGTCTTTTTCCCGTAGTAGTATGGCCACCGAGATAAGAAAAAATAGAACAGCGCCCACCGAATACGCATTGGGCACCGAAAACCCCAACCCGAAAAAAATTAACGCCGCCAAGCCAAGCACCCGGTTTGCGGGGCTATCAGATAAGGAGTGGGATTTCACAAAAACTCGCTATATTTTTACAGTTTTACGATTGTAACTGCACATTACCAGCACAGCAATGAAAAGTGGCAACCACCAACACCTTGAACCCAAGCTAAAAGGCCTGAACCCAGTACCATATCGGGTTCAGGCCTTACCCGTTTAATCTTTACTTCTTCGCAATAGCCGCCTTTGCAGCTGGTCGTTGTTTTCTATTTTTTGTTTGTTTCCCATTCTTGCCTACTTCACTCTTTTGCATTGAAGGGCAAATATCCATAAAATTGAAACTTGGAAGAGATATTGGGCCAGGCTTCATCCTGGAAGTAATTTCCAATAATTTTTCCCTAACGGTTGAATAAAGTATGGACGTTCCGTTTACCACCACCAAATCCAAAATTTCGGCCTCTCCTTTTGAAATAAAGGACGGAACATTGAGCGTACCAAACTTGCCTGATACAACCATTTTTATTTTATAAGCCAGCTTGACGCCCTCTGTGTTGGGAATTTCAAACTGAAACCGAAGGTTAACCATCGAGCGATTATCTTCCTGAAGAACTTCATGAGCATGTTTGGCGTAAAACTTAACACCATGCCATTGAAAAAAATCCGTCGGTACAATTCCTTGTTCATCCGGTTCATCGACTTGATCTACTGACACTGACATTTCTTCAAAGAATATTTCTATAGGTTGGATAGGGCTTGTAAGCACTTTATGCAGATTCCACTAAACTCAACTCTATATCAGAGTTGCAAAATTCAAACTCTCCAATAATGGCATCGTTCTGTGCATCATTGGAAAATGCATTACCTGAGGTCCAAAGCTTGGCATATTTTTCGCCATCTGATTTTTCTACTGAGTATTGCTGTCCCTTGCGGGCATCAACCGGTTTCACCAGGTCAAGACTAAGTACTCGGCCAAGTTTTCTTGCATAACGAATCATCGTGTTCAAGGAAACATTATGATTACCCGCCAGCAATTTACTGACATAGGGTGGAGAAACCCCAAGAATCTCAGCCAATTGGGCTTGATTAAGCCCTTCTTCAATCATTACATTAGCGATTTTGAACGAAAAATCAATTTGGGCACCAGACTCCCAATACTGCTCCGACTCTTCAGCTTTGCGAAGCAGCTCTGTAAATGTTGCCATATTAACTCTCCTGTTTTCTATAAATCAGATTATTCTCGCGCACTGCTTTAAGATAATATTTTTTATACTCTACTAATTTATTTGCTACTGTTGCAGGAGTTTTTTGAGCCCTTTTTACAATCACCATTGAACAAATAACCACACGCCTGCCATTACCATAAAACCAATAGAGTCGAATATTCCCTTTTCGCAACTCAAAGATTCCCTCTCCGGCAACCGCTTCATGACAAATATTGGGGTTTTTCTCATAAAGCTTGGGTCCTAATAGATGAAAACAGGTTTCATCTATTGTTTTCAGCAATTGCAGTGCATGCTTTGAGTCATTTGCTTGCAATAAGTCCGCTATTTCATCTATGCAATTGGTTTCACGCTAAATAGCATAAAACTCCCAATGCGGAGATTCTTTCCGTTGGGCATCCCACATAGGTATAAGTTCCATTATATTAACCTATTGGTTAACTTTTGCCTGTTCTTCCCGTATAAATGTTGTATATTTTTCCTAAACTCGTCTTGACCATACGGTAACCATCTAAAAACAGACATTCAAAAAGATTCATTTAACAATGTTAAACAATTAATCACTCCAATCCCTAACTACGAGGACAATGCATACCATTGTTAAAAACCACAACACTCCACCTTCGTCTCACGAAACCTCACCCGCCAGACTCCCAATTCACTAATCAAACCACTCACTGCTACGCAAGCTACTTCCCGCCCTGTCTTTAGCTGACAAAACTGGTGCAGCCTTCAACGGCCATGGAATGGCCAGATCAGGATCATTCCACGCAATGCAACGTTCATATTCAGGCGCATAATAATCACTGGTTTTATATTCCACCTCGGCCTCCTCGGACAGCACCAAAAACCCGTGCGCAAAGCCTTCGGGTACCCAAACCTGGCGTTTATTTTCAGCGCTTAACGCTTCGGCCACCCATTGCCCAAACGTGGGCGAAGCGCGACGTAAATCCACCACCACATCAAAAATCCTTCCGACAATGACCCGCACCAGCTTGGCCTGCGGCTGTTGAATTTGATAATGCAGGCCGCGCAACACATTGGCATGGGAACGGGAATGGTTGTCTTGCACAAAACTTACCCGCCTACCCACCGCCTGCTCAAACTTCCCGGCATTAAAGCTTTCCATAAAGAACCCGCGCTCATCAGCAAATACATCGGGTTCAATCAGCAAGACATCGGCAAGGCGGGTTTTAGTAACTTTCATGGTTCAACTATTTTCAACCAACCGCAACAGGTACTGGCCATATTCATTCTTGGCCAAGGGACGGGCCAGTGCATCAAGCTGGGCAGCACTAATAAACCCTTTGCGGTAGGCAATTTCTTCAGGGCAAGACACCTTCAGACCCTGCCGCTTTTCTATGGTTTGAATAAAATTACCCGCATCAAGCAGGCTTTCATGCGTACCCATATCCAGCCAGGCATAGCCCCGGCCCATTAGCTCAACCGAAAGCTGCCCCTTATTCAAATAAGCGCAATTACAGTCGGTAATTTCCAGTTCACCACGTGCCGAAGGCGTTAAGGCAGCGGCAATATCCAGAATCTGATTGTCATAAAAATACAGGCCAGTCACGGCATAATTGGATTTGGGCTGCGCGGGTTTTTCTTCCAAGGAAACGACTTTGCCAAGCTTGTTAAACCCAACCACCCCATAACGCTGGGGATCTTGCACATGATAGGCAAATACCGTGGCGCCCTCTTCTTGGGCACAGGCTTGCACTAGCTGGCGGGGCAAGTCATGCCCGTAGAAAACATTATCGCCCAATACCAAGGCAACAGAATCATGCCCCACAAACTGGCGGCCAATAATAAAAGCCTGGGCCAGACCATTGGGACTGGGTTGTTCTGCATAGCTAATGTTAAGCCCCCATTGGCTGCCATCACCCAACAAATGCTGGAACCGTGGCAAATCCCAAGGCGTGGAAATAAGCAGAATATCGCGGATACCGGCCAGCATTAAGGTACTTAGGGGGTAATAAATCATGGGTTTGTCGTAAACCGGCAGCAGCTGCTTGGACACCGCCAGCGTAACCGGATACAAGCGTGTACCCGAGCCACCCGCCAGAATAATGCCTTTACGCTGCGTCATGCCTTACCCCCATTGCCAAGCTGATGGCCATAATGCAAAGCCATCCAGTCGCGGTAAGAACCGTTTTGCACGCCCTGCACCCAGTCACTGTTATTGAGATACCACTGGATGGTTTTTTGCAAACCCGTGGCAAAGGTTTCTTGCGAGTGCCAGCCCAGTTCCTGCGCTATTTTTTCACCATTAATGGCATAACGCCGGTCATGCCCGGGGCGGTCTGCCACAAAAGCAATTTGCCGGTGGTATGACTGCCCACTTGCACAAGGGTGGATTTCATCAAGCACATCACATATGGCTTGCACAACATCCAGATTAGTGCGTTCATTGCCACCACCAATATTGTAAGTGTCCCCCGGTATGCCTTTGGCCAATACCGTCGAAATGGCCGCACAATGATCGCCTACATACAGCCAGTCACGTATTTGCAAGCCGTCACCATAAATAGGTAAAGACTTGCCAGCCAGGGCATTCAGAATAACCAGCGGGATGAGCTTTTCCGGAAACTGACGCGGGCCATAATTATTACCGCAATTGGTGGTTAACACAGGCAAGCCATAAGTATGGTGCCACGCCCGCACCAAGTGATCAGAGGCCGCCTTACTGGCAGAATACGGGCTGTTAGGCTGGTAGCAGGACGACTCTGTAAATGCCGGCTCTGCTAACGATAAAGAACCGTAGACTTCGTCGGTAGACACATGCAGAAAACGAAAATTTTCCTTTTCAGAAGCAACCAAAGTATGCCAATAAGCGCGAACGCATTCCAGCAAACTGAAGGTGCCCACGATATTGGTTTGTATGAAACTGGCTGGCCCATGAATGGAACGGTCTACATGCGATTCGGCCGCAAAATTAATAATTGCCCTGGGCCGATGTTGGTTTAGCAACTGGGAGATGGTATTTTGGTTGGAAATATCGGCCAGGACAAAATGATAGCCGGGATGATGTTCAATAGAAGACAGGCTTTGCAAATTGCCAGCATAAGTGAGCTTGTCTATATTTACAACGGGTTCACCAGATTGGCCAAGCCAATCCAGGATGAAATTACTGCCAATGAACCCGGCGCCACCGGTTACGAAAATTGTCATGGCCTTGAAGCAATAATGAAAAGAGAAGTTTACCGTTTTTACACAGCAAAAATTAAAAATTACAACAAAGACCAATAACCTGGATTGTACCCATGTTGCCCAAGCCCTGGCTCGCCCTAGTGGACGACCACCAAACCCAATTATACAGCCCTGTTTGCACACTGAGGAGTTGAGCAGGATTAAGTCTTGGCTACGAAAATGGTAAAAAATCTGCAGACTGAAAACAACGATTTTTACGACATGAGGGCAATCAATAATAAACAATCATAAATGTAACAATTATGTCAGGCATTACTATCACGTAGTGACATACAATAGCTGAATATAAAAATACAGACATCATTATATAAATCTGCATGAAAAATTTTTCACAAAGACGTTTTCATAAATTACACGAACAAATTCTACTGTCCCGTACGTTTTCATTAATGCTGGGATGGTGTATTGCCGTTGCGCTACCTTTTTTGATTCATATTGGATTTAGTGATATAAGCTATATAAATGACGGTCAAGCCAATGCGCTTTGGCTTTCCAGCATTGCATTTATTTTAAGCCATACCTGGTGCAATTCATTGACGGCATCTTACCCAGGTGGAAGGTCGGCTTTCCTGATTGCTCCACAAATATTTTTTGTGTATTTATGCGTAATTCTAGGCACCTTTTTATTTCAAATAAATGCATCTAGGCTAATTATTATAACCAGCGGTATCATTACTTTGATATGGCTGTATATAGAGTATATTTTCACATATAAATACCGCATTCCCAAACTGGCTATTGTTGTACAACCCAACACCCAAGAGCTCTTGGCTCTTAACACTATTGATGCTCGTCCTATATCAATACCCATACTTAATGAGAAGCGTTACGATGCCATAGTGGCTGATTTTGCCACCATTACGCCAGAATGGCAACGTTTTCTAACCCAATGTGCTTTGCAAAGAACACCCATTTACAATGCCAATCAAATTTTTGAATCTGTCACTGGTAGAGTCAGAATACGAAACATGTCAGAAAACAATATAGGCGCTCTTTTACCTTCTGTATTTTATGAAAGGGTAAAAATATGCTTGGATTGGTTCATGGTGATATTTACACTTCCCATTACTGTCCCTATAATTTTACTTACGGCCATATTGGTTAAACTGGAAAGTCCTGGCCCCGTTTTCTACACACAATCAAGAATTGGGCAAGGCAACAAACCTTTCACTATATATAAAATACGCAGTATGCGTTTTGACAGGGCAGCCCCAGAAAAATTTGCCGGTGAAGATGACCCTAGAATTACCCGGGTTGGCAAAATTATTCGTAAACTTCGTATTGATGAGCTACCACAGTTTTTTAATATTATTAAAGGCGATATGAGCTTGATTGGCCCACGTCCTGAACAGCCCAGTTTTGTTGAAGAATTTGATAAACAGATCCCATTCTACAGTTATCGGCATGTAGTCAAACCAGGCATTACGGGTTGGGCTCAGGTGCGACAAGGATATACGGCTAACTCTGACGAAACCAAAATAAAAATTGAACATGATTTTTATTATATAAAAAATTGCTCAATTTCATTTGATTTTTATATTATTTTATTAACTATTCGTACTATGTTAACTGGTTTTGGTGCTAGATAAGCAATAAATATTGATAACCATTAAAAATTAAATACCAAAAAACCAGCATTTTTTTCAACTATTGAAGCTCATATATACCAAAAAAACAGAGTTCATAAAACCATTAGTATTACAAAATCATTTGAATACTAAGTTAATTCGTAAGCTTACCGTCAAGCGCACAGTTCATAACTAGAGACTTCTGCTGCTAACTGTCGTTTAAATTCA
>Ga0265295_1009612_pt1 | contig 10278 bp, 11 predicted proteins | sample Munlansysbiofilm_FD_192503 | JGI IMG/M metagenome (GOLD analysis project Ga0265295, IMG submission 192503) | Leachate microbial communities from a municipal landfill in Southern Ontario, Canada - Methane capture system biofilm | ecosystem: Engineered > Solid waste > Landfill > Unclassified ... | reverse complement strand
AAGCAAAAAACCTTAAACGAATGGAGTAGAATATGAAAACAGTTTCTAGTAAACAATTTTATTTGCTAATATTTTTTATTACTATCATTTCTAAACTTTTATACTTACCAAGTAGCATTACTTTACTATCGGGAAAAGATGCTTACTTTGTTATGATATTTTGGTTTATTTTTGATGGTTTGTTTTTGTTTTTACTTTTACTTCATTTTAAAAAACGCAATACTTCATTTTTTAAACTATTGCAAGACAGGTTAAATCCTACTGTTTTTAAGTTACTACTAGTTGTTTTTTCTTTTTATTTTTTAATTAAGTTAATGCTGTTTATTTTAGAAAGCACTACACTTTTAAGCACTTCATTTTATGCTAGTTTTATTCATTATGAGTTTTATGTTTTACTATTTTTCTTTATTTTATATGGATTTTCACTATCATTTCGCACAATACTTCGCACATTGGAATTACTAAAAATAGTTTTTTTAGTAGGTTTAATTTTTATTTTAATTGTTTCATTTATGAATAGTAATTTTATTCATTTATTGCCAATTTTTGAAAATGGTACTTTTCCTTTAACTAATGCCATTAAAAATAGTGCAGTGTGGTTTGGCGATTTTATGTTGTTGTTTTTGCTTTTAGGAAAAGTAGAGTTAAAACCAAAGTTTTTACTTAATAGTATGATGCATTATGTTACTGCAGCGGTAATTAGTATTATATTTATTATTTGTTTTATTGCCACTTTTTCTAATGATGCTGGAAGTCAAACTTTGGCAATTTATAACCTACTTATAAATATGAGTGGTAACAGTGCTTTTAGTAAGTTAGACTGGCTATTTATTGGCATTTGGTCCATTGCATTTTTATTTATGACAATAGTTCTTTCTTATATAACTTTTATATTTTTTCAAGAAATGTTATATAAAATTAAAGTAAAAATAACGGCTTTTATTTTTGTTATTATTTTATTTTTATTTTTACTATTAGTTAATTTTCAAACCGAAAATTTTTATTCTTTTATAAAAAGTATGGCAGGCATTATATTATTTATTCAATATGGTATTTCATTTTTAATTTTAATGATTTTGTTTTTAAAAGGAGGACAATTTAATGAAAAACAAAAAACAAAAACTTTACTTTAAAATTTTTATAATTGTCCTACTTATAGTTTTATCGCAACGAGCGGTTTTACTTCCTATACAGTTTTCTTCTATAGCGGTAGTAAATGCAGTGGGAATAGATAAACTGGAAACAGGTTATGAAGTAAGCATGCAAGTTATAACCCCTAAATTTGAAACAGGAGTAATAAAAAATATAACTTATTACTCTTCTAAAGATACTACTATTTCAAAGTGTTTTCAAAACCTAAGTGTTAATTTAGGGAAAAACTTGGAGTTTGCGCATTTAAACGCTGTTGTATTATCAAACAATATTATTGAAAGCGAAAATTTAAGCGATATTATGAGTATATTTACAAATAGTAAAGCGTCAAATCAAAATGCACTTATTGTTGCAACTCCTTTACTTGCAAGCATAATTTTACAGGTAGAAAAGGTAGAAAATACTATTTATGATATAGCAAATTTTTTAAACAAATTAGGTAGTTTTAGTACATTAAAACAGGTTTTAAAAAAGGATAATAACACGCCTATTTTACTACCTTTATTGGAACTTTCTTCTAGTAACATAGTAAATAACAATGAAGAAGTAGAAGAAAATACGCTGCAGCAAGAAATTAAGTATAACGGTGCAATGTTTTTTATTTTAAAAAATGAGAACAAGCAAATTTTAACTAAAGAAGACTGGGAAAACATATCACTTTTAAATAATGCAAAAAACATTTTTTTGAGTCTAGACGGGTTTAATGAAGAAGTTTTAGTTACTAATACAAGTGCTAAAGTTAAGCCTTTAGTTTATAGGGGCATACCTAGGCTTTATACTAAAATTGTGGTAAATGTAAAAAAGCCTAATGAAAATATAAATAGCGAACTATTAAAACTAAAAATAAAATTAAAAATTCAGGAAAAACTTCGTTCAGGATTTTTAATGTTAAAGGAAAATTCGCTAGACGCTTTTTCATTTTGGGAATTATTTTATGCATACGAAAATGAAGAATGGAAGTTAATTTTAAGTAAAGAGCAAGAAAATTATTTTGCTAAATTAGAACTTTTTGCTAATATAAAAGTGAATATAAAAAGTTAAATAACACTTGCCTAATAACTTGTTGTATGTTATACTGTGCGAGTTTAGTGAAAGCACTATTCCTTGTTTTAGTAAAAACTAAAACCGATTAGTCCAAAAGGAGGTAGCAAAATGAAATCTTACGAATTACTACTTGTGTTAAGCGCAAAACTAGATGAAACTGCTAGAGAGGCTTTACTTGAAAAAGTAAAAGGCTATTTAGAGGCAGTTGGTGCAACATTACAAAAAGTAGATAAGTGGGGAATTAAAAAATTCGCATATCCAATTCGTTATCAAAACGAAGGTTTTTATGTGGTTTACGACTTATCAGCACCAGCAAATTTAGTAAAAAGCGTTGAGCCAAAGTTAAGAATTGAAGAAAATATTATGCGTGTAATTTTTACCGCAAAATAAAGTTAGGAGAAAAAATTTTATGAATAAAGTTATTCTAATTGGAAATTTAACAAAAGATCCAGAACTTACATCTACTACAGGTGGAGTAAGTGTTACAAGATTCACAGTAGCAGTTACGCGTCGTTTTAAAAATTCAGAAGGTGAGTATGAAAGCGATTTTATTAACTGCGTAGCATGGAGAAACACTGCTGAATTTGTACAAAAATATTTTAAGAAAGGTCAAAAATTAGCGGTAACAGGAAGCATTCAAACAAGAAGTTATGATGCTCAAGATGGTACAAAACGCTATGTAACTGAAGTAGTAGCAGAAGAAGTTGAATTTGTTGAAAAACGCGGTAGTGGTAGTGGTGATAACGATGGCAAAGAACGCGTAATTGATAAATTAGAACCAATTGAAGATGATACTCTTCCATTTTAATTTTAATAAGGAGGAAAACAAAGATGAGTGAAGAAGCAAAAATTGAAGCAAAAGAAGAAGTTGCTAAAGAAATATTAACCGAAGCACCTAAAAAACCAAGAGCACCAAGAACACCAAAACCAAGAGTAGAAAAACCTACTGAAGAAGCGGTTGAAATAGCAGAAGAATTAGTAGAAGATGCTCCTAAAAAAGGTGCAAGAAAATCTTACTCTAAAAACAATTTGCGTGGTCCAAAACGCAAAGTATGTGCTTTTTGTGAAGATAAAACAGCAAAAATTGATTATAAAGATATAGCAAGACTTCGTCGTTTTGTTACTGAAAAAGGTAAAATTTTACCTCGTCGCCAAACAGGTGTATGTGCAAAACATCAACGCGAATTAACAACAGCAATTAAACGCGCAAGAGTGGCAGCAATACTACCATTCGCAGGCGAATAATTAAATTCCGCTCGGCTTTAAGCCGAGCGGTCTTTTTTATCCGCATAAAAATTGCCTTTTAAATTTTTTAACCACAATCGAAACATTCGCGTGGCATTAAGCCACAGCGAATAACTTGCTAGTGTTTAAAATTCTTTAAAATTTAATTTTTTCTGCTACTTTTCGTTCTCTAATTTATTTTTTAAAATATTTAAGCATAAAAAAACAGTATAAAAATTTACTGTTTTTTGTTTTTTATTGTATTTATTCTAGTTTTAAACTTACGGGAATTATTTGTCCATTTTTATCGGTAAAATTTCCCATTACTAACATAATAAGATCAATTATAATACCAATACCAAAAACACCAAATGTTAACAGCCAAATTATACCTGTTCCAGTTTTTCCTACATAAAAGCGATGTAATCCAAATATTCCTAAAAACATTGCTAGAAAAAAAGTAATTATCCAGTTATCATGATTCATTTTTTATCCTCCATTTGTTAAATATTAAATAACACTATAGCAAATTTTAAAAAAAATGTAAAATAAATAAACTATGGTCTTATTACTTTTTCGTCTTTATCGGTAAAGTTTTGGGTAAGTATTAAAATAATATCAATTACCCAGCCTAGTCCAAATATTCCTGCTGTAAACAGCCAAATTAAGCCCGTTCCTATTTTCCCTACATAAAAGCGATGAATGCCTAAATAACCTAAAAATATTGCAAGTAGAGTAGCAATAGTCCAACTTTTATTACTCATACACAAACTCCTTTTTTTGTTTTATTTAGTTTGTGTAAAGATTTTAAAAACTATTAAAAAAATCTAGTTAGCAACTAGATTTTTTTAAGTACTCCATAGGGTAATGTTTACTATATTCCTGTGTTCCACCATCTACATAAATAATGTTATAACCTTTTTCTATTAAATAAGAAATGGGTTTTGTGCTTTGTAAGTTGGATAGCGTAGCAACATAATATTCTTTTTTTATATCTAATAAAAAACTGTCATTAAAGTATAGCCCAATGCTTAAAATTATTTCACTTGTAGGAATTTTAGCACCATTAACTTCGCAACTTTCTCTAATTTCAATTAAATTTACTTTACCTAATTTTTTATGTAGTTCGTGCACTGAAATTGTTTTTATGTTATTCATATTTATTCCACCAAGCCTGGATACCACCAAGCACATTATAAACTTGTTTAAAACCATAGTCTTTCATTAAAGAATAGGCGATATTAGAGCGGTTACCCGAATTACAAATAATTATTGTAGGTTTTTCTTTGTCTAGTACATTTAGCATACTTAAATTATTTTCAAACTGATAAAAATCTAGGTTAATCGTAAACTCATCAATATGCTCTGCGTTATATTCGCTTGCTGTTCTAATATCTACAAATTGATAATTACCATCTAACATACTGTGTAATTTTGTAACACTTATATTATCACTTTCAAATATAGTAAGTGGGTTAAAGCCTGTTAATAAAAATATCCCGCTAAATAGCATTATTATTGCAAGTATACCGCTAAATATTACTAATTGTTTTTGTTTCATTTAATTATCTCCATTTAGTTATAATAATATAACAATATGTATTATAACAAACTAAACAAAACCTGACAAGTATTTTTAGCATATATTTTTAAAACAATTGTTCTATAATTAGTTGCTTTATTAAGTGATTTTCTATACAATGTAGTTATAAAAGGAAAAGCAAGTAGTGATAATTAAAGGTAGCATAGAAGACATAATATATAGAAATGAAGAAAACGGCTATACTGTTGTTAATATAAATTGTTCGGGCGAACTTATTACTGCGGTGGGTAAATTTTCTAGTGCAAACCACGGCGAAGTGGTGGAACTTCACGGTGATTTTACCAATAACCAAAAGTTTGGCGAGCAATTTAAGGCAGAAACTGTTAAAGTGCTACCGCCAAACACATTAGATGGTATTGAACGATATTTAAGTAGTGGGCTAATTAAAGGAATTGGTCCTGTTACTGCGCATAATATTGTAAATGAGTTTAAAGATAATACTCTTGAAGTAATTGAGTTTAACCCTAGTTTACTTGAAAAAGTAAAAGGTATTAGTAAAAGTAAAGCGGTGCAAATTGCAAGCGCGTTTGCCGAAATTAAAAAAATGCAAAATGCAGTTATGTTTTTACAAAGCCACGATATTAGTACAAATATGGCGGTTAAAATATATAAGCGATATTTAGATTATACAGAAGAAGTTTTAAAATCAAACCCATATCAATTAGTGGAAGATATTGATGGTATTGGTTTTTTAACAGCAGATAAAATAGCACAAAAATTAGGCATTGCAAAAAACAGTGCTTTTCGTTTTCGTGCGGGTATTATGCATGTTTTAAAAATGAGCGCCGAGCAAAATGGCAACACATATTTATTAGTTAACGATTTAGAAAAAGAACTAACTAAACTTTTAAATGTTGATTTAAGTGAAAACGCACAAATAGTGGAAGATGTTTTAAAAAATCTTTTACTAGAAGGGCTTTTAGTGCAAATAGAAATAGAAGAACAAAAAGCACTAATGCATGCTAAATTTTATAGAATGGAGCGTGAAATTGCGGAAAAACTTATTTTATTAAAACAAAATAAAAAAGCAACATTTGATTTGACAACTGAAATAAGCGATTATGAAAAAAAGAATAAGGTGGTTTTGCACGAAACTCAAAAAGAAGCAGTGCAAATGGCAGTAAATAATGGAGTTAGCGTTATAACAGGTGGGCCGGGAACAGGAAAAACCACCATTATTAAGTGTTTAATAAATTCATTTAATATGCAAGGTAAAGATATTTTACTAATAGCGCCAACGGGTAGAGCAAGTAAAAGGCTAAATGAAAGTACAAGCATGGAAGCAAGTACAATTCATCGCGCGCTAGGAATTGACTTTCAAAGTGAAAGCGGAACATTTACTCATAACGAACAAAATAAACTAATGGCAGATGTAATTATTGTAGACGAAGTTTCCATGGTTGATGTGCCACTAATGTATGCACTAGTAAAAGCCATTAAAAAAACCGCAAGTTTAGTGCTAGTGGGCGATAAAAATCAGTTACCTAGCGTGGGTGCAGGTAATGTTTTAGCCGATATATTAAATAGTAAAATTATTCCTAGTATAGAGTTAACAAAAATATATAGGCAAGATGCAAAAAGTTTAATTATAACAAACGCGCATGCAATAAATAATGGGTATATGCCTGTTTTAGATAATACAAGTAGCGACTTTTTCTTTGAAAATAAGTCCGACGCACAAGAAATGTTACGAACAGTTATTGATTTAGTTGTTACTCGCATTCCTAACTATATGAAAGTAGAGCCTTTAAAAATTCAAGTTTTAGCAGCAATTAGAATGGGCGTTTGTGGTGTAACAAATTTAAATAAAGAACTACAATCGTACCTAAACAAAAAGTCAATTAAAAAACCCGAAATTGTAACCGAAAACACTATTTATAGAGTGGGCGATAAAGTAATGCAAACTAGCAATAACTACAATCAACAATGGGTGCGTTTTTCAAATGGGCGCACAGAAGAAGGAAAGGGCGTTTTTAACGGAGATATTGGTTTTATTGAAGCCATAAACACTCAAACAAAAGAAGTTATAGTGCAGTTTGAAGATGGGCGAAGGGCAAATTATGTGCGTAGTGATTTACTTGATTTATCGCTTTCTTATGCTACCACAATTCATAAAAGCCAAGGCAGTGAGTTTGATGTAGTTATAATTCCTGTTTTAGCAGGTGCACCAACTCTTATGACAAGAAATTTACTATATACAGCGGTAACGCGTGCAAAAAAAATGGTAGTTTTAGTAGGCACAAAATTTAATATAAAACGAATGATAGATAATACTTACACTAAAAAAAGATACAGCAAGTTAAAATACGATTTAATAGAAGCACAAAAAAATATTGATTTTTTATATGGAGCATAATATGAAAAAAGTTTTTTTATTCATAAAAAATAGCGTAAAAAAACTGGGCGCTATTTTTAAAAATGCACTTTTTATAAAAGATGTTAAATGCATTGTTTGTAAATTAGACCTTAAAGAAAAAAACAAATATTGTATTTGCGATAATTGTATGAAACAACTTCCATTTCAAACGGGGCGAGTTTGCTATCGTTGCGGAAATAGTATGATAGGTGGCGGAAGTTACTGCCTACATTGCAAACAAAACCAAGTAGATTATGAATTTGCAAGAAGCCCTTTTTATTATGAAGGCATAATAAAATCTCTAATTTATAAATTAAAATACAATAACGAAAAATATTTAGCGCCATATTTAAGTTTATTTTTACTAGATGAACTTGTAAAACAAAATTGGAATATTGATATTGTTGTACCTGTTCCACTTTATATTAAGCGCGAAAAAAAACGAGGGTTTAATCAATCATATTTATTAAGCAGTGCTTTTGAAAAAGTGTTAAATTTACCTATAGATACGCTAAATTTAATTAGAACAAAAAATACTCCTACTCAAACAAAATTAACAAGGGTGGAGCGTCAAACAAACTTAACAAAAGCCTTTCAAGTAAAAAACAAACAAGTGTTTAAAAATAAAAATGTGCTACTAATAGACGATGTTTTTACAACAGGTGCTACTATAGAAGAGTGCAGTAGTGTTTTAAAAAAAGCAGGCGCAAAAAATGTTTATGCTATTACGCTAGCGCATGTAAAACAAGAAATACCTTTTGAAAACAAGTGATTTTACATAAAAAGCAAAAAAAGAGTGGTTTTTTAGGGTAAAAGTTTTTACTTTTTATTAAAAGTTGTGTAAAATTAAAAGCGACAAACAAAAAAGGAAAAGAAAATGGGATTATTTAGTTATTTATTTGCATCCGACAATACAAGAAATGTAAAAAAGTTGGAAGTTATTGCAAATAAGGTAGAAGCATTAAGTGAAGTTTATAAAAATAAAACTGATGAAGAGTTGAAAAATACAACACAAATTTTAAAAGAGCGTTTACAAAATGGCGAAACATTAAATGATGTTTTACCCGATGCTTATGCTGTTGTTCGTGAAGCAAGTGAAAGAGTTCTTCATATGCGTCATTATTATGTACAAGTATTAGGTGGTATTGCCCTACATCAAGGTCGTATTGCCGAAATGAGAACAGGTGAAGGTAAAACTTTAGTAGAAACTTTACCTGCTTATTTAAATGCATTAAAAGGTGAAGGCGTTCACATTATTACTGTAAACGAATATTTAGCAAAGCGTGATGCTGAATGGATGGGAAAAGTATTTCAATTTTTAGGTTTAACCGTTGGTGTAACTTTAAGCGGTATGAGTCCAGCCGATAAAAAGAAAGCATATGCTTGCGATATTACTTACGGAACAAACTCGGAGTTTGGTTTTGATTATTTAAGAGATAATATGGTCGTGCAAAAAGAACAAAAAAGTTCACGAGGATATTATTTTGCAATTGTGGATGAAGTTGATAGTGTTTTAATTGACGAGGCTAGAACACCACTTATTATTAGTGGAGCAGGCGATAACTCAAAAAATGAATTTTATATAAAAGCACATTCTTTTGCAAAAACTTTAAAATTAGATTTAGATGTAGAGTTAGAAGAAGATAAAAAATTAGTTCGTTTAACTGACGAAGGTGTTATAAAAGCCGAACGATATTATGCATTAGAAAATTTATCCGACACCGAAAATATGGTGTTAAACCATTATATTATTAACGCATTAAAAGCAAAATATATTATGAAGCGCGACTCTGACTATATTGTGCAAAATGGCGAAGTGCTAATTGTAGATGAGTTTACAGGGCGTGTTTTAGCAGGTAGAAGGTTTAGTGATGGACTTCATCAAGCAATTGAAGCAAAAGAAGGCGTTCAAATTAAAACCGAAAATCAAACTATGGCAACAATAACTTACCAAAACTTTTTTAAAGAATATCGTAAGTTAAGTGGTATGACTGGTACTGCAAAAACTGAAGAAATTGAATTTAACAAAATTTACGACCTTGATGTTGTAACAATTCCTACAAATAAACCTATTGCTCGTATAGATAATAACGATGTAGTTTACAAAACTATTCAGGGTAAGTATAAAGCAATTATCCGTGAAATTACCGAGCGCAATAAAAAAGGTCAACCAGTTTTAGTTGGTACAACAACAGTAGATAAATCTGAAATTATTAGTAAAGCGCTTCAAAAAGCCAAAGTAAAACATGTAGTTTTAAATGCTAAAAACCACGAAAAGGAAAGTGAAATTGTAGCACAAGCAGGTAAATTTGGTGCAGTTACCATTGCAACAAATATGGCTGGTCGTGGTACCGATATTTTACTTGGTGGTAACCCAGAATTTTTAGCAAAGCAAAAAATGAAGCAAGAAGGTTTTGAAGATTATTATATTATAGAAAGCACTTCGTTTGCACCGTCTACCGATGAAAAGGTAAACGAAGCAAAAGCAAGATATACAGCATTATATCAACAGTTTAAAGTAGAAACCGATAAAGAAAAAGAAGAAGTAATAAAAGTTGGCGGATTATTTATTTTAGGTACCGAACGACATGATAGTAGGCGTATAGACAACCAATTGCGTGGTCGTGCTGGTCGTCAAGGCGATCCCGGCGAAAGCGTGTTTTATATTTCACTAGAAGATGATTTAGCAAGGCTATTTGGTGGCGAAAGGCTTAAAAGTGTTGCTAATATGTTTAATTTACCAGAAGACGAAGCCATTACTTCTATGAAGTTAATGAGCCGTCAAATTGAACTTGCACAAAAGCGAGTTGAAGGAAGAAACTTCTCGGCTCGTCGTAATATTTTACAGTTTGATAATGTATTAGCAAAACAAAGAGATATTATTTATGCTGAAAGAAAT
>Ga0265295_1009611_pt1 | contig 10278 bp, 7 predicted proteins | sample Munlansysbiofilm_FD_192503 | JGI IMG/M metagenome (GOLD analysis project Ga0265295, IMG submission 192503) | Leachate microbial communities from a municipal landfill in Southern Ontario, Canada - Methane capture system biofilm | ecosystem: Engineered > Solid waste > Landfill > Unclassified ... | reverse complement strand
GGAAACACCGGCTGAGAAGCGTGCCTCGCGCGGACGGTTTGCGCCTAGGGCTTGGCCCACACGCACAGTAGTGGCCATCGCCAATGAGTATGGAATCATAAACACCATGCCACTGAAATTCAGTGCGATTTGATGACCCGCGACCACATTGGCTCCGAGGCCACCAATCAATAGAGCAATCACCGAGAATAAGCTGGCTTCAGCAAAAATTGAGACGCCAATGGGTAAGCCTAATGACAGTAAGCTTTTTTGAGCGCGCAGTTGCGGCCACTCGAAGCGCGCGAAGATTTGGCTGGATTTATAATACTCAGCCCAGCGTATCCAGATAAACATGGCGAACATCATAAATACCATGACTAAACCTGTCGCCCAGCCACAACCTACACCGCCCATCGCTGGTAGGCCTAAGTGGCCGTTGATAAAGATATAGTTCAGCGGAATATTGAGTAACAGCCCTAAAATACCAATCACCATACTGGGGCGGGTTAAGCCTAAAGCATCGCTGTAACAGCGAAACACTAGATAGATGGCAACACAGGGAAAGCCACAAGCAACGGCACGTAAATATCCCATGGCCGGTTCAATCAAGATTGGATCAACACCCATCAGCGTCAGTACAGGCTGAGCATTCCAAAGAGCAACAGCTAATACACAACCGATGGCAAAACCCAGCCATAGGGCTTGACGTACTAAATGGCCCATTTCAAGTTCGGCGCCACGGCCAAAGGCGTGCGATACCTTAGAGGTGGTGGCCAGTAAAATACCGCTCATTAATAAAAAGAGCGGTATCCACATTGAGTTTCCTAAGGCAACAGCCGCTAAGTCATTGGGGCTGACACGACCGGCCATCACCGTATCGACAAAGCCCATCGCAGTATTGGCCAGTTGCCCAATAATAATCGGCACGGCCAGTTTAAGCAGGGCACGCCATTCAATAAAAACACGTTGGTAACGGGACACAGTTGACATACAAAACAGCCTAGAAATAAAGCCTATACAGCAAGAGCTGCTGCGCAGAGCGGGGGGTGAAATGTGCGGGATCGATGGCAGCTGTTAAATACGCTGACAGTGCATATAGTTTACTATGTTGCGATGATCGTAAGGTAGCTATCATTCACCTGCTCAGTTGCGTGACAGCTTTGGCTTAAATATTAAAGAGGATACACAGGTGCGCATACTCGCTGATGAAAATATTCCGATGCTGGAGGTGTTTGAGCATCATGGCTCACTGCGTCGTGTGGCGGGCCGCAGTTTAGATCGTGCCGTGCTGGCTGATGCTGAAGTGCTGTTAGTGCGCTCGGTGAGTCAGGTGGATCGCGCACTGTTGGAAGGTTCACAAGTGAAATTTGTCGGCACCTGCACCATCGGTACTGACCATTTAGATATCGACTATTTTGCCGAGCAAGGTATTGGTTGGGCCAGTGCGCCGGGTTGTAATGCTCGTGGCGTGGTTGATTATGTACTGAGTGCTTTGCTGACACTGGCCGAGCGTGACGGCGTCGATCTAGCGCAACGTTGCTTTGGTGTGGTCGGCGCAGGTCAGGTGGGTGAGCGTTTAGTGCAGGTGCTACGCGGTTTAGGTTGGCAGGTGTTGGTCTGTGATCCACCCCGTCAACAGCGTGAAGGCGGTGATTATGTTGATTTAGCAACCTTGCTCGAGCGCTGCGATACCATCAGTCTGCATACACCCTTAACCAAGCTGGGCCAGTGGCCGACGCATCATCTGCTTGGCGCAGAGCAATTGCAGAGCTTGAAAACAGGCAGTTGGTTGATCAATGCCAGCCGTGGTGCGGTGGTGGATAATCAGGCACTGAAGCAGTTTTTAGCGCAGCGTTCTGATGTGCGGGTAGTTTTAGATGTGTGGGAAGGTGAGCCACAAGTTGATGCGGAGCTGGCGCAGCGTTGTGATATTGCTACGGCGCATATTGCTGGCTACAGCTTAGACGGTAAGATTCGCGGCACTGAGCAGATTTATCAAGCGTTTTGTCAGCACTTTGCTATCCCTACTCAAACAGCGATAGCCTTTCCAGAACAGACATTATTAAGCATGCAACTTGCTGCACACACACCGGTAGCCGAGGCCATGCGTGTTGTCTGTCGTGCAGTATATGACCTGCGTGGTGACGATGCGCGGTTTCGTTTAAGTCTGCAGGGCGATACCGAGCAGCGCCGAGCTGCTTTTGATCTGGTGCGTAAAAACTATCCGGTGCGTCGCGAGATTCCTGATGTACAGGTGCAAATCAGCCAGCCACAAGCACAGTTGCAGCAGATGATTAAAGCTTTAGGGATTAGGATCTAAACTATAAGCACCATCACTGGGTCTCAGCACCCAGTGATGGTTTCGCTCTATCAACTAAACGATATTACCCACCTGCAGTAATTTCATCGTATTGGTGCCGCCAATATTATGATAACTATCGCCTTTGGTTAAGATCACCCAGTCGCCATTTTGCACAATGCCACGCTTAACCAGCTCATCGACGGCTGCTTGGCTCACCGAGGTTGATAAGGTTTCACTTGGATTAAAGGGGATTGAATATACGCCTCTAAATAAGGCCGCTCGCGCTTGAGTTCGGCGCGTTGAGGAAAAGGCATAAATTGGCATGGATGAGCGAATGCGTGACATCACTAATGGTGTATAGCCACTTTCAGTCAGGGCAATAATCGCTTTAACGCCAGGGAAGTGATTAGCCGTGTACATGGCTGCCAAAGCAATACTTTCATCCCAGCGCTCAAACTGCTGACCCACCCGATGCCCAGAGCGGCGCATAATTGGATTTTTCTCTGCACCCAAACATACACGCGCCATCGCAGCGACTGTTTGTACAGGGTACTCACCGACGGCTGTTTCTCCTGAGAGCATCACCGCGTCGGTATAGTCCAGCGCAGCGTTGGCCACATCCGATACTTCAGCACGGGTTGGCATGGGGCTGTGAATCATCGATTCCATCATTTGTGTGGCGGTGATCACTGCTTTGTTTTGCTTGCGTGCCGCGGCAATGATTTTCTTTTGAATACCAACTAATTCAGCATCGCCAATTTCCACGCCTAAATCACCACGCGCAACCATCACCGCATCACTGGCGCTGATCAGGCCATTTAAGGCTTCATCATTCATCACCGCTTCAGCACGTTCGATTTTTGCCACTAACCAAGCATGGCACTCAGCTTCTGCACATAGGCGTCGAGCCAGGTTCATATCAGCAGCATCACGAGGGAATGACACTGCTAAATAATCCAGATCCAGCTCAGCAGCTAAACGAATATCATGCTTATCTTTTTCGGTCAGTGCTGGCGCGGTTAACCCACCACCACGGCGGTTGATGCCTTTATTGTCGGATAATGGGCCGCCAACAATCACTTTACAATCTAAAGCGTCAGCCGATACAGCAACCACTTGCATGACTACGCGGCCGTCATCCAGAAGCAGTTCATCGCCAATACCGCAGTCAGTGACCAGGTCAGGGTAATCAATACCGACAACGTCTTGGTTACCGGCATCACGCGGATGGGTAATAGAAAAGCGGAAAGAATCGCCGGTTTGTAATTCGATGATTTTATCGGTAAAGCGTGCAATGCGGATTTTTGGACCTTGTAGGTCACCCAGTAGTGCAACGTTACGGTTAAGGCGCTTGGCGATTTCGCGAATTTGTAGTGCACGAGCACGGTGTTCATCCGCATGGCCATGCGAAAAGTTTAACCGTGCGACATCCATACCGGCCAAGATCAACTGTTCGATGACTTCTGTTGAACTGCTGGCTGGACCAATGGTGGCAACAATTTTTGTGCGGCGCATACTGTGACTCCTGTACGGTGAGATTGATCGCTTGAACCTATCAACCTGCCGCTGCAGTAGCAACGGCAGGGATACAGCTTACTGTGCTGAAGGTTGCGGTTTGATGACAAGCAAGTCAGTTTGCACTGCTTCCAGTACACGCTCTGCGGTATTACCAATCAGTGCGTTTTCGAGGTTACTGCGTGAGATGGCACCCATTACCAGTAAGTCCACGCCGTGTTCTTCAACAAAGGCTGGAATACTTTCTTCTGGGAAGCCTTCTAGCAGATGGCGATTGGCCTTTTCAATGGGGTAATTGACCATCAGTTTTTCAAAAGCTTCGCGGTGTTGTGTGGCGCTGCGCTCAACATATTTATCATAGGCGGCAACCAGTTCTGTATCGAACACCATGGTGCGTGGTAGTGGCGCATAGCTGTGCATATAGTCGGCTTGCAGACCTAAAGTTTTAGCTAGGTAGGCTGTTGACTGAACAATAAAGTGATCCAGTGCCGAGGTGCTGTCTGAACTGTGCACGGGGTCAACTGCGGCACATATGTTCTCACCTTTCCATGCACCTTTACGGACTAACCAAAGCGGTACTGGACACTGGCGAATCAACTGCCACGAGGTGTTGTTGAAGAATAAACGTTGTAATAAACTATGTGAGGTTGCATCACGCAAAACGAGGTCAGGTTTAAGTTCATCAATGCGTTGTAAAATCATGGTGTGCAGCGGTTTACCCCAGCGCACTTCAACTGTCACTGTAATACCCGCATCACGTAAAGGTTGTGCAAGCTGCTCCAGCCAAGTGCTGCGGTTCTCGATTAATGAGTCGCGCGCTTTTTTCTGCGCTGGGCCATCAAAAAAATAGCCACCGTCTAAAGCTGAGTTGTATTCACAGAGCAGTAGCTCAACCGCTGAATTGGAACGTTGCGCGACCCATGTGGCGCGCTCCAAAGAAGGCTGTGAATCTCCTGAAGTCGGATCAATGACGACTAAAAGTTGATGCAATTCCATAATAAAGCTCCTTAGCGAGAAGTGTGCAGCGGTGTTTAAGTCAAGCAATACACAGACAGGCTGCTGATATCATTTAAGACTAGCTTAAGCTGTGTTCTATATAAACTACTAGCTGCAAGTATAGTCGTTTTAAATGGCGTTGCAGGCTGGATGAATAGGATGAGTGGGGCGTGTTTATCACTTATGCTGATCAGCAGTGCTGTACTCTTTTAAAGAGCCCTGTATAGCTTAATCGGTCTTATATATTAAGGAACCTGATCTGCAGTGTGGCCGAGTGCGCTTTTTAACTGACGTAAGCGCGTCATATGCAGAAGAAAAAGTGGTGTGGAGAGTTTCTTGATTGGCGGCGGGCGCATGCTCTGTGCAATAAAAGTGATGGGTAGGCCACTGAGCTGTTGCAGTTGTTGCCATTGTTCGGCAACTGTTTGATGTTGGAGGTCCGGCGAGTGAAGGTGTGCATAACGCTGAATATCTTTTTGTAGCGAGATAATCAGGCTGCGTTGACTACTATAAGAGAGCTGGCCTAAAGCATGGATTTGCGCTTGAGTGAATCCGTGGTTTTTGGCGAAGCCAGAGTATCGTTGTGCCAAACGTGGTGCTGCATACCAAGCGCTGAATATCAGTAAGGCCAGTAAACATAAAAAAACAACCACGTAGTGCTGCCAAAATCGAGCCCATACACCAAGCGGCGCAGGTTGATTCAACAGGAGCACCTCTGAGTCTTGGCTTAGATACCAAAGTAACCAAGCATGGTCATATTGGTTGATATATTGCTGCTGCCATAGGCTGAAATCACTGAGCACGGTGAGCAGTCCATCACCGTAAGTGAGTTGCAATAAATGAGTGCCTGCTGGGCTGTTTGCCCAGGCATGGGCACGATTGTCGCTGTCTTGTAGATGCAGCTTATTAGCAAAGGCTAAGTAAGCTGGGGACTGTTCATTTGCAAGATAGAGGCGGGTCAGTTGTGCTGGATTGAGCAGCGCAGAGGGTCGATCTGAGTGTACTGTTGAGTGCTGTGCCGCCTGTGTGTCTAAGCTGCTTTGAGTGATAATCTTTTGTTTTTTAATACCCAAGTGCTGCAGTAAAGAGGGTTCTGGATTGTCCGGGATAGTCTCTGCAGAAAGTACTAAATGGCCGCCCTGTGCTACCCAAGCTAAAAGTTGAGTTTGATATTGCTCGGTCAGCGTTGCGTCAGTGTCTAATAAAAATAGTGTGTATTGGCCAATATAAGTGGGCGTGGCAAGTTGCGCTAAGCTTGAAATGGACTCAACGGCAATCTCTTGTTCGCTTAAAAAGGATATTATCGCTTGGGTAAAGGGTTGATATCGCTGGCTTTGCTCAAGTTCGTTGGTTGGCGTTAGTCGGTGTTGAGCTAAAATAACCTTGATGCTGTGTTGTGCTTGTTCGCTATTGAGCATTTGCTTGAGTAGGCGTGGATTATCTGCGCTGAGTTCATCAATTTTCGCACTCGGTTGTTCATTCTCAGCGGCATAAACGACAGGTAAAAAGCTGCACAGCAGAGCGCACATCAGCATCGGTGCAATACAAATGACGTGTTTGCTTAAGCCTCGAGTGCTGTTTTTTAAGGCGCAATAGGTTGCATATAGCGTTTGGCTAATACTCCATATCAATCTCGACAGCGCTGTGGTGACAGTGGCTGTGAGTGCCAAGCTATGAGTGCAAGTGTGATTTTTCAAAGTGCGTCAGTCAAGGTTAATAGAGTCGGAATATAAGCAGGCTGATTATAAGTAAAAAACCAGCAGCGCATATTTAAGTTTAACAACTATAGTAAAGATGAGACGGGGGCAGGGGATGCAACTGTAGCGCACGCTGTGTACCCTTGCCTCAGATTGTTAGCTCGGCATTCATCACAGTAAGAATTCGTTAGGCAGGTTAGTGGAATAGATGGGTGTTGGGCCATTGTTTAGAATTAAAATGGCAGTGCAGGAGTGAATGCAATGACAGGCAGTATTTTTTGGTATGACTTTGAAACTACAGGTATCGCAGCGCACACTGATCGGCCGATACAGGTTGCTGGTATTCGCACCAACGAGCAGTTAGAAGAAATCGGTGAGCCGCTGAATATCTACTGCAAGTTGGCTGATGATATTTTACCGCATCCCATGGCAACACTGGTCACGGGTATTGGTCCAGAGGTATTGGAGCAGCAGGGCTTACTTGAAGTTGAGTTTATTGAGCAGTTGCATCAACAGATGATCGAGCCGATGACCTGTACGGCGGGTTTTAATAACTTACGTTTTGATGATGAGATGACTCGTGCGACTTTATATCGCAATTTTTATGATCCTTATGCGCGTGAATGGCAGGGTAATAACAGTCGTTGGGATTTAATTGATGTTTTGCGTTGCACTTGGGCGTTACGTCCTGATGGAATTCAGTGGCCTGAGCAAGATGGGCGTGTCAGTTTTAAGTTGGAAAGTTTTACTGCAGCCAATCAGATTGATCATGGCCAAGCTCATGATGCTTTAGCCGATGTGCGCGCGACTATTGCAGTTGCACGTTTATTACGTGAGCGCCAACCGAAGTTGTTTGACTACTTATATGGCTTACGGCGTAAGAATGCGGTGCAAGAGCGCATTCAGTTAATGAAGCCAATGTTACATATCTCGGGTATGTTTTCTGTTGAGCGCCATTGCTTAGCGCCGGTATTGCCCTTGGCGTGGCATCCAACCAATCGCAATGCGTTGATTGTCTGTGATTTACATGCTGACGTTATGCCACTGCTCGAGTTGGATGCACAGGCACTTAAGGCTCGTTTATATACGCGTCATGATGAGTTGGCTGAAGGTGAGTCACCGATACCATTAAAGCTGATTCATATTAATAAAAGTCCAGTGATTGCACCGATGGCGGTGTTGCGTGAAGAAGACGCTCAGCGCTTAAACTTTGATCATGCACTTTGGCAGGCTCATTATCAGTTACTTAAAGATCATCAGCAGCAATGGCAAGATAAGCTCAGTGAGCTGTATCAAGAGCAACGCGAATTTGCTGAGCAAGATCCAGAGCAGCAGCTGTATGCCGGCTTTTTAGGTCCGAGAGATCGTAAGCTCTGTGATGGAGTGCGTCGTGCTACGCCTGAGCAGTTACAGCCTGAGCGCTGGCCCTTTGATGACGCGCGTTTGCCGGAGTTGTTATTTCGATACCGAGCACGTAATTACCCGGAGACGCTCAGTCAGGATGAGTCGGCGCAGTGGCAGCAGTTTTGTCAGGGGCGTTTAACAGGCGAGTTGATTGGGGCGCCTTTGAATGTTGCACAGTACTTGGACGCATATACTCAATTAACGCCAGAACAACAAGCGCATCCAGCAGTGCAGGCATGGTATAAGTATGTGCAGATATTACAGCAGAAGTATCAGCTGTAGATTAGCTGTTAATAGTTTATGTAACTCAAATAAAAATGCCCTACATAAAGTAGGGCATTTAGACTCAGTCAGTTAGACAGTAACGAGTCGGATTTGGATTGAATTAGTCTAGAATAGTAACCCAAGATTCAACAGTGTCGCCGCCCCATTTAGCTTTCCACTCTTTCAGAGTTTTGTGGTTGCCACCTTTGGTCTCGATCACTTCACCGTTATGAGGGTTGTTGTAGCGCTTAGTTTTACGTGGGCTACGTGTACGAGTCACTTTGCCAGCACCATCACGTGCTGATTGTGGATCAATGATGACAGTGATATCGCGCAGAGACTTATTATACTCAGCCATCAGTGCACGCAGTTTTTCTTCAAATTCGAGTTCTTGTTTGAGTTTGCTGTCTTGTGACAAGCTAGCAAGACGAACTTCGAGTTCTTTAATACGTTCTTTAGTTTCGCGGAATTCATTAATCAATGACATTTGGAAAACCCTATAAATGAAAGTTGGTTTGTAAATTAAGGATTGTTGAGTATGTCCGTAGTCACTAGTGTGTCAGTGAAACTCTATAAAAAATCCAGTACCGCAAATCAAATGCAATGCTAAATTTGTGGTCCCTTAATAAGGATAAGATTGTAAACCTATAGCAGCCTTATGTAAAGAACGCTTGATTGTAATGGTATCTAAAATGTGAATATCAACACAAAGGTAATCTATAAAGTAGGTTTGACTTAAATTGTTAAGCATTTTTTAAAGATAAAATTTATTTTTATAAACATTGAACTATATTTTATTCATATTAAAGAGAGTCACTCATAACATTATATTTGAGGATGTTTCATTCGCTTTTCAGGTGCCTGCTTGCTGTGCCTATAAATTATCTTGCTTGTGCATTCTCAAGTGAAGGGCATTGCTTTGCTGACTCGAGCGCGGTGGGGCGGTAGAATAGTCTGTATTATTATTTTTGATAAAAAACCTTCATTCTTCGGAGTTTTGCATGCGCACGTTTCGTCTTATTATTGCTTGCCCTGACCGTGTTGGGATTGTTGCTAAAGTCAGTAATTTTCTAGCGACCTATAATGGTTGGATTCATCAGGCAAGCCATCACTCTGATGTTGAGAGTGGCTGGTTTTTTATGCGCCACGAAATTCGTGCAGAGTCATTACCTTTTGATCTGGATGGTTTTAAGCAAGCCTTTACGCCGATCGCCAACGAGTTCTCAATGACGTGGAGTGTGAATGACTCCGATGTTAAAAAACGTGTTGTGCTGATGGCCAGCCGCGAGTCTCACTGTATCGCTGATTTGCTGCACCGCTGGCACCGTAATGAGCTCGATTGCGAGATCCCGTGCGTGATTGCCAATCATGATGATCTGCGCAGTATGGTCGAATGGCACGGCATTCCTTTCTATCATGTGCCGGTTGATCCGCAGAATAAAGAAATTGCCTTTGCTGAAGTGAGTCGTTTAATTGATGAGCATGAAGCAGATTGCGTGGTATTAGCGCGTTATATGCAGATCTTGCCGCCTGATTTATGTGAAAAATACCATGGTCGTGTGATTAATATTCACCACAGTTTTTTACCCTCGTTTATTGGGGCCAAGCCTTACCATCAGGCCGCCTTACGTGGTGTAAAGCTGATTGGCGCCACCTGCCATTATGTGACGCAAGATTTAGATGCAGGCCCGATTATTGAGCAAGATGTGGTGCGCGTCAGCCATCGCGATAGCATTGAAGATATGGTGCGTAACGGTAAAGATGTTGAGAAAATGGCGTTGGCGCGTGGTTTACGCTACCACCTGCAAGATCGAGTGATGATTCATGATAATAAAACGGTCGTGTTCGATTAAAACTGCACTTGTTGTGGCGAGGTGTGTTTTGCTGACTGAGCCAGAGTATATAACCCGAGTGCGCCGCGACTCAGCCGGCAGGCTGTATAAGGCCAGCTGGTATCGCTTTGCTTCGTGATTGACGCGCTTGTAAAACCAAAAAAGCCCACGCCTGTAGTGTGCAGGGTGGGCTGTTTTTAGTGGTAAAGTCTCAGCTTAAAGGCATAGGCTGAACTGCTAGTTCAGCATTTTCTTAATGGCTTGTTCTTCTTCGATTAATACTTTTTGG
>Ga0265295_1009610_pt1 | contig 10279 bp, 17 predicted proteins | sample Munlansysbiofilm_FD_192503 | JGI IMG/M metagenome (GOLD analysis project Ga0265295, IMG submission 192503) | Leachate microbial communities from a municipal landfill in Southern Ontario, Canada - Methane capture system biofilm | ecosystem: Engineered > Solid waste > Landfill > Unclassified ... | reverse complement strand
TTATTATGAAGCAGTGACTATAATTGCACTCTTCAACGGATAGATGGGTGAGCGGCTGAAACCACATCCCTGCTAAGGATGCGTATGGGTAACTGTACCGAGGGTTCGAATCCCTCTCTGTCCACCATGAAGCCCTATTTTTAGGACTTTAAAGCGTGTTAATAAAAAGTTAAATATCCCTTGCTTACCCTTATTTATAAATATTTATACTTCTATCAAAATTAATATTAAATGAATCAATATAATTAACATATACATCATAAACCATTTGAGTGTTTGAATGACCTAAAAGCTGGGCAAGTTGAACAGGAGTAACGAGGCTATTATAAAGCATATTAGTGGCATATGTATGTCTAGTATTATAAGGTCTTCTATATTCTAAATTAAGTTTTTTTAGTGATGTTTTCCAATAGTTTTCAGTAAAAACATGATTATCCCTATATGGTTTTTTATATTGAGTTATAAATAAATACTCATTACCATGTTTTTTATATAGTTCTGTGATATATGGCATTAAAAGTTCTATAATAGGAATTTCTCTTATACTTGTTTTTGTTTTTGGTGTACTCTCTCCAAATCTTGATCTAGTTCGCTTTACTGTAATAGTTTTTTTATCAAAGTCTATATCACTTTTTTTTAAAGCTATTATTTCGCCAGACCTCATTCCCGTGTAAAATGCTATTGCAAGATAAAAACGATAATTATCTACTTTAGCCAATTTCATAATATTTTGAACTTCGTCAGCATTAAAAGGTTTTATAATTGCTTTGTCATAACTTGGTGGTTTTATATGTCTAGTTGGTAATTTGTCTATAACTTCATCATAAAGAGCTTCTTTAAAGATACCATTTAAAATACTGATGTAATTACGCTTAGATTTTCCACCAACATCATTTATATTATAAAGCCATTTTTTAACATCACTAGGCTTTATAGTTGATATTTCCAAATTTCCAAAAGTAGGATTTAATCTATCTTTTACAATATTAGAGTATTTATCAAAAGTAGAGAATTTAAGTTCATGTTCTTTGAACTCTAAATATAGTTTTGAATAATGACTAAAAGTAATCATAATAAAATACCTCGAGATATTGTCCGTTCAGGGAAGACATTAATTTTTACCTAAATGTTTTAAACTAATATGTTTAAAAGTTTTTAATTTATCAATAATTATTTTAGCTTCATCAATTTCTTTATTACAATAGCAATATTCAAAATTATATTTATCTTTACAAGCCCATGAATTATAAAATACATTTTCCATATACATTTCATTGCGTTTTCTTTTACAAATAATACAAGTATGTCTCTTCATTTTAAAACACCTCAATAGCTTCATAGCTATCTGATGGAATAAGATATTCACTATTAATTAAACCTCTATCAATCATCAAGTTGTGTGTAACTGCATAGTGTGCAGGATTAACAGTATTTATATCTATACTCTCAAAATATTGTCTTAGTTGATAATTTTTCATTTTGTAAGGAGGTATACTCTTTTTAATCATAATGTCATTTAAGCTTCTTAAATGCTCATTATTTTTAGCTCTTTGTTCGTTCTCTTTTTTAAGATTATTAAGTGAAAAGTGATGCACTATATACTCTTCATTGTCTATAACAACTTCAAGAGGCTTTTTAAAGTCTTCTTTGTCTTTGTATATAGGCTCAAATTCAGCTTCTAGATAAGTGTGGTCTGTATCTATTAACTTGTCATACCAATTTACAGGCTTTGGTGTGTAGATAGTTCCATATTCATTTTCTATTAAAACAACTTTTTTAGTTGTAGTATCTGTATATATATTTATCTCATTTCTTAAATAGCATTTTGTTAAACCTGTAAGAGTGTACATACCGTTAAGCTTCCTATACACTTCAAGAGATACAAAAGTGCGAGAAGTATAAAAGCGAGATATACCGTGATACAAGTACCAAAGAGTAAGATTAGTTATTTTGTCAGAATCGTCTCTTAAATCATCAAGAGTTTTTAAGATATATTTCATAAGATAAGATACTGAATTTTTAACATTTGTCTCTATCTTACCGAGTGGTACAGGGTATAGTCTAGTTAAAGCCTTAACTATAATTTCTACTTTATCAGCTGGTACAAATAAAGATATATGAATATGAGGTGTACCATCCTTATGAGGCTCTGTTACTCTAAAGTAACATCTATCATCTTTATTGATATTTTTGTATGACCTATCATCAAAAAATCTTTTTAGCATTTTAGAGAGTTCTTTAGAAGCATTGCGAGGTGTAAATTTATCTATAGTATCTGTAAAGTCTAGTGTAGGCTCTAAATATGGAATATTTTGCACTACACGAGCATTAATAAAACTATATTTTTGCTTAGTGCCTTTAGTGATTACTTTAATATATTTACGACCGCCAAACTTTTTATTAAAAATCATAGTTTTATCAAATTTAGATTTTTGCTTCATTTCGTGCCAATGACTTGGTAATGTTAGAGTAAAAAAAATATTTTCTAAATCTCTCTCTTTTGCGTAATCAAAAATAGACCAAGCTCTATGTTGTAGCTCTGCAATGTATCTATCACTATTCATGTAGCTATTTGATACAAAGTCAGCAAAAGGCACTATTTTATTATCTAACTGTATGCCATTACTTTGCATATACTCTTTGTTAAACTTTAGTTTGTCTAAAGCTTTTTGAGTTTGATAAGTTGTTAATCCGTAATTATTCATTTTGTCACTCCGTTTTAAATTTTTCTAATCGTGTCCGATAACTTTTTATAGATAGCCAAGAGAACATAAACAATGTTGCTCTTTTGTTCGGCTGGCGCCTCACAAAAGAAGCAAATTATTCATGTTCTACAACCCCCTTATTTGGTTTTAATACTTCTATGGAAATAGCAATATTTAGCTGAGTTTCGTTATTTGATTTATATTTGAATAATTCGCCAAAATAGGGAATGTTAGAAATAAAAGGAACTGAATAATCATTAATCTCTTTTTTAGTTCTTTTTAATCCGCTTAAGAGTAAAACATCGCCGTAAGATACATTTGAAAGGCTTTTTAGCTCTCTTTTATATGTAGAGGGTACATTATCAACAGAATTAATTAAATCTTCTACAATAAGCATTAAATCAAGCGAGACATAATCATTGTATATATAAGCTATACCACTAACGACTAAACCAACATCTTTATACTCTATAGACTCACTTTGTGTTGCTGTTACATTCTCAACACTCGTTGAAGTAGTTTTATAGGGAATATTTTGGACTGCTTTAAAATTAAAAGCGTCGTTATCTCTTGCGAGGATAAATGGCGATTGTTTGACATCTATGAGAGAATCACTATCTAGTAATGAAAGAGCGAAATTAAAATCTTGACTTTTATATGTAAGTGTAGAGCTGCTAACTGGTGCAATAATAGAACTAATAAGACTATTTAAAAATTCGCCTTGAGTATCATCTCCAGTTTGAATAATTTTGGAGTCTTTTTTAGAAATAGAAGAGAGTCCACGCTCTTTAAGTTCGCCCTCGTTATATTCAAAGATAGTTATTTTTAAAGTAACTTGATTTTTCTTTTTATCTGTTTGCTCTAAAAGAGATTTTATGAGCTTATAATCATTTTGTGTGGCAGAGATTAAAAATGTGCTAGTATCTTCTAAGTAAGAGTGTTTTACATTATAAAACTCTAAAAGTTTTTTACAGTCTTTTGAAGTGTTATATTTTAAACTATAAAAATAGTCTTTATTTTTGTAAGCTACTTTTTTAGAGATATAAAGATTATTATTAAATTTTTTAAGATTATAATCATGCTTATTTAAAGTAATCTCGAAATATTTTAAAATATCTTTAGGCGATATTCTATCAGGTATAGTATAAGAGATAGAAGCATTTATATCTTCATCTATATATATATTTAAATTGTTATATTGAGAGACCTCTTGAGAAAATTCCTTTAAAGTTAAATCAACCGCCGAAAGGTTTAAAACCACTAGACAAATTATCATTAAATTTTTCATCATTTATCACTCCTTTTAAATATTTAACAAAATCATTAGATATCTCTAAATAGAAAATTTGAGTGTTTAAATTAAGACGATAACTATATATCTCTTTTATATATTCTGTTTTTAAGTAGTGTTCAAAAACTTTTTTATGAAGTGTTAAATCTTTAGAAATACAAAGAGTATTACTACACTTAATTTCTATAAGACTTAAATTTAAATAATCATTTAAAGAATCTTTAATAGATATAAAATCATTTGAGGGTTTATTAATTATTGATTTTTGATAATTATCAATTTTTGGTTTTTTAGTATCTGCATTACTAGAAATAAAAAAATAAAAAAAAGTAATAAGAACTATGAAAATAGATATAGCAATTAAGATAAACTTTAAAACTACATTTTTAACATTAACAGAATCGCCAGAGTGATAAAGAGAGAAAACTTTATCTTTTAGCTTTATCTTTGTATTTCCAACATGAGAAGCTTTTGTTTGTCTTGAAGTTGTATAAATATTATATTTAAAATGAGATTTAAACAAACGAAGAGATGAGGGTTTTGCAACATAAAAAAACTCACTAAATGCTTTATATTTAGCACTTATGAGAGTGTGATTTTGAGTGATAAGGATAATTTCGTGATGTAGATGTCGATGATAAGAAAGCCACCAGACTAAAACCTTATTTTCTGCATCTAAAAAATTATGAGCTTCATCAATAACAATTAAACTATCTTTTAATTTTACTCTTGATAAATATTTTCTAAGATATTCATCATCTTTTTTAGATTTATAATGAGCATGTAAACGAACTAATATTTTATATAAAAGCTCTAAATCTAAGTTAAAAACATTATTAACTTCATCAAATTTGAATTGATTTATATTAGTGTAACAGTTTTTAAAACTTGCTTTTTTATCTTTTATAGCTTCTTTATCAGCACTAAAATTATTATATATTTTATCAACTGCATAATATGATTTTCCACTACCTGGAAGACCTAAAAGAAAAGTGATCATATGATACTACTTAACAAAACTCAATGCTTGTTTTGCTATAAAAGCACTGACTAAAATAGTGAAAAATATTGATAAACCATCGAAAATACCAAATTGACAAAAAAGAGATGTGTAAGGAAGTTTATCTATAGAGCTAACCAATTTTTCTATAAAAAAATCAACTACAAAATAAACTATGCTCATAAATGGAATGAACAAAACAGCTTTTACTAGATAATCCATAAAATCCCCTTAACTTGTTCTAAAAACGATTGACAATGCTGCAAAAGTAAATAAAAATATAATTATCATCTTCATATTTTCAACTGGTAATAAATTAATGTGTGCTTGAGATAAAATAGTTATTGATCTACCACGAAAATTAAATGTAATTGGAGATAAAGAACCACAAGAACCATTAGAAAAATTAAATGAGTATTTATTTAAAATATTGCCCATTTCATCAGATAAAAAATCTAAAGAATTAATTGTAGAATTATCATCATCACCAGTTTCATCGCCATCACTACCGCCATCACCAGTTTCATCGCCATCACCAGTTTCATCGCCATTACTACCGCCATCACCAGTTTCATCGCCATCACCAGTTTCATCGCCATCACCAGTTTCATCGCCATTACTACCGCCACCGCTTCCGTTATCCTCAGGTGGAGTTGATGAATTATTGTCATCAGGTGGTGTTGTAGAATTTGTATCAGGTGGTGGAGAAACTGGCAACTCATCACAAGATACTACACCATTGAAAACTTCTAAACCATCACAATAGCAAGTTTTTACACAGTCTTGTGAGCCACCAACACCTAAAGCCATAATAGAACAATCTATACCACTTGGACAAGAAATATAATTATCGGGTGTTTTACAAACATTCTCAAAAGCAATTTGACCAGTAGGACAACCTAAAACTTCAATCCAACAAGAACCATGACATTCTGACCAAAAAATATTTTTAACATAATTAGGTGAGCCATCTTCAGGAAAAGTTGAAAGAATGTGCTCAATATTGCACTCTTGCTCTTCATATGCTATTTCTTGATGATTTGGGATGGGTTCACATGGAACTTCACAAGTATTAGTTTCAGAATTATATACTTCTTCATCTGTACATGTAGGTTTATAAACACACTCATGTTTAAATATAATTTGATTTGGATCTAGACATTCTGTTATTGCTTTATAATCCCAATAAGTTGCAATACATTCTTTAGATGAACCACCACCATTAGAACAATTATAGTTAGCCCACTTTCCATTAGATGGTCTTAAACATTTTTCTGGTGCATCTATTGAAAATATCATAATAGCACTACCGACACCAATTTCATAAAATATATAATTATCTGGTAGACTATCCCAAGCATTACCATCACATGGTTCCAATGAAAACAAAGAAGATGATAGAAACAATAAACTAAATAATGTTAATAATTTTAATTTCATGTTAATGTCTCATTAATGCTAATGCACCAAATAATGGAGCTATTACAGCAGTAAGATTAATTAAGATACTTGCAAAATAATTTATTAATGCAAAGTCTGTAATCTCTATTAATATCATCTTTTACCGCCTACATTCATAAAAATTTGAGTAGTAAAAAACATAAAAGTTGCACCGAACATTAAACCAGTTAAAGCTAGTAAAAAATTAAATTGTTCTATTTGTAAACCCATCTTTAATGATAAATCAGGCTCACACTTATTAGTCGAAGAGTTATATTTATAGCTATGAATTACAGATTTTAAAATATTTGTATCTCTTGTAGATTCCCAAAGCATAGTAGAAGATGGAAGAACATATAACCGCTCATTTTGAACATAATAATCTTCTATACACATATTATAACTATCTAGTAGCATTGAAGCATTTAGTAAATTTGTTACGAATAATAAACTTAATAAAAATTTCAATTTCTACTCCTTTTATATTCTCAAAAGCTCATGAGAGCTAATGAGATTTAGCGATTATTATCGCTTTGTTAATTGACCAAAAAACAGCCATTGCAACTAAAACACTACTAAATAAGTATGTGATTGCTAGAAACTCTATAGCTGGAAGTGGCATAGATTATCTAGCCATCGCTATAGCTTTTTTAATTGCCCAGATAAGTGCTAAACCACCTAAAACAGCAGTACCTACAGTAATTGCGTCCTCAGCTGCAAACTCAGGAGCAGTTAAAGCAGCTTGAGCTTGTACAGCGCCAACAGTTAAAACACCTACTGTTAAAACAGCAGTTTTTGACTGATTAAATTTATCAGCAACTTTTTTTGATATTTTTTGAAACCTTTTCATGATTTCCCCCTAAAATATGCTAGAGTCCGTAATAACTCTGCTTTAAGTCATATTACGACCACTTAGAGCAAAATTATTAATGACGACCCTAACGCACTCTCGTTTGTTGTCCCTATCGTTCGTGCCTCACTATGACGGGATTTTGAGAAAGAGATGTCAAACTATTAAGAATTAAATCTCTTTTTTCTCTTAACTCACATATTTTCTTTTTATCATTAGAAGTACGCAATAAAACATTTATATCTTTTTGTATATATCTAAGATGTAGAACTATGTGAGCTTTAAAATTTGACATCTCTTAACCTTAACTTGCTTTTTTAGCTATTTTAGTTCTATCAAACTTTGAATAATCGAGAGGATTTTTGTCTAGTTCAAGCACTGGCATAGCCTTGTCATAGTAATACTTTTGACCCCATTGATTAACGCTCAGGTTATAAGGTATTGCAACATAAGCACCTTTCTTATCTTTAAAAACATCGTAATCTTCTTCATCTGCATATATGCTTTCGACTGATGGCTTAAGATAACCGTCTTCTGTAATACCCTCAAACATTACAGTCAATTCTGTACTATATTTGATTTTGTCCGTTTTAGCGTCTTTTGTCTCTACTGGTCTAACTTCTAAAAGTCTTCCTATAAAATGTGTTGTCATGTGTCACTCCTCAGTGAATAAATTTGTCCTTAATCAACTGTCAGTATAATTAAGTGTGTAGAATATAAGAAGAGAGTTTTTTGGAAAAAATAAACCCTATATCTCTCAGTTCTTATACTCTACATACCTAACTATTCACTTCTATTTTGTTGACCCTCTAAGAAGTGACTGATAGAGGGGGACAAGCTTTGTTAACGGAGTTCTCGCCATTGCTCCGTGATATCATCGACTTACATCAAACTCAATCGATTGTTATGTGAATGCGAATTTAATATAGGTGGCTTCATATATTTAATAGATTTGATTTTTTCCTCATTTAATTTCATAAATCTTTTTTTACAACGCTTACAAATATAATCTTGGTCTGGTCTTTCTAATTCTTCTAATGTTCTTTCAAAAGATGAAAAAGAAACAGTAGTAAGTTTTTTAAAATAAACACCAACCTCAATTCCACAAAGTACAATTCCATTATTATCTTTTAAATGTTTTTTACTCATTTTGTCACTTCCTTATGAGAGTTAACTCTCTTAGAAATAGTTAAACATTTAGCACATTGAAACTCTAAAGGAAGTTTTAAAAAATCATCTTTAGATACAACTACAATTCTACTTCTTGTATTACAAACTGCCCCATAGCCATGTTTTTTTGCGATATGTGTTTTCATTTTGTCACTTCCTTTTTATTTTGAAATAGATTTTTTAAGAATTTATTAATCTGTATAAATTTATCTTTAATGATATTTTTAATGTTGTTTTTGATAGTATTAGTAAGAGTTATCGCAGTTTTGCGATAGGTAGAAGTGACATTATTAATAGTAGTAGTATTTATATACTCTATTACTTCATTTGAGTATGTAATCAATTTATTGAAGAACTCTTGAAACAGAGTCGGTCTTTGAATGTTTTGGATATTTACTTGCATTTTGTCACTCCTAATGTAATAGTTACACTTTATTTATACTTATATTGTAACAGTTACAAACTTAAACTATAATAAAATTGTGCTTATTATTGTAATAATTACATAAAATAAGAGGTCATTATGAAAGATTTACAAAATGAATAAAAATGAATTAGCAAAAACACTAGGAATATCACTAAAAACACTATACAACTGGGAAAAAGAAAAACCAGACTTAGTTAGATTGATAAATCAAGGTATGGCACTAGACCAAAGTATAGAAGAAACAAGAAAGCATTTAGAGAGATTGGAACAAATCAAAGATGATGCGAGTAATGGGAAGTTTAATTTAAAATAGTTAGGAGACTAAAATGAGTATATGGATAATAACAACTATAATGGGATTTGGAGGAATGTATTATATATTATGGATAATTAAAAAAGAACTTCCAAAAAGAGATGAAAGAAAAAAACAACTATGGGATACACAAGTAAAAAATAAGCAGAAAATACAAGAGTACTATAATAAAGAAGATTTAAAAATACAAAAAGTAGTCAATGAAGAAAAAAGAAAGAAAATGTATGTTGATAACATAAGAAAAGGCAGAGACTACGAAATTTTTATCATAGATTATTTTAGAAAAAAAGGTTATCAGACAAAAGGGCATGGTTTGATTAATGGCAAAAAAGATAAAGGCATAGATGTCATAGTCAAAAAAGATAAAGAGATTACATTAATACAATGCAAGAACTGGAAAGAGGATAGTAGCTATAAAATAAAACATAGACATTTAAAAGAGTTTTTAGGAAATACTACAGCATTCTTAGAAAATAATAAAGAAAGAGCAGAGGGTTATAGCATTAAAAGACTATATGTAACTTCTTGCGATGTGCTAGATAATTCAGCAAAATACTTCTTAAAAGATAACAGTATTATAGAGCATGAAATAATTCCAATGAAACATGGATAGAAATATTAGCAATATATATGTTACAATTACACAAGTGGAAGAGAGCCTAAGCTCTCTATTTTAATATAACGGTTCGGCTAAAACCATTAAAACCACAAGTATAAGAATAAGCTTCACAGCATATCTCCTTTCTTGGAGATACCCTCACAATCCAAATCCCTTTAACAAAAACCCATAAGCCAAAAGGAAGATATACCGCTTGTAACGGTGTGATTATATCGTAGTTTAAGGATAGGCTTTTTTCGAATCCCTCTCTGTCCACCACTTGAAGACTTATTTCCCAAACTTAAAACTCCAAATTTATATTATTTTAGATATAACCGCAAATGCAATTTTAAATTTTTTATAAAGCTTATACTCTATAAACACTGCAAAAACACCAAGAACCGCTAAAAAGATAAGCATATTTATTAGTTTTACGCCAAAATAGTCAAATATCATGGCAGTTACAGCACCGCCAATAATGGCTG
>Ga0265295_1009609_pt1 | contig 10280 bp, 18 predicted proteins | sample Munlansysbiofilm_FD_192503 | JGI IMG/M metagenome (GOLD analysis project Ga0265295, IMG submission 192503) | Leachate microbial communities from a municipal landfill in Southern Ontario, Canada - Methane capture system biofilm | ecosystem: Engineered > Solid waste > Landfill > Unclassified ... | reverse complement strand
AGGCAGTATCGCTCCCAGGAGGGGGAGTGATACCCTGCACCCACTGCCATGCCGACATCCCCGCGTCGGCTGGCAGAGTGGGGTTCATCGACGGGGAAAACCTCTGCCTTGAATGCCACAGGGCAGAGATTGCGGCGCTCCTCAGAGGTGCAGACCTCGACCGTGAGGAGATGGGGAAACTCCGCAGGCGTATCGAGGACGTCCTGCGGAAAAACCCAGGGGTACTGATGAGTATCGCAGTACTCCTGGCGGCAGACGGGTTCGTCAACATCGACGATCTCGTCTAACCAAATACCGGGCGCGGCTCACAACCGCGTCCGGTATCCTTAAAAATATCCTGCCCTGCAGCCAATCTACGCGACTCTACTCGTTTGTTTTGGCGTTGTACTAGCTCCGAGGTCGCCCATTGTGATCGAACCTTTCAGCTAGGCTAATAGTGGTAAGGATTTTTTGAGGTTAGCAGTTTTGCCCCGATCAGAGGGGATTTCAGACCCATAGGAGGTCGAGATGGGTGTAACAGCCCGCAGTATCGCTAGAGAAATACGTTTTTTCATCATTTCAGCCACCTCTACCCTCAGCCACCCGGGGCCATCCATCGGCGCTTTTTCACTCTAATGGACCGGCCTTACTTTTCATATCCTGGACTTTTTCCGGGAAGGAGAATATCATGACAAACAATATCATGCAGGAAGAACTCAACAACGCAGTAATACAGACCATAATTGAAGACAACAACAGCAGCTTCACCCAAGTATTCCTAAAAGCATGTAGTTCCACTATGATTCTACCAGCAAGAGAACAGATGGAACAATGCAGAAAAATTTACAACCTTTTAACCGGGGAATATTCCCCAACAACACCAACGCTCATTTGAGCAAAGGAGATCGTTATGCTTTATCAGGTCGATAGCCATGGATGCGTATGTATGGTGAACAACAGCCAGGAAAAAGCTATAGCTCAGAAAAGAGCGACGGCGAGCTACAAAACCCCAAAATACCCCTCTCTGAGGGAGAAGTACGTTACCTCTTTGGAAGAGGCGAAAAAGATCATTGATGCATGGGTGATAGAACACTCATGAACAAGAACAATACCACTACTCAGACCATCGGGTAGTGGTATTGTTTTTTTGAGGTAATGGTGCCTCAAAAACCCAACGCTAACGCAAAGGAGACTCTATGTTTTACACCGGTGTAGGATCACGCAAAACTCCCAAAGACGTGTTAGAGCTGATGGTAAAGATCGCCATCAAAGCAGCACAAAACGGATACACACTACGTTCTGGAGGAGCAGAAGGTGCTGATAAGGCCTTTGAACATGGGTGCGACATGGTAAAAGGCCCCAAAGAAATCTATTACGCCAACCAAGCCACCGCAGAGGCCATGGCAATGGCAGCTTTATACCACCCAGCTTGGAGCTCCTGTAGCCCATATGCAAAAAAGCTACATGGGAGGAACGCGTTTCAGGTTCTTGGCATCAACCTGGACAAGCCCTCAAACAATTTCATATGTTGGACTCCAGACGGTTGCCTTCACCACTACGAGCGTTCTAGAATAACAGGCGGCACAGGCACCGCTATCTCCATTGCAGATAACTACCATATAAACATCTGCAACTTGGCAAACTACACACACAGAGACCTGATGGAGGCTTGGGTTGGTTAAAGACAGTACCACTACTCAAAACACCGAGTAGTGGTATTGTTTTTTTGAGGTAATGGTACCTCAAAACCCAACGCTAACGCAAAGGAGAACTCCATGATCGAAAAACCCAGCAAAAAAACTGTAAAGAAGCACATGAAGCGCCTCGTTTTCTATTGGCGTAAAGCCAACAATTTGGCGTGGAGCACCGTGGGCCGGCCCGGCCCCGTATTCACAAACACAACCCCCGGCCCAGACAAAGACAGGGCATGGGAGGAATTCAACATCGACCTAGTCGCCGACCGTGAGGCGGCTGGAACGCTGTATCGGGTAGCACTTGATTTAGCTCCCGAATGGCTCAAAAATGACAAAGCACTTGTAGATAAGTGCTTTGACAGAGCATTTAAGGGCTTCGTAGGTCCTGGTATCCACTAGGAGAAGTAATTTATTCACGGTGAATAAGGAGGTAGTATGATGTTTGAAATTGGAGATACAGGAACATACATACTGGAGAAACGCAACTATTATGTTCCAAAGTATGTGTGCGATGTGCCCATGGAAGCGGCAGTTGAATGGGTGCGTTGTTCTGATCGAGCACATCATCGTTTTTCTGACAATCGCGTACTCCCGCAGATTGCAAATGGCAGGGTGTGCAATTGGCTCAATAAGCGGTTCTACGTGGTTGATGAAAGGGTCATCGATGGTGATTTAGTGGCCCTATACAATTACGATGGAGTATATAAACTCTACACTATATTCAATAAGATATAGGAGGGCCGCATGAAAGACCGCCATGGGGAACGCTGGTCCAGCGAGGACCAGTGGAAACTTATTCATGGTGAATAAATCGATACCACTACTCAAAACACCGAGTAGTGGTATTGTTTTTTTGAGATAATAATATCTAACAATTCCATCGTCTTTAGACAAAGGAGTAGTCATGAACAAAACAGATCTGCTTAACGCCATCTTCGAGATAGGACAAGACATCGAAAACTTCAACCTCAAACATGAGCAATTCCCAACTGAAGAAGAAATATTACAGCAGTACAAAATCAAACTACCCTACGGAGAAGACGTATTAAAAGGCTGGATATCAGCCAAAAAGGCAACCAAAGCAGAATACTACTGGGGATGTTATATCTCCCCTACCGTAGATACAAACTACTGGTTCAAACGCCTTAAAGGAATCATCTCTGATTTAGAAGGAGATGGGTTCTTTAAAAACGAGCCTATAACCTCAAATTACTAAAGGAACTAAAATGGTAACCTGTTCTTTGTGCAAACAGCAACACGTAGCTTATATTACCATCGGAAAACTCAACATCTGCAGCAGTTGTGCAAAAGAAGAAGGTATTCATTCGGAAGACCTTCGCACCTGTACAAACTGCTTATGTATTACGTCAAAGTTTCACGGCTGCGAAGAAGAAAACGGATTCATCTGCAGCACATGCTTACAAGAAGAGCATGAATATGCTGTAGAAGAATTCATCAACGATCCTAAGCATAAAGGAGTACCTATCGAAGAACTATTTACCGAAGCAAAGAGGACGTTCGTTATCAAAGCTTTAACCACTATCTCCTGCATCCTAGGAGTACTAATCCACATACTTAAGACAAAATAACATGAACAAGTTAATTAAACTCCTCGGGTCGATCGAAACGTCCATCGGGAATCTCAAGAAAAAACTCAAAGAAAAGGAGGATCTTAAAACAAATCTGGACTTTGCAATAAACGCGTTGAAGCTAATCGCACACACCTCTTGTCCAGACCATCCTGAATGCACTAATGCAAAACTCCTTCAGAATATTGCAAAAGATGCATTAAACAAACTCATCTAAAAACGTCAACTTGTTCTAGGAGCAGAACCTATGAAAAAGAACACAATGAAGCTGCTTACTTCTGCAGCAAACACTATCAAACCACACATACACAGTATCAAAACAGCAACCTCTCCTGAAGAAGCTAGTATCATCCTGAATAACACTCTCCGCATAACTTTGACCCCGGCCGAAATTGACGGATTCAAAGAAACTAATGATACTCTTCTATTCCTTATCCGAGGACTAGGAATAAGGATAGGATTAACCGTAAAAAACATCGATTGGTGGTATTACAATCGTTACCTTAAAGAGGAGGTAGATAAATGAAAAAACCTTCTCGACACTGCAAAACATGGACAAAAAACGAATTGTGGGAATTAGCAACACTTGCCCAAGACAAAAGAAAGTCCTGGGCACAAATAGCAGGTAAAATGAAACGTACAAAATCAGCCTGCATTGCTAGATTCGACATGATTCGAACAGCCTTTCTTATGTACGACCCCCGCTTCTACAACGCAGAGTCCATTATGGACATCATACTTAGAAATAAGGAGACTAAATAATGGTTACGTACAACAAAGAAATAGGGGGATCCCATAAATCAGCGGCCGTCTATGTAGAAACAGTAATACATGACGATATGTATATTGAACAGTGGGATTGCCCTCACTGCGGAGCTATAAAGTCTGTCTACAAAACAGAACTATTAAATCATACAAGATGTACGGTATGCTTTAAACGCTCCAACCAAAATTTCATCGAAAAACACCAGTAAAAACAATATCACTGCTCAAAACAATAAGGAGAAAAAAGCATGAAGAACGAAATCAATATCAACACCACCAAGGGAAACCAGAATATCAATCTGGAAGACTATGATATGGTAACTATTCAGTTCATCAAGCAGCACCGAACCTTGAATATTTACCTCTCAAAAACAAACATCCCACAGCCAAAACCTGAGTCAACACCTACACCAGCATCTGAACCAACGCCAACTCCTGCACCAACATCTGCTCTGGCACCTATTCTGACACCTACTTCAACACCAGTACGTAACACATCAAGACCACTAAATGTGTTGAATAATATAGCGGTTGGTCAATTACTAATACTTTATGATGCATACATTAACAAACACATACCTTTAAAGATGATTGGAAATAGTATCCGTGTAAGCAGCACAACCGTCAAAAAATGGTTTGATACTATAACAAAATTCGCAAATAACTTCCCGAATACCCAAGGACACCCAAAACTACAAATGGTTGGAGACATGTACGCAAAACGATCAAAATAACCTCTAATACCTACAATAATACCACTGCTCAGAATATCGAGTAGTGGTATTATTTTTTTGAAGATAATTTCGTCTTCATAATCCAACGTCATATGACAAAGGAGAGACTAAATGGCAACAACAATACTCATAACCAAGATGTTCGCAGTACTAGACAAAAACGGTTTTTCTACAGGAAAAACAGAACTCCTCGTAGATTATGCACTTGATGAAGAAACCTTAAAACCAGTCGTAGTACCTTGCGTACACCCTTCAGAACTTGGAGGAATATTCGATGTCGAGTTAGGGGAATGGCGCCTACATGACTAAACCGTTTACTACCCCTAAAAGACAAAAGACTAGTGATATTTTTTTGTGAATAGGTTAAGGCCCAGCTGATATTGTATCAGTGGTTGGGAGCGACACTGACCATACCCCACTATTTTAGGAGGACTCCGTGCAAAAACGAAAGCCGCACTGGAGAACATTCAGACACCCGCGCTATACAAAAATGCGAGGGAAGTCAATTTACATTCGGTGCACTTCCGTAACAGAAGAACGGAACCCGAATCCCACAGCAGTACAATCCCAACGCCATCCGGCACAGGAGCAACCCATGTTGAACAAAGTCATGTTGATTGGTAACCTTGGTGCAGACCCCGAAGTACGTTTCACCCCAAACGGTACAACCGTTGCCATCTTTCGTGTTGCAACCACGGAGCGCTGGAAAGGGAAGGACGGTCAGATGCAGGAGCAGACCGAGTGGCACAGTATCGTTGCCTGGCGGCGTCTGGCGGAGATCTGCGGCGAATACCTCTCCAAGGGGTCGCGGGTCTACATCGAAGGCAGGTTACAGACCCGCAAGTGGCAAGACAAAGACGGTAATAACCGTTACACCACTGAAATCGTTGTAAAGGAGATGAAAATGCTCTCTCCAAGGCCGGAGAACATGCTGTGTGACAAAGAGCATCAGTCGCACAAATCACCTTTACTTTCTCCGCCGCCGCAGACTGACGCCGAGTACAACGAAGACGTTCCGTTCTAAACAACATCCAGCTACCACCGGCAGAAATGCTGGTGGTAGCTTACCTTTTACCAAGGAGCCCACTAATGTACGACGAATGTATGCACACACAACAAAGGCAATGGCACCGTCATTGAAGAAATCAAAAACCTTACAGAAGAAAAACGACTCAAACTCATCAGAAGAGGCAGAGATGTATTCAATAAAAACAAGGAGATTCAAGTACAGATGGTAGCCTTAATGATAAACGGAGGTCTAATCCACAAAGACGACCTTTGTTGAACAAAGATAACCACTGTTGAATAAAGATAACCACTGGTAGAAATACCAGTGGTATCAAAAAATTTTGCCAAAAGGCCTTACATGAAAATACTAACAGTGCTATTAAAACAGATATTTTATAAATTTGGCAGCTTCGCTGCACTACTGAATAGCAACTACCCCTGCAGCGCTCCTCTAGACTGTACTCTTCTTTTGACACCTTTGCAAGATGAAAAGTACTAAACAACGTCGAGGTACACCAAACCCTACTTACCCATATTCACTTTCATATCCTAGCCCAGTAGTGGTATTTGTTTTTGAGGCTGGAACCAAACATTAATCTTTGAAGGAGGATGTTATGAAGGTAGCAAAAACATTGGCCCTTGGACTGGCAGTACTTTTCATTTCTTCAAGTATTTCGGCAAATGAAATGTCGAATCAAATGATGATGTGTGAATTTGATGAAAAGGAAATACTCATCACTGCACCGATGCCATTTGATTGGTCCGACGAAGAAAAAGAGCGAGCATGCTTAGAGATCTGCAATTCTATGAAACTTGCAGGACCTGCTCGCATTATCAAACCACCAACTCAGAAAGAAAAACTCAAAGAAGTAGAAGCAACATGCGATACTGACTATAACTGTGAAGTACTTTGGGAAAAGTACAAAACCTACAATATCAAAAGCATTTTCACTGCGCCGGATAATCGTCAACGCAACACAAAGCATGACCCCAATGTACTGGAAATAACCTGCAACGACAGCGAAATAAAACGATATATCGCAACAGAAGCAGAACTATCTACAGTATGTACATCTAACAGCAAACTCCTGACAGACATAGAAGAATTTGCAAAAGAATCAGGAGAAACAGACGAATTCACACTAAATTGGGAGCAACTCGAATTTATGGTCGAAGCAAATATGACCAATATGAGTAGAACCCCAATCAACAATCCTCATAAAAATGCACCAACAGTAGAGGATTTAATCACCTTCATGAAAAAACATCCTGAAGTCATTGTAGGAGGAATTTACAAAAACGAAGCTAAAACAAAAGAAATCTGCAATAAAGCAAACAAACCCAATGACCAGTGCTTCAAAGAAAACTATGGTATACACGTATCAAACATAATGGTACGTTTCGGTGACTCCGATGAAATACCAAACTGGCTTCTTGACTTTTGCAAACTTAACAATCTAGATATTATTGAGCATACTCGTGGCTTCTGGGAATGCATTTGGTAACACACTAATACAAAAAACCGAAACCATGGTCTACTGCGGACCATATGGAGATTATCCAAAAGAAACAGGGAAATACAAATTTCCCATCGATACAAGAGCAAAAGCAAGAGCAGCACTCTCTTATGCTAACTGGGCACCAAACCCAGAAGGTATAAGAGAGTGTGTCTGCAAACACTATCCAGATTTCCCATCATGCATCAAACGTTCAAGGAGAACAAAATGAAAAAAGGACTTAACAAAGAAGAACAAATCAAACAAATACAACACCTTCGTCGCACCAAATAACCATGCGATACTTACTAACAATACTCATAACCCTTCCCATCCTCAATAACTATACAATTGGCACCATTGATGGAAAACAAGTAAATATCCAAACTAATCCTTACGGATATACTACAGGTACCATTAATGGGAAGCAAGTATACATCCAAGCAGCACCACAACCAACAAGCAAAAACCAAAAACCCTACATAAACCCATACGAAAAACCCCAAAGCAACACCAACCGCAAATAACCAACTACAATACCACTGCCCTTTTGGGGGTAGTGGTATTGTTCTATGAAGCATATTCAACCTTGGAGATTCTATTATGTTTAACATAATTAAAAATATACTCATCAACGCCTGCATTATCACAATAGCAACTACTATAAATGAACCATTTCAAAACGAATACGAAATGGCAGAAATCGATGAAATAACCATCGAAAACCAACTAGACCATATCTCTATCTACGGAGAACTCACAATAACCAAAAACAAAGAAGGGCTTAAAAAAGCCAAACTTCTACAAGAAAACCTCACCAATATCATAAAAGAACTCAACAATAATAAGGAAAACTAACATGCCACTAACCTTTTGGACAGCACAATACAGATATCCAGGACCAAACCGATTAGATATAACCGTAAAAGGTAATGACCCTTTCGGACGTTTATTTGCACCAACTTGGCAAATGTTAAACACGTACAAAGCAAACCCAAACACATACCAAGCAGAGCAAATCTACATCAAAGATTATCACGCACTTATACTTAAAAATATAGAACATCTTAAACAACTCACCATGTTAAAAGAAGTAGTACTAGTATGCTTCTGCAAATATGGAAATTTTTGCCATAGAAACCTCCTTACTCATTATCTTATCAACCTAGATTCAACATACATGGGAGAAATACTTGATTTTTCACCCTGGCAAACAAAAATAGAAAGCTTCAAAAACCAATTCGATTGGTTATCAAACTTCTACCATTCACCTTTCTCATACCAAGGAATAGTATATACAACAAACGAGCATTTCTACCAAGCTTGGAAATTCCCAGCAGACGAAAGGGAAAGAATTGCAAAACTTCCATCCCCAGCAGCCGCCAAAAAAGAAGGCAGAAAAGCAAAATTATGCTGGAATTGGGACACAATCAAAGTCGATATAATGAAAACAGGACTTCAAGAAAAATTCAAAAATCCTGTATTAGCTAAAAAACTAATAGATACAGGAGATACTGAACTAATTGAAGGAAACTACTGGCATGATAACTTTTGGGGAAAATGTTCATGTGAAAAATGCAAGAACAAACCAAAACAAAACATGCTTGGTGAACTGTTAATGAATATTAGAAGCAAACTTCAAAAAGGAGAAACACCATGAAAACTTATGCAGGTATCGGAAACAAGAAGACTCCTGAAAACATCATCAATATAATCAAAATCGTTGCCATATTATTATCACACGACAAATATGTATGTGCAACAGGAGCATGCACAGGTGCAGACCAAGCATTTGCAGAAGGAACTATAATAGCAAACGGATTCGTACATCTACACGTACCGTGGGAATCTTACGAAATAGGATGGCGTTCAAAATTAAAAGGACACATTCGAACTTTCGTATTAAAAGATGACGACGTAGAAGCGTATAATACCGTTGCAATATTCCACCCAGCATACAACAAACTTTCTCCAAGTGTAAAAGCCCTTCACGCAAGAAACTACAACATTGTCAAAAACGCTTCATTCCTAGTATGCTGGACCGAAGACGGACAAGTGACTGGAGGCACAGGACAAGCCATTAAGATAGCTACCTACTTTCATCTTCCTATTTACAACTTAGGAAACGAAAAAACTTTCAACGATATGCTAACCGCAATCAAAAGAAGAAAACACGAATTAGCCATTTACGACTTACCCTATAGTGGTATTTTTCAATGAGTATAAACCCATAATAAAACCTGGAGGAATTGATGAAAGTATTTATTGACTCGGCTCACATTTTAGAAACCGGCATTGAACATACAAGCCCACACCTACGCTGGTTAATTCGAAATGTGGCAATCGAACATTGTGGAAAAGATGCAATCGACATCATCACCTACCACAAGGACATACCAAACTCTCATTTAGGTGAAAGCATTGCCATAGTTAAAGGCATTGTAATTAACCTGAGTAAACATGTGGAAGAAGCCTTTGAAAGAGTATGTGCAGAGGAAAACATCAATACTTCCATAAGAGCACATCTAATCCAAGAGCTCATCGACACTACAATCCACGAAGCACATCATCTAAAAGTTGCTACCGAAACTAACAACTTCGAAGATGATTATCAAAACGAAGACGAAGCCAGAGCAATAGCCAAAAGAAAAGTCTGGTTATCAACAAAAAATCTCGATGCCGAAATTTTCACATTCGGGCCAGTAATTGACGCCTTCCTTGAAGAAACCATTCAATGTTTCAAAGAAGACGTCAAAGAAAAACCCGAACTATGGAAAGAACTGCAAATCTACATGTGGGAGAATAAACTTGCCTACTACGACCCTGAAAAAGAAAAAGCATACGGAATACGAACACTATTCGAAGCTTTAGAACGAGGACTCAATGACAGCACCGCATCCTGGTTAAATGAACCCATCAAATTCATTGGAGAAGCAAAAATAGGAGAGGCTACAGTAACACCAAACCAACCGACTATGTTGAAAACAATAGCCGATATTCCACCTTCACCTCAAA
>Ga0265295_1009603_pt1 | contig 10284 bp, 8 predicted proteins | sample Munlansysbiofilm_FD_192503 | JGI IMG/M metagenome (GOLD analysis project Ga0265295, IMG submission 192503) | Leachate microbial communities from a municipal landfill in Southern Ontario, Canada - Methane capture system biofilm | ecosystem: Engineered > Solid waste > Landfill > Unclassified ... | reverse complement strand
GTGAATGTATAATATTAGAGAGACTATCGTACAAAATTGAGAATATATACGAGCCTGTACAGAATGAATCCAATACCTGGAACTGGTTTGAATATGGGAAAACACTTAGGTATTACGACAGGACAGAAAACTTTAAAGGGTTGTATGCTGTAGAGATTGGAGGTAGTAAATGGAACCCTAAATGGAGATTTTCTTTGACAGGGAATTTTGGGAGGTTCTCTAGTGAGTTTATTGTTTATCCATCAAAATATATCCAGGATTACTACACTGGCGGTGGTGAAATATCTGCTATGAGAAACCTTAAAGCAGGTAAAAAATCTCTATTAGATATTACTATACTTGGAGGTCTATACAAAGGGGGAGGAGAGATGCTATCAGAAGAGAATCCATTTTTAACCGGTAATCTGTATATGTCAGATAATTTGCTTGAAGAGGATTTCCTCTTTAAAACCAGTAAAAGATATCTGTATGGAGGCAGAATAAGTTACAGATATTCACTCAACGAGAAGAAAGGAACAACCCTTTTCCTTGATGCCACTATAAGGCAATATCAAAGAAAAGGGTTGTCAAAATCGATTATTTCGGTAAACCTAGGTCTGAAATTTTAATTATTACCGGTCATTCCGAATTTTTTCAGTAATGCTTCTGGTTCAGGATCTCGACCTCTGAAATTTTTGTAAAGGATGGACGGCTCCTCAATATTTCCCATTGATAGGATGTTTTTACGGAAGGATGATGCAACCTCTTTTGAGAAGATTCCCTTCTCTTCAAAAAGTGAGAATGCGTCAGCTTCAAGAACTTCTGCCCATTTGTAGCTGTAATAGCCTGCTGAATATCCACCGGCAAAAATATGGCTGAATGATGGGGAGAAACAGGTTCCTTCAATATTTGGAAGTAGCTGAGTCATTTTAACAGCATTTTTCTCAAAGCTCTCAACATCAATAGAAGGAAGAGTCTTAAGGGTATGCCAAGCCATATCGTTTATACCAAATGTAAGCTGCCTAACATTTGAATATCCGCTAAGATAATTTTTTGCAGCTACAATCTTTTCAATCAACTCTTCAGGTATAGGTTGACCGGTTTGATAATGTTTGGCAAATGAAGATAGGAACTCTTTTTTAACAGCCCAGTTTTCCATAATCTGGGATGGTAGCTCAACAAAATCACGTGCTACATTTGTTCCAGTCAAAGATGGGTATTTACCCTCAGCAAGAATACCGTGAAGTGCGTGACCAAACTCGTGTAACAGAGTATTAAACTCATAATGAGTTAATAGTGATGGGGTCTCCTTTGTGGGTTTGGTAAAGTTGCAAACTACTGATACAAAAGGTCTCTTTTCAATTCCGTTCTCAACGTACATATCACGGAATGTTGTCATCCACGCACCACCTCGTTTACTGGCTCTTGGGAAGAAATCCATATACAGAAGTGAAAGAAATCTGCCATCTGAGTCGTGAACTTCATAAGCCTTAACATCCGGATGATAAACAGGTAGTTTAGAATTTTCTTCAAACTTAAGTCCATACAGTGAATCTGCAAGAGCAAAAATAGCTTGTTGTACACTTTCAAGGTTGAAATATGGTTTAAGTAGTTCATCATTTAAAGCGTATTTCTCATTTTTGTATTTCTCAGAGTAGTAACTAAAATCCCAAGGCATCAATGTACCTTGAAAACCGAGAGAGTTAGCATAATTTTGAATCTCTGCTACCTCCTGTTTTGCATAAGGCAGTGTTTTGTTAAGGAGATTTGCTAGGAATGTGTTAACTGTTTCAGAGCTCTTAGCCATATTTACATCCAAAACATAATCTGCGTGAGTCTCAAATCCAAGAATATTGGCACGCTCAATTCTTAAAGCGGCAATTTTTTTAACGATATCTGAATTGTCGAACTCATCTTTATATGCTTTAGTATTAGCAGCTTTCCAAAGTTTTTCCTTAATTTCTCTGTTTTCACTGTATTGTAAAAATGGGCCATAGCTAGGAGCCTGAAGAGTGTAAACCCATCCTTCAAGAGATCTTTCTGAAGCTTCAGCAGCACCGGATTCAATTACAAATGATGGCAGCCCCACAAGTTGAGAAGAGTCTGTAATGTGAATGAAGAATTTATTGGTTGCAGCTAAAACATTTTGACCAAATTGGAGAGAGAGATGTGAGAGTTCTTTGTTTATTTCTCTGAATCTATCTTTCTCCTGTGGATTAAGATTTGCTCCATTTCTTGCAAAACCTTTGTAAGTCTCCTCCAGAAGTCTTGCCTCTTCAGTATTGAGCTCAATATTTTCTCTGTTGTCATAAACTGTTTTAACTCTTTTGAAGAGCTCTTCATTAAGCATTATATCGTTTGAATACTCTGTAAGAAGAGGTGATATCTCCAAAGCAAGGCTCTGCATTACAGAGTCTGTTGCTGCTTCATTAAGGTTGAAAAATATTGAGGCTACGCCACTAAGTCTTCTTCCGGCGTACTCCATTTGAACTATTGTGTTTTCAAAAGTAGGCTCTTCAGGATTAGTAACAATTGAGTCAATCTGTGCTCTTCCCTCTTTGATTGCCTCTTCAAAAGCAGGTTTATAGTGTTCGTTTTTGATTTTATCAAAGGCAGGAGCTTCGAAAGGATTTTCAGAAGCTACGAGTAAAGGATTTTTATCTGTCATCTTTGTATTGCAAGAGTTAATTAAAAATAGTGCAGAGATGGCAGCAATAACTGTTCCGAATTTTTTCATAAAAAAGTTTAGAGTGTTTGAATTACTAGATATTTTGTTTGTTCCCAGAAAGTTGTTGGCTGGGAAATTTTAAGAACTTGCAGACCATTCTCATCAGCTTCAAATGCGTAAGTGCCGGTAGGATGTACAGATAGAACTTTTGCTCTCTCTGCATTTGTGTGAATCTCCTTAACCTCTCTTATGTCTACTTTTATGAATGCCGATTGTTCCGCCTGGTAAGAAATTTTGGCAGATTTAAATAATCCTCCCCTTGACATAACATTTGCCGAGATAAGTTCAGATTTAGATCCAATTATATAATAGCCGGAATAAATTTGAACCTCTTGTGTTGCTATTGTTTCCTTCTGAGAAGCAGTTGCCTGGCTAAGAGAGGTCACTTCACTCTTGAGGGTAGTAACAGTTTTGTCCAGTGATTCAATTTGTTGGCTCTTAACAATTAGTTGTCTCTCCTTTTCTGCTAGTTGTCTTCCAAGATCTTCAATAAGTTCAGACTTAGAATCCAGTTCAGCTGTTAGCGCTGCCAGCCTTTTCTTAAATTGATTCGACTGGATGCGATTGTCATTTTTAAGCTTCTCAATTTGCTTTTTATAGCTCTTAATAGCCTCGCCAACTGCGGCTACATCAGATTTTAGTTGCTCTCTTGAGTTTTCCTGAATCTCTGCACCACCTTGCTGAGACTGAAGAACCAGGATGTTCTCGGCCTCTCTGATAGACTGCAGCCCCTCCTCTACCTCATTAAGTGTTGCAAAAACCTCCTCAAACTCGGCGCTCTTAACAGCGTGAGCAGATCCCAGCGAATCAAGCTGTGCCAATAGATTCTTGTACTTTGCAGATCTCTCAACACAAGATGATAGTGAGATAATTGCAATTACAAATGTGATTAGAATGAAAAACTTTTTCATTTTATTGATAATTAATTTATTAAATCCAAAATTTGCTTTGTTATTATGCTCCAAATGTATGCAATATTTTTCTTCAAATTCAATTATTTTTTATAGATATGTAAACACTACCATTTGAACCGTTTACATATGAGTAATTATAGCATTGCATCACTATTTTACCTCCTTTTTCTCTTCTGATAGAGGTGAAATATCTGAAATCAAATCCAAGTGAAGTGAGAATTTCTTTGGAGACCCTTCGTTTACCCCTATTTGTTAACTCTTTAAGAATTTTAAAATTCCTTTTTAATGATTGGTTTATAGCCTCAATTTCAATCCTGTACTCTCTCTCTCTTGAGTTGTTATACGAGTTTCTGCAACTATCATCGCAGTATAGTTTGTCGCTTCTTCCGTAAATTAATTTTCCACACTCTCTGCAATATCTTTCCATTTTTTATTTTCAAATTTAATAAACCACTCCTCTAGGTGAAAGAGATTAAACGATTCTGTTAAAAAAATGTACCATTCTGAAAATGTGATTTCTTATCTTTGTAACAATATAATAAATGATGACAGAAATATTATTTACCCGACACGGTCAAACTGAATGGAATGTGGCTAGGAAGATGCAGGGGCAAAAGGATTCTCCATTAACAGAGATGGGTCTGTCACAAGCAAGAATTTTAGGGGCCTACCTAAGAGATAAAAGTATTACCGCTATCTATTCAAGCCCACTTTTAAGAGCAGAAAGAACAGCAACAATAATACAAAGAGAGACAGGCATTGATCCTGTTAATCTGGTCCCTGAGCTTAAAGAGATTAATCTAGCAGATCTTGAAGGGAGATCTTTTTTTAAAGCTGCTGAAGATGAACCGGCAAGAATGGAGGCCTTCTCTTCAATACCCTCTTCCTTTGCACCCGGGCCCGGTGGAGAGTCATTTGAAGAGGTTCAGCGTAGATCACTAGGCTTTGTAATTCCACTCTTTACAAAACATAGAGGAGAGAGAGTTCTAGTCGTATGTCACGCAGTTGTACTGAGACTTATGATGGCATATTTTGAAGGATATACTATAGACGAATATTGGAAGATGCAGGGCTTTTTCTTTCCGTGCAGTATTACCAGGGTTACATATGTTAATGAGAGGTACAAGATAATTGAGAGGAATAGTATTGAATATACAAAATAATTCAAGTACTTATATCCGATTATAAACATTTATCCTCATATTACTTTCATTTTATGGATGTTACTTTGTCTGCGAATCAATAAACATCGTCAAAATGGAAAAATCAATTAATCGTGTGGAGTTGAGGGGACACGTAGGGTTTGACCCACGAATTAGTTCCCTTGAAGACGGATTGCGTGTTATGAGGCTATCACTCGCAACAAATGAGGCTTATAAGAACAGAAAAGGGGAGTGGCAGGAGGAGACCGTTTGGCATAATATTGTTGCCTGGACGGGGAGAAATATGCCTGATTTCTCATCAATAAAGAAGGGGAGTACGCTTTCTGTTACTGGCAGAATTAAGCCTGTTAACTATCAGACAAAGGCCGGTGTTGAGAGGCAAACTTATGAGATAGTTGCTTCAACAATCAAACATCATCAACCTGCAACAATTGAATAGATTTTTGTTGTACTTTTGTGGATTAAACAGCGATGCCTCTTAGGAGGCATTCGCTTAGTTAAAATTTCGGATATTATGAGAGAATTCCACATCTACAACACAATTACCAGAAAGAAAGAGAAGTTTGAATCAGTTAATCCCGGGATGGCGGGGATTTATGTTTGTGGACCTACTGTATATGGTGATGCACATTTAGGACACGCGAGGCCGGGTGTAACATATGACATACTTGTTCGTCTTTTAAGAAAGCTGGGTTACAAAGTGAGGTATGTTAGAAATATTACAGATGTTGGCCATCTGGAAAATGACTCGGATACAGGAGAGGATAAAATAGCAAAAAAGGCAAGACTTGAACAATTGGAACCGATGGAGATTGTTCAACACTACACATTAAGATATCACGAGGCAATGAAATTACTTAATACTTTGCCTCCGGATATTGAACCGAGAGCCTCCGGTCATATAATTGAACAGATTTCTCTAGTTGAAAATATACTTAAAAAGGGATTTGCATATATCAGTAATGGCTCTGTCTATTTTGATGTTCATAAATATAATAACAGCCATAAATATGGTCTCCTCTCCGGGCGCTCTTTGGATGATATGATATCAAATACAAGAGATCTTGATGGACAAGATGATAAAAAGTCCTCTTTTGATTTTGCTCTTTGGAAAAAAGCATCCCCTGAACATATTATGAAATGGCCATCACCTTGGAGTGAAGGTTTTCCGGGATGGCATCTGGAGTGTTCAGCAATGTCTGCAAAATATCTTGGAGATTTGTTTGATATTCACGGAGGAGGAATGGATTTGCTATTTCCGCATCACGAGTGTGAACTTGCTCAAAATACAGCTTCAAGAGGTAATGGTGGAGTTAAGTATTGGATGCACAACAATATGATAACCATAAATGGCCAAAAGATGGGTAAATCTCTGGGGAATTTTATTACGCTTGAAGAGTTATTTACCGGTTCTCATAAGATTCTTGAACAGCCATACTCTCCAATGACTATAAGATTCTTTATACTTCAGGCACACTACAGAAGTACTTTAGATTTCAGTAATGAAGCTCTTCAGGCTGCTGAAAAAGGGCTTAAAAGATTGATTCTTGCCGGACAGGATCTTGCAAAATTGAAATCCTCTTCATTAGGAGAGAGAATTGAAAATCTTCACTCTTTAAAGGAGAGCGTATATGAAGCTTTGTGTGATGATCTTAATACTCCTATTGCCATAGCTCAGTTATTTGAGGCTGTAAGAATTGTTAACACTGTTAAAGAGAAGGGTGGTTTACTCCATCCGGATGATATTGATATATTGTCTGAACTTCTTCAAGATGTAGTTGGAAACATACTTGGTCTTGTTGATGAAAAGGCTCTGTCATCAAATGGAAACATACTATCCGGAGTTATTGAGCTAATATTGGATATGAGAAGGGAGGCTAAGCTAAATAAGGATTTTGGCACTAGTGATTTAATTCGCCAAAAACTAACTGATCTTGGTGTTCAAATAAAGGATACCAAAGAGGGAACTGAGTGGAACTTGAACTAACCACATAAACAATATATTATGAAAAGAAGAGATTTCTTCAGATATCTCTCAATAGGGGGAGCAGGTCTTGCACTAGGACCTGTTGTTAATGCTGCTGATAAATCCTCTCTGTTTTACACAGATGATAAACCGGCAACAAACATTGCAGATGCATTAGCTGTACCAAGAACAAAACATTCTATGCCTGGATTGTATCCAGGTAGAGTTGTAAAGGTTATTGATGAGAATTCTGTTGTAGATACTCTCCCATCTCCAGAAAGAGCATATAGTATGCTTAAAGAGAGTATGCTTAAACTAACCGGTGAGAAAAATCTTAAAAAGGCGTGGAGGAAATTTGTAAGTCCAAAAGATATTATCGGGCTAAAAGTAAATCCTGTTGCAGGCAAATTGCTTACAACTTCACACGCAGTAACTGGAGCAGTAATAAGACAACTTGAAGAGTCTGGTGTTCCCAGAAAAAATATTGTTATTTGGGATAGACGAGAGATGCAGCTTCACGAAACCGGTTATAATAGTGAGAATTATCCAGGGATTGAGATTACAGGTACAGAGTGTATGGATTCTAAAGGAGGGTTTTACGATAACCAGGGTAAACTTTATTCTGAAAGCAGGATAGATGAAAAACATTTTTTTTACGCAGATGTTGAAGGAAAGTATGACTCATATACAATACCTTATATGGTTAATGAGGGTAAAAACTCCTATTTTACTAAAATTGTAACAGAGAGAGTTACAAAAATTATTAATCTTCCAATTCTGAAAAATGCAGGTCCTACTACAACTCTATGTTTGAAAAATCTAGCATTTGGTTCTGTAACAAATACAAGCAGATTGCACTCAAAGTTATGGCACGAAACCTGCGCTTATGTTTGTGCATTTCCGCCATTAAGAGATAAAGTTGTATTGAATATTGTTGATGGACTAATTGGTTGTTTTGATGGTGGACCATCTGCAAAGCCTCAATTTATATGCAACTATAATATGCTATTGGTTGGTTCGGATCCTGTTGCTGTAGACAGAATAGGTCACGATGTAATTATCGCCAAAAGAGTAGAGGAGGGCATTCAAAAAGTAGACAGGCCTGAAGCCTCCAGGTTCATTGATTTGGCTGAGGAGCTACAATTAGGAGTGGGATCTAGAGATAAAATTGAATTACTGGAGTCTAGGTTATGAGAGTAGTTTTTATAACACTCGTGATACTCTTGAGCATCTCTTTGCAAGGTCAAACTCCTGTTGATGAACAGATAATTATTAATAGGGAAAGGGAGTTCAAAGGAGAGGCACTTTATGGGTTTATGAACGGAGGAAGTGAGCTTTACCTTGAGTACGGCTTTCAGACTCTGAATGCTATTGACATAGAATATAAAGGGATAGGATTTTCAGTTGAGATTTATCAGATGGATACTCCGGAGAATGCATTTGGTATTTATTCTCAGCACACTTTTAGGTGTAATCCTGCTGATTACTTGTTTAGATACGATTGTACCTCTCCTGCTCAGTATCAGTTAGCAGCCGGCAATTTTTATATATCAATAGTCTCTCAGATAAGGTCAGAAGGGGCGCAAAGTTCGGTTTATGAATTAGCAGATTATTATTTAAAAAAAGTTTGTACTGCTCAAAATCTGCAAGCTGAAGAGTTACGTATACCAGACGAGCTATTAAATGAGATTAAGTATGAAGATAAATTTTCCAATCTTGTTAAGTATGCCTCTGGTCCATTAGCGCTTTCCAATTCTCTTTCCCCTTTTATGTATCTTTTTGATAATATCCCATCTTATAAAGTGTGGATTCTTGCGAGAGATGGAAATCCTTCGGTAATTGTTGTTAGGTTTAACGATAAAGAGAGTTTTGACCTTTTTTACAACAAATGTAAAAGTGGGGATAATGGAATAACCTTAAATGAAATTAGTGGAGATGATCTCTCTCTGATTGTTAATTTCCATCCTGCCTCCTAGGAAGTGTTACAATAACTTTGCTCCCTTTTTTAATTTCGGAGATAATTTCTATTCGTCCGGAGTGTTTTTTTATAAGATTGTTACAGATTAATAAGCCTAATCCGGTGCTTGGTTCGCCCTCAGTACCGCTTCTTCCCGTCTCTATATTTAGTGTAAAGATGTTTTCTATAGTATCTTGAGTCATTCCAATGCCATTATCCGTAATAATGATACTTATATCTTCTTTTGATTTTGTATCAATTTTAATGTTAACAGCACCGCCTCTTGGCGTAAATTTAATAGAGTTTGAGATTAAATTTCTAAAAATAGTACTCAACATTTTTAGGTCTGCTTCAATTTCTAGTTTTACAGGAATTTTATGTGTAATTGATATCTCCTTCTCTTTTGCCTGTTCAGTCAGTTGGCCTAAATCATTCAGAAAAGCATCATTAATATTAATTTTTTCCGGATTAAAGAGGATATTGTTTTGTTGTATAGCAGACCATTGAAGGAGGTTATCTAAAAGGTTGTTAATTGATTGGGCAGACTTCATTGTTTTAGTTATTCCCAAAAAGCTACTAATTGACCCTCTTAAATCATTTGAAATAATTGAAAACACTTTCTCTTTTTCGTGGTTTAAAATTTGAGCTCTTTTCAAGCTCTTTTCAAGCTCTGCACTTGTTTCGCAGAGCCTATTTTCCAATTGCTCTTTTTCTTTATTTAGTGTTTTAGTTCTGTGCCGGATATACTTAAGTAATAAATATATAACCAATAGGATTACTAGTATTTGAACAAATATTGTCTCCCACCAGGATGGCTTAATTTTGAATGAGAAGCTAGATTCATTGCTCTCTAGTCCATTTCCCGCTAGAGATTTAACTCTGAAGGTATAATTGCCCTGTTTTAGATTGCCGTATGAGACCTCTGTTCTTTCCGTTGATGAGCTCCAGTTCTTGTCAAGCCCTTCAAGCATATACTGGTATTTTATTTTGCTAGTCTTAGAGTGAGTTGTTGCAATGAACTGAAATGTGATGTAGTTAGATTTTCTGTTTAGTTTTAAATTTTGGGGGATTGCGTACCATTCTGATACATCTTTGATTTTAATGTGATTAATCTTTATTCCGTTTTTCAGGGTAATAGTGCTGTCCGGGTAAGCACAAATTGAGCTCCACGGGACATCTTCGTTAAAAAGTTGAATGTTTGTGATTTGTAATGATGGAGGTATCTCGTTCTCTGTAGTGCTTCCGCCGTGATAGGCCGTTAATCTATTCTCTGTTCCTATCCAGATTGTACCATCAGAAGCCTCGTGTAGAGCCTCTTTTCTACACTCCATTCCCATAAATCCCTGTTCAACTCCATAGCTATTCAGCGAAATTCCCCTGTTAATAGTATCAATAGACTCCAGAACTCTCTTTTTAATTTGATATAGGCCATATCTTGTACCTATCCACAGGTCTCCTTTTCTATCCTGGATGATGCTTGATAGCGCATTACTTTTAAGACCACTCTCTTCTGAATATCTTATGAAGCTTTCACCATCATATCTGATTAATCCACTCCCTACGCTTGCCATCCATAT
>Ga0265295_1009602_pt1 | contig 10285 bp, 6 predicted proteins | sample Munlansysbiofilm_FD_192503 | JGI IMG/M metagenome (GOLD analysis project Ga0265295, IMG submission 192503) | Leachate microbial communities from a municipal landfill in Southern Ontario, Canada - Methane capture system biofilm | ecosystem: Engineered > Solid waste > Landfill > Unclassified ... | reverse complement strand
CCTTGAACCACAAAGGCACACGAAGGGGGAGGACACTAAGGGGCACGAAGAGAAACGAAGACACACGAATGGGGGAGGACACTAAGGGGCACGAAGAGAAACGAAGACACACGAAGGGGGAGTGTTGTTCTCCGCCGGCACTGAGCTTGAACTACGAACATGCGCCGGCTAAAGCCGGCGGAGAACAACGCAAGCTAAAGCTTGCTAAGAGCGCAGGCTAAAGCCTGTACTACGAACATGCGCCGGCTGAAGCCGGCGAAGAACAACACTTTTCAGGCTTAGGTTAGCGCCAATAGGCAATGCGACCGGCTCCCCTGTTTTATTTTCCGTTGTCTGGCGGATTTGGGGCATCCCTGCGGAGAGCCGGATTCCGGTGGCTTTTACTCAGGGTGTCGCTCGCCTGTGTCCTCGCTTACCCTAGGCTGCTAATAGGTTGCCTTTTAAAGCACTCAATGGACTAAATCTCGGGATAATGAAATCCTGAGGTTGCGAAAAAAAGAGGCGCGTTTACTATGTCCGAAAAACAAGGACTCGTGGCCTCGCGGAAGAAAACTGTTTAAAATTTGGTTTTTTTGTCAAAGTAGACGCACGTGGAAACGCTTGAAAAAAGTACTTCGAGGAAAAAATGAATAAGAAAAATTGCGAAGAAAAAGAAGAAAAAACACGGGGTGTTGCGACTACTATGGAGTCTTAATCATGTCCAAATCTTTCAGCAGGGAATTGAATTTCTCAAGAATCTCTGGATCGCTCAGATTATCAACTCGTTCGTAAAAACCATCAAACCACCACTTTGATGGCTTATCGAAAAGTGCTACAACATCTGGATGCCTTCTGACGCCTACCTCCCACTGGACTCCATTTGAGACCACACATACCAAGCAAGGATACTCATTTCCTTCTATTGTGATTTTTCCCGTACGCCCACAAGCAACCCATGGCCTAAATAAATCAATATTTGACGAAACAATCTGTTGCGCTCCGTTCGGAAGTACGTAGTAACACTCTATTTCAGAGTCCTGATCTTGGAGAGACTTGAATAACTTATACCGTCTATCATTTATACTACTAAAGTCAAGCAACTTTTCTAAATCCGTGGACTTATAGAATTCGTTATACACTTTGGACCAACGTATTGCTGTAATTTTTGCGAAAGTAAATGCCAAATTCTTATCCATTTCTAGGCGAGTACTGCCCTGTTTTCCACTATGTCTTTCGTCAAAAAACGGTTCATAAGTTACAAATACTTTTTCATTGTCTTCTTGCAGGTATTTACCTGGAGGATTAGCACCCATCCCTCTATTTTTACTAAATGTTATTGGAGCAACATTCCCAATTGAAAGCAGGAATTTTTGTACCAATTGACGATATTCACCATGATGATACCCTAACCAATCTTGTGGGAAAATGTGGTCAAAATCCCATGGGCAGTTCTCTTCACACCAGGTGACATCCACAGGGTCATAACCAGGAAAATACTCTTCCAAGTATTTTCTCGTGGCATATAAAAGCAAAAAACGGCCTTGACTTGATTTCCAATTCCAGGTGATATCAATTGATGCTTTGTACGACAAATTGTTCCATGCAATATCAACCTTAGTAAAATCCTCAGTATTAACGGCCTCAACAATCCCTTGGTAAACCTCTGGAGTGGGGGGAATCAATAGCTCACCTTGCTTAATTGCTTGTGCAAACCAGTTTTTAGTCGCTATAAGCCAATCTTGTGCATCCTTGTAATAGTTATAACCGGCCGAAATTTTCATCCCTGTGCCATATAGCACAATCAATGAAATAAACGCTATAAGATTCTGATTCTCTATTTCGAATCCCTTATCTGCAAAATAAATAAGAAGCCGGAACAGAGCTGGATAACGACGGGCAATTGAAGAATAATTCACCCTTGGAATACCGCATTCGTTATTAGAACTATATACGACCTTCTCCTTAATCTTGTCAAGAAGAAATTTCAATCCATCTTCACCTTCATCCCTTACCCTTATGTAATTAACGAAATTCTGATCCTTTGATAATGTTCTGATATTAGCTATTGAAATATCATTATTCCATTTCCCCTCACGTGTAAGGTAAGATAGCATGGCAATATTGGCCAATCGTGAAGGTTGCATTAGTCCGTCGGCGAGTTCATCCAGTTCTTTCAGGGAGGGAACTTTTGATTTTAACAATGAGTACTGGATTTCCTCGTCAGATGGTTCAACGCCAGCCTTATTCATTCTCCTAAAATATAAACCAATATTTTCATCAGAGATATGTTTTGAATTTTGCGCGAAGATGACGATACGGGGCAGGTCTTCTCTAATAGCTTTGATAATTTCATTCCAATGGCTTTCATTAATCGTTGGAAAAGAGTATTTTTTGGCAACATCATCGCCATCAAGATATCTGCATACCCAATTACAATCACAATATTTGTCAATGCAATAATTATGAAAGTCTTCAAGCGTTGAAGAACCCTGTTCAACAAACTTGCGAATGACATCAAATGGAACTGGGTAGATTGCGTCTACAGGCCATAGTTCATATGGATATGGTTTAGTTCCTTGTTGGGTATGTTTTTCCCATCTGCCTCCAAGTTTTTCTACAGCCTCCTTTTTTTTCCATTCTTTTAGTGTGGTGTTTCTATTCTCATTGTCGGATAATTTATACCCCCATGGATGCGCCGCAGTGGTAACCTTGAAAAAAAAACTTGCGTTCACTGCGTCTAATTTTTGTATCTTCTCGTTCCGTATTTGCCTCAAGCATCCCCAAATCAAGCCATAGTAAAGGCTCCTTTTTCTGTTCATCAGACGACTCTTTTGAAGGGAAACCAGAAAAGCCCATTGCAATAGCATTTGTTCTTTGTTGCCCGTCTAACAAATCCCAATAGCATTTCTTGACTTCATTATCTTGAACAGGACGTATGCTCAATGTGCCAATGGGAATATTTCTTAAGAGTGAATCCCAAAGAATCTCCGCTCTTACTGCATTCCAAACTTTCCCACGTTGCACTGCCGGAATTCGCAGAAAACCTTCTTGAAAGTAGGAGGCAATTCTTAATAATGGCAATGGAATCACCGGTTCATCGGGGAATCTGGCACTTTCGTTACTCTGTGTAACTTGAAGTATAAGCGAGTTTGCCCATAATCCATCAATTTCCTTAACAACGGATTGTTTGTTTCCCACTAACGTGTGCCAATATACACCATACGGAAGGGGAATATTTGGTGTGGCACACGTCCAACTACCCTTTATCCTCAAAGCTTGCCAATCTGCATCATATCCTCGAGCGCCTCCCATTTGAGAGTCAGCGATGCCATAAGCACATATTTCTTTCTTATAGACTAAAATAATCGTGTCGCCTACTGAAATATCAGAATATGCACCTTTTTGCCTTATGCAGTCATGATACTGGTAAACATTTCGCTCCAAACAGTCTTTTATGATTGCTTCCTCGCCACCTTCTTTAAAAGCACCAACAATGCACAAAAAGTACCGCATTTTTCCTCCTTTGATAAAGTTTTGTCTTGTTTCTGACTGAAACGAAATTTCTGACAGTGACTTTTAGTTCGGGTTTTGTTTCAAATCCCGGAGTTTTTTAGGTATGGCATTAAAGCGGCACAAACTATCCAAGGCTAAGGCACCGGCGTTTTTACCCGCCGGCAGGGTTTCAGCTGTTTAGCGGTATTGCTATCCCTGAACGCAATGCTCTCCAGCAGAGTCATCTTCTGTTTCGCAATGTTCATCAATGTAGTCTTTAATTTTTTATTTTCAAGTCTTCGTTTTTGTCTGGCCCCCTTTAGTTTACTTGCCCGTTCTGCTTGTATGTATCCTGGTTATTCCAAGTACTTCCTCACGGTATTTCTCGACGCTCCCAGGGCTTCTGCGGCCTTGGTGATATTGCCCTTGTATTTTTCGCAGACCCGTTTGATGTGCAGACGCATGGCCGCTTCCAGGTTGTCGGGGACGATTTCCCCGGTTTCCCGGGCAAGGCCGGCATTCATTTCCTTGTGCTCACGGATAAGCTGGCGGTAGTCGCTGATGTCCATGACCTCGGCGCGTTCCAGCAGATTGTTGAGTTCGCGGACATTGCCGGGGTAGTCGTAGTCCATCAACGCTTCATTCTGGGTCTGGGTGAGGATTCCGGGCATATTGTTGATCTTGCGGTAGCTGCGAGCAATGGCCGGGATGTCTTCGAGGTGTTCGCGCAGCGGAGGCGCCTGGATCTGGATGACGTTCAGGCGCTGGAACAAGTCTTCGCGGAATTTTCCCTCGCGCACCCTGGCCGGCAGCTCCCGGTTGGTGGCAGCGATGACCCGTACATCCACTTCGGTTTCCCGAGCGTTGTTGCCCAGACGGTGAAAACGGCCTCCTTCAAGAACGCGCAGCAAAATGCCCTGAGCTTCCAGCGGAAGTTCACTGATTTCATCAAGAAAGAGCGTCCCCCCATTGGCCGCTTCAAAGATACCGGGGCGGCTTTCAGTCGCGTCTGTGAAGGCTCCTTTTTCATAACCCAGAAACCGGCTTTCGAGCAGATTTGGTGTCACGCTGGCGCAGTTGAAGGCAATGAAGGGCTCGTTTTTCTTGGTGGATTTGAAATGAATCTGCTGCGCAATCGTTTCCTTGCCGGTGCCGCTTTCACCGAAGATCAGCACCCGCGCTCTGGGATGCCTGGCCACCTTGTTGATCTGCTCGCGCAGACAAGCGATAACCTTGCTTTGGCCGACCAGTTCGCGTTGGCCATACTTGCGGTAATGTTCAAGCATCTGGCGTTCGGCATCCGTCCACTGGCTTTCCGTATCGTTGGCGGCGATATGGCGTATGGCTCTCGGATAGGCCTGATCGTCCTGGAAGTTGCGGTAATAATACATGGCCGCCTCCAGGAAGATGGAATAACGTCTGCCAAGGCTGTCGGTTTCCCTGAGAATGCGTCCAATATCAGAGCAGGGAAGGTTAAAGGTCTGCGAGACCGCTTCGAGCATATCGCTGCCGCAGATGCTTGACTCAAGATTATCACAGATTTCCTTGCCCATCCACTCTGGAAAGTCATAGACACTGAGCCAGCGCACCAGCACTTTCCGTTCCTTGAGCGATTTCAGCGCTGCCGCCAGACGCTCTGCATCAGCGGTGAGGCTGACGCCCAGAATGGCAATTTCCTTGTAGCCGCTGACATTTTCGAGAAATTCCGGCAGGCGGCGTTTGCTGACGCCAAGGATGTCTGCCTGCTTGTAATGACGCAATGCGAGGGCTGCGCCGCAGGCGTAATCCTTATTTCCCCAACCGGTAAGTATCAAGGTCCTGCCCATCGTTTCTCCGGTTAATCCCCTTGTGAGCAAAACAGCCTGACGGAGCCAGCTGGAATGCCGATGCGGTCAATGATCATGGCACAGGTTGCGGCATCTTCCAGGGCGTCATGATGATGGAAGTCGATGCCGAATTTTGCGGCTACAGCGTTCAAGCGGTAAGACTGCAAGCCCGGAAGGCACTGCCGAGATATGTGCAGGCTGTCGGCATAATGAAAAGTCACCGGAGGCAGCTGGTAAAGCGACAGGACGCTGCGCAGATGCCCTAGGTCGAAAGGTGCATTGTGCATAATCACACAATCCGCCGAGAGCAGTATCTGCTGCAGCTCCGGCCATATTTCCGGGAATTCCGGGCAATCCTTCACGTCCCAGTAGTTCAGCCCGTGAATTGCGGTAAACTCCGGCAGCATCCAGCGAAAACCCACATGCGGACAGAGCAACCACTCTCTGGAAGCAGTCACATCGCCGTCTTCGACCAGTGCACAGCCAACAGCGCAAATACTGCCGGAAAGCCTGTTTGCAGTCTCAAAATCTAGCCCTGCCAATCGCATATTTCATACCCTCCCAGTTAGTTTTAGTTCCGCCATTGAAATCAACATATTCTCTGATGCTGAAATAACAATCCCTGAAAGGTAAAAAAAGTGATAGCAAGGCATTGAAAATCTGACAGACTGCAACAGGCACTGAGCCGATTTTACAGGGCAGGGCTGTGCTTGCCTTTGTTGCTGCCGTTGGGATGCTTTGAACAGCTTCCCGATGTCAGGCTGCTGAGGCTTGAGTACTTCGCTCCGCAGTACTTGCAGAAATACTCTTTCTTTTCTCCGCCTTCATAGAGGACATGTTTGCCTTTGTTGCCGCCGTCGGGATGCTTCGAACACGATCCTGAAGTCAGGCTGCTGATGCTCGAGTAACTGCTTCCACAATACTTGCAGTAGAATTTTGCCATGATCTCTCCTTCTTGCTTGATGTTGCTTGATTCCGCCGGAACGCCCGGCTCAGTTTCCATTTAGCAAAAACGATGCCAAGATTCCCTGCAACTGGAATTCCACTGCCCAATCAGCAGAAAAGCAGTCTTTTCGCCACTGGTACCGCAAAACCAGCACAGTCAGTTTTTGCACAGACTGCTCAGTTTTTCAGCAGTGTTTTTCCATCTGTCTACAGAATTTCAATTTGACCAGAAATGGAAAAAAAGGCTGCGTTCTAGAGCGCGTCCAAAAAGCCTTTGAACCAAAAGACAAAAAAAGGGGGGGAGGACACGAAAGGACATAAAGAGACACGAAGGCACACTAAGGGCTTATTTGGACCAGGTCGGAGCGCCGGCTTCCAACCGGCACAAAAAAAGACCGGCCAGTCCGCTGGACTGGTCGGTCTTGTGATTGAGTGGTGGACCATAAAGTCAGCGTTGAAAAAGTTTCTCAGTTGGAACTCACTTTATGCGAGCCACAGAATTTCAGCAAAAATCTTTCTCTACTTTATGACTGAAATTGGCCTCTTTTTCTCTGTTTTGCTGATTTTCCCCTGAATATCTTAAGATCAGCAAAACCAATAAAAATCATACAAGAACACTCTGACCCCCCATCCAGGAGTCAAAATCGCTTTTCTCAGGTCTGCCGGAAAGTGTCAAAATCGAATGAGAAAGACATGCCGGGGGCAAAAAGCTGGCATAGACAGAGCCATCTCTTTGGCGCCTGGCCGGAGATTGTATAGGCTGCTGATGGCGGCTTTGATTATTTGATACTCGCCTGACGGGAAGAACCCGTAATATTTCGCTCAATACGCTGCATAGCTGATTTTATATTCTCACGGGACTATAACATAAAACCTACGCTGCCTTTTTCACCCTGCGATACGACTTCAAAAGACCGCCCAGCCGGGAGAATTCGGTGACTTCACCATCATCGTCCTGGGGCCAGGGGTTGATCATTTTTCCATCCAGACCAGAGTGCGGTCGCTCGTGGTTATAGTATTCAAGGAACTCCTTTACCACATATCGCAGCTGGGTCTCGCTGGTCAGGATAAGGCGGTCAAGGCATTCGGTTTTTATGGTCTTGATGAACGACTCAATATGCCCGTTATATTCGGGCATCCTGGGTGGGATCAGCTTTGTCTTGCAGCCGGCGGATTTCAGGATATCGGTGAATTTTCCGAGGAAGAGTGGGTCGCGGTCATGGATGATGTACTTCATCCCATTGAGCTTCCCATCGAAGGCATCAGTCTGGTTGCGGGCGACCTGCGCCGACCAGTTCGCATCTGGATCGCAGGCGATGCCACCGAGCCAGACTTCGCGGGTGGTGATGTTTTCAAAGAAGAGGATGGACTCACGGACGAGCCCGTTGGGCGTAAGAAGCTCGTACGTCGCGAAGTCGCAGGCGGCCAGGACATCCTTGTGGGCATTGAAGAACTTGCCCCAGTCGCTGTTTTTGCGGCCATCTTCGGGCGGGTAGATGCCGTGGTCGGTGAGAATCCTTTTGATGGTCATGAAACTGATCTTATGCCCGAGATATTTGATGTAATTAGCAATCCGCTGGTAGCCCCAGTTGGGATTGTCATTGCCGATTTTCACTACCAGCGCGATGGTTTCCTCATCGAACACCCGGCGCCCGCGTTTCTTCTGTCCCGGCCCCGTGCTGTCGTACTTTTCCGCAATGAGCTTCTGATACCAGTCCATCAGAGTATCCGGCGACCAGGTGGTTTCCGTGAGCTGCAGGAGATGGGTATTGAGTGTTCTGGCTTTCCCGGCAAGGCGTTTGCGGTCGGAATCGTTGAGTTCAGGTCGTTCCTTGCCGGTCACCTCCTTATACTTCTCCTCGTAAATTCTGATTTTCTCGGCCTGGTACTCAATGGCGGCCTGGAGATTTTTCACCATTTCACGGGTTTCACCGTCACGCATCCTGCCCATAAAGGCATTCAGCTCCGAATAGATGTCTTTCGATGTCATATGTAAACTCCTGAAAGGAGATTGGGTTTGCAGCCAAGCTTGGCAGAGAATTTATGGTACTATAATTTCAGGCGGAAATAATTGCATCTGCAGACACAAAATGCTGGGAAATATCAAAGCCAGCGGGCTTGAGGATTTATGTTATAGTCCAGGATTGAAAATTGGCAAAAACTACCTTAACATCTTGCGCAGGACAAATCAAGCCAGAATTCTGAATCACGCCTCTGTCCTATTATATATATGCCGGGTATTGGATGTTTCTCGTAAAAAGTGTCCAATATTCGGTATGCATACCACCCACGTTTAATTATCGGAAAGACAGGCGAGAAACGCCCGCAGTCAGTTACCCCTTCCAAGAATTTACCTGTATAGCATTTTTTTTCGACACCTCTCGACGAGAATTTTGAAGTCCTTCAGCGTCCATTGGTTGCGTTCTTCAAGGCAGCGCAAATCATCCGGGAAACCCAATGATGCGGCTCGGTCTGTTGCTTGCAGGATCATCATCAACCTCTGATAATCCGGTGATTTCGCCTGTTCGGGAGCATCTTTCTGCTCCAATAGCGCGATCAGCGTTTCCGCTTCAGTACAAAGAAGATCGACGGTCTTTTTACCGCCAAACATACGCAGCATGTAATCAGCCGTCAAATCGATTGATGAACTGACGCTGTCATGCAAAACTTCGACCTTGATTGTTTGTTCAAGGGTAAAAGCCAGCTGCATGTTTTGTGAAATGCTACACTTCACAATAACGGTATAAATTCCTGGTGGCTCTGTCATATCGAAGGACAGGTTCAAGGCGACTCTACTTATTGATTTCCCTTTGGATGGAATGTGTATTCTTCGCCCGCTTATCCAAACGGTATTTTGCAACATATATTTTGTCTTTGGCACAGGCGCCGGTTTATGCTCGGGAACAATTATATCTTCTTTCGGCACTGTCAAGGTCTTGGGAATAATCCTCTCTTTACGCCAAGGATCAAGAACAGTTAATTCCATGTTCGGAAAGCTGTCAATAACCAGTTCTTTATCGGTTTTGTTGCAAAGGGCAATCTTGATGGTGACGGGTTCGCCCCTGGCATATTGTTCCTGCTCACTGCTGACAGTCATATAGATATCTTCCGGCCTGACTGTTGGCGGTGGAAACTTATATTTCGGTAATGTTGAAGGATGCACTTTATCGTCAGCATAAACCATTACGCAGGTAACAAAAGCCAAAAGAAACAGTTTTTTTGTGAAAGTGTTCATGATTCTTTTACCTATTTTATCGTTGTCCAATTCGGATGGGCAGTCGTGTTAACAGCGACAGGATTAGGGCTATATTCACTGGAATCAACCACCCAAGTGTTATTGACATATTTGGCCACCCCGCGGCAAAACCAGTCAACCTTTTTCAAAGGCACCCAAGCCGGTTCAATGACATCGCTCCCTTGTGGTTTATACATCAGATACATGCTTGCATTGACTGCCTGAGAAACCTGTGTAAAACCAGTGTGTAATGGATATCCCGGATGATCGCCACATTCGGGCGTATTTGAATATGGGAAGCTCCCATCCAGCGCATTTTCAATGATTATATACACACCATTTGGAATTTCAGATGTCACACCCAAATTAATAATTTGGAAAGCATCGCCGACAACGCCGCCTCCCAGCTGGCCTTGATCGAGTCGTTCGACCGGGAGGAATTCTTGAAGATTGCCGATGCGATCCGTGCGACCGGGGGGGGCATCCGGGAGAATGCCAGGAGCGTTCTTCCCGTCCAGAGGGAAATTGCTGACGTTGCAACGTCGCTGCCGGCCATTTCCTTTTTCCAGAACTTACTATAATGCCAGGTTAGCTTCTCGATATGTGGGCTGAACGGACGCTTACGTTGCATCATCGTAGTCATGTGTCGGTGCAAGGAAGTCTGAAATTACATAACTTTTTGCTGGCGTCTCAAAGTTGGGACCTGAGCATAAAAAGTCTTCAATGACTTGAAAAAAACACAAGAGCTTGTCTTTTATTAGTTAAACCAAAAATTGATAAAAGAAGGAGCAAGCTCTTGTGAAAATTG
>Ga0265295_1009600_pt1 | contig 10287 bp, 9 predicted proteins | sample Munlansysbiofilm_FD_192503 | JGI IMG/M metagenome (GOLD analysis project Ga0265295, IMG submission 192503) | Leachate microbial communities from a municipal landfill in Southern Ontario, Canada - Methane capture system biofilm | ecosystem: Engineered > Solid waste > Landfill > Unclassified ... | reverse complement strand
ATGTTTTACTTACCTCTTCCTTGCAAAACGATTAATACAGTGTGTATGAGGATTTTAATATCCATTTGCAAAGACATGTTCTCTAAATAAACCAAGTCGTACTTTAATCTTTCAACCATTTCTTCCACATTTTCTGCATAGCCATATTTGACTTGTCCCCATGATGTAATCCCAGGTTTGATGCGGTGCAAAAGACGATAATGTGGTGCTATTTTTACGATTTGATCAATATAAAATTGTCTTTCGGGGCGGGGCCCAACCAATGCCATGTCGCCTCTAAGCACATTGAAAAATTGTGGAAGTTCATCCAAACGAGTTTTTCGCATAATTTTTCCAAAAGATGTAATCCGACAATCCTCTTTTGATGATAATTGCGGACCGTCTTTTTCTGAATTAAGAAACATAGATCGAAATTTGAAAATATAAAAAGGTTTTCCCAAATGACCAATCCGTTCTTGCTTATATAAAATTGGACCTTTTGACGAACGTTTTACACCCAATGCTAAGAATATATAAAGCGGAAAAAGCAATACAATGGCCAAAACTGACAAGAAAATATCCATAAATCTTTTGATTTGCTTTTGCCATTCTGGCATCAAATCTTGATATATTTGAATTAATGGTTCTTGCAGAACAGAGGTCATTTTTACGGATCCGAGTAAAATATCTTGTATTTGTGGAATAATTTTAATTACAACATTCGAATTTTCTATCACCGAAAAGATCTGTTCGATATGTTTTCTTTTTCCATTTTGAACGGCAATAATCACCTCTTCAATGTCATGTTTTTTAATGATTTCTTTGAGTTCATCGATAGAGCCTAGGCATGGCATATATTCGGAAATTGGATGTGGTGTTTCGGAAGTGATAAAAACGTAACCCAAGAATTTATTACCCGACTGTACATTCTGTTTTTTTGCTCGCAAATAAATTTCCGTTGCAATTTGGTCATTGCCAATAAGTACCGTATTGAATCCGATAATTCCACGATGAATTTTCCGAACCGTTCGTGTGGTAATGATAAAGCGAGGAAGATAAGTCAGTACGAAATGTGTTGCATACAGAAAAAGATAATATTCAATGTAATTTCGGTACGAAATAATCATGTCGTCCAAAATAATGGCGAAAAACAAAATTAAGGTTCCGAAAAAAGTTGCAATCAACGTTTGTTCAAGCTCTTTTAGACGAGATTTACGATAAATTTTTCGATAATATCCCGAAAAAGTATACAAAAGAAGCCAGTAAATAGGAATGACCGCAATGCCGATGTATAGGTTTTTGTCACTGAGAACCAGTTCGTCAAATTGTTCAAAAAGAAAAGGACTGACCGTGTATTTGCGGTACGTAAAAAAAATGCACCAAGCAACGAGCGCACTAAGATAATCAACCAGCACGTAGCGAAAAGTATGCAGCTTTTTGTTCATGGCAGTTTATTGAATTTTGGTATGAATGAGTTTTATGTTGTCAAAATAGAATTTGTCTTCTGAGCTTGTTTCTTTGCGACCTGCCGCAAAATATATTTGAAAATCCTGAGCATTAATTTCACGACTTACCGCCAGGGTTAAATTGATGTATATTTTTTTCCAAGTTGTGGTTGGATTCAGCACAACAATGGGTTTCTTGTTAATTGAATTTTGATAATTGGAAATAAGTCCCACAATGGTTTCGGTAGAAACTTTATAATTGAGTTCTAAAAATACATAGTTTCCGTTTTTAGGAAGAATAAATTTGTCAATAGTTTGTATGTCAAAAGTTTGATAGGGACCATACAGATGCACCAAGCCCGAATAGCGATTGATTTCGCTCAAATCCTGAGTGTTTCTAAAAATCTCATCAGAGGAGGAAATTTCATTTATTGTCGTATCGCTTGTGAGTGTTTTTTCGAGAGAGATACCAGCAGATTCAAAATCTTCAATCCATGCAAATTCAGCAAAAGACGCGTAGGTGAAAACGGGATAAACTTGAATGATTTTTTCAGGAGTCAGCTCAATTCGATCAATATACGCATTATAAAAAGGGTAAGGCACTCGCGTGTCGGTTACGCCGTTGAGCTTAATTCCAGCTTGTGTGTTTAGCTCTACATTGCCGGTTATTAAACTTGGAATGGTAGATGGAATGCGAAATGCACCTAAAATTTCATTGTTGACATAGTGCCAAATATCGGTAATGTTGTGCGAATTACTTCCTTGTGAACCATAGTCAGAAACGACTTTTACCGAATCGACTCGAATGTACGAAGGAGCTTTTTCAACTGGATTTATAATCTCGCAAGAACTCATAAAGATAAAACTGGCGATAACCAAAAACTGAAATAAATATTTATTGGACATAACCTGGGTTTGATTTAATGTTGTAACGATTTTGATATCGATTTAGTACAAAATCAGCAAAATTATTTATTTATTTATTTTTGCCATAATTTGATATGCTACTTCCAAAGCATTGCAACCATCCTCTATAGTGACCATAGGAGTAGTGTTGTTGATGATGCTGCTAGCAAAAGTTTCAAGCTCCATTTTGATTGCATTGATATTTTTAATTTCAGGATTCTCAAAATAAATTTGCTTTTGACCTTTTTCTCCTAAATCTATAACCATCGCAAAAGGATTGTTGTCTTCGGCCTGAACTTCTTGCATTCGAATGATTTCTGTTTTCTTTTCTAAATAATCAACAGAAATATAAGCATCGTTTTGAAAAAACCTTGATTTTCGCATGTTTTTCATCGATAATCTGCTGGCTGTTAAATTTGCCACACAACCGTTGTCGAACTCTATGCGTGCATTGGCAATGTCGGGTGTGTCGCTAACCACCGAAACTCCATTGGCACTGATTCGCTTAATGTCCGACCGAACCACGCTTAAAACAATATCGATGTCGTGAATCATTAAATCTAAAACCACTGGAACATCTGTTCCACGAGGATTGAACATCGCCAAACGATGCGTTTCTATAAACTTGGGCTGATGAATATGGGGGCGAGCTGCCAAAAAAGCAGGGTTAAAACGCTCTACGTGACCCACTTGAACTTTTACAGATGCCTCTGTTGCCAAATTCACTAACTTTTTCGCCTCTTCGGGCGTGGCAACAATTGGTTTCTCAATAAAAACATGTTTGCTCTTTTTTATCGCTTTGACAGCCAATTCAAAATGTGCAACTGTAGGGGTAACAATGTCAACAATATCAACAGCGTCCATTAATTCATCCGAACTATTGAAGTTCTTTATGCCAAATTCCGTTGAAACAGCTTCGCAAATTGATTTATCAGGATCGAAAAATCCAATTAAATCAAAATATTCACTCTCTAAAATACACTTAATGTGTATCTTGCCTAAATGTCCAGCTCCTAAAATACCAATTTTTATCATCTTCCTTGCTCGTTGTGAAATGTAATTATTACTTTTGCAAAAGAATAAAAAAAAAAGCATATACCCAAATATAACTATGTCAAAGTTCATTGATTCGTTTAGACACAAAGGTTTACGTAAGAAGTTAGTGCAAGAAGTACGAGAAAAAGGAATTACCGATGATTCTGTTCTTGAAGCGATGGAAAAACTTCCACGCCACTATTTTTTAGATTCTTCTTTTGTAGAATTTGCATATCAGGATAAAGCATTTCCAATTGGTTCTGGGCAAACTATTTCGCAGCCCTATACTGTGGCTTTCCAAACACAATTGATGCAGGTGAAAAAAGGAGATAAAATTTTGGAAATTGGAACCGGATCGGGCTACCAAGCTACTATTTTGCACCTTATGGGAGCAAAAGTTTTTACCATCGAACGCCAAAAGGAGTTGTTTGTTAAAACAAAAGCATTTTTAGAAACTCTAAATTATCGAGTTAAAGTTTTTTTCGGGGATGGATACAAAGGACTTCCTGCTTTTGCCCCTTTTGATAAAATAATTGTTACCTGCGGTGCTCCATTTATTCCGGAAATGCTCGTCGAACAGCTCAAACCAGGCGGTATTATGATTATTCCAGTAGGCGATGATGTTCAAACGATGATCAGTGTCGAAAAAAATATGGACGGATCCATCGTTAAAAAAGAACATGGGGCATTTCGATTTGTTCCCATGCTCGAAAAAAAGAATGATGGAAAGAATAATAAGTTAAAATATTGATATGCAATGTTTTGATGGTTTTTTATAAGAGAAAATGTTCGTTAGAACGCCTGTTTGTATGTACAGAATTATCTTAAAATGAATAATTTGTAGATAATTTTTGTAATATTGCAACATAATACATAATTGCTTTATGACAAGCCTTCCAAATCGAAAAATAAAACCGAAAAAGAAGAAAAAAGTGAAATTTTATCGACTTCACTTTAAACTCTCTGAAAATAGAAAAAATCAGTTGGAATGGTATTGTAAAACAAATAATACCACTAAAAACAAGGTTTTACGAGGTTTGATAAATGATTTTTTAGATGAAAATTGCAAAAAAGATCCGGATAAATACGTCACTTCTAAAAACCAACTCCAACTCTTTGATGTAGATTCTTTCTATGATAAAGGAAGTGCACAACTAACATTGGACATGTAATATGCACGAATTTTATACGGTTCGGTATTTCGAAAATAAATCAAATTAATCGACTTCTCCTTTTGTAATTTTTTTGATTGAAAAAGTCACTCAGTTACCTTAATCGTTTAAGCGTTTCGTTCAGACAAAAACTCTTTTCGTTTTCCTTCAAAAATTTCAAACTTAGCGAACGTACATTCAATTGAGCCATTAAAAAGAATATATTTACTAGAAGGTCTAAGTCCAATGAATTTTGTAGGATCTTTTCCAGCACTAATAATCCACACATCATAGCCTTTGCAGCGGTTTTTCATGGTATCGCCAATGGATTTATAGAAGTTTCGTACATCTTCCAAGGGCATGCGTTCGCCGTAGGGAGGATTTAAAAAGATAACTCCTTTCTTTTCGGAAAACTCCATGTGTTGAAAGGCAATGCTATCAAACTGGATATCGTGATGCAAGCGAGCATTTTCGGCATTTCTTTTTGCCGAATCCACCGCCATCGACATAATGTCTGAAGAGAAAATCTCAATCTCAGATTCGCTAATTTCTGCATCTGCTTCGGTTTTTACTTTCTTCCATAATTCTGCATCAAAATCTTTCCAGTTCATAAAACCATATTTTTCACGGTAAAAACCTGCCGGAATATTTTGCGAAATCATGGCGGCTTCAATTCCTAAAGTTCCCGAACCGCACATTGGGTCGAAAAAATTACATTCTCCATGCCAACCCGATAATAGAATCATTCCGGCTGCCAAAACCTCATTTAAGTTGGCTTCGCCATGTTTCACTCTGTAGCCTCTGCGATATAGGCTGTCTCCCGAGCTGTCTATCAAAACGCTGCATTCATTTTCGACAATTCGCAAGGTGAAACGAATGTCGGGTTGCGACCTATTTACCGATGGACGAACATTGTAAGTGTCTCTAAAATTGTCCACTAAAGCATCTTTACATAACTGAGATACATACAAAGAATGTGAAAATAGATCCCCAGAAACAATGCTGTCAATAGCAAAAGAGCTTTCAATATCGAGATATTTATCCCATTTTAAGGCATATAATTTATCGTATAATTCCTCTTTGTTTTCGGCTTTAAAATGATATATTGGCTTTAAAATGGCGATGGCTGTGCGGCAGCAGTAATTTGCTCGGTATACAACCTCTTTGTCACCAACAAAGGAAACCGCTCTTTTCAATATCTTCGTCTCTTTTGCACCACAAGTTTTCAATTCTCTTTCTAAAGCACCTTCTAAACCAGACATCGTTTTGGCTACCAATCGGTTTCTTTCGTCTTCTTCTCTTCTCATAAAATAATAAATATTGGCAAAAATAGCGAAAAATCATTTATCAATTAAACGGAAAGAGAATTAGTTCGTCCAGTTAGTCGGATGATGCTGATCTGAAAGTCGGAGGATGACTATCAACCGCGACGCAATGTCATCCTCCGACTAAAGTAGCATCCTCCGACTAGCTAAACCAACTCAATAAAATATATATTTTTACAAAATGAACATCATTTGATTTTTTTCCCTAATTTCGTTGTTAAATTTTGACTAAAGGCGGATGCCGAAAAGCCATAAATAGAGTAGGTTAACATTAAAACACAAAAATTATGAAAAAAAACGTATTGATGATTGTAATGATTATGTTGTTTGCTAGTTCAGCATTTTCACAGATTAATGTTTATGCTGAGGGAGCTATCTCTACCAAAGAAAATGTAAAAGCCAGATTAGGAATTGGTGCAATGTACCTTCATCCTATAACTGACGCATTTCATTTAGGTGCAAATATGGCCTATCGTCAATCATTAACAAGTGATTATTATGCAGCTCAAATTCCAATTATGGCTGTTGCACGCTACTATGTTATGGGTGACGCAACAGGGTTTTATCCTCAGGTTTCTTTGGGTCTAGTAAACTCATTTTCTCGGATAAAAGTTTTTAATAATACTATTAAATCTTCGTCCTCAAATTTTGGATTTAATGTGGGAGCAGGATATCGTTTAGACAATAACTTAGATTTTTCATTGCTTTACGAAAATATCGTTTTTGAGAATGCTTCAGCAAGTGCTTTTCTAATTCGAGTTGGGTTTAATTTCTAAAAAAGTGAGATCGTCGGAGGATGGCGTCCAGTTAGTCGGATGATGACTATCTGCCTCGACGTGATCTCATCCTCCGACTAACTTTAAAACTGCATTATGAACTTCGATCAAGGACATTTATATCACGTTTATAATCAGGGAAATAATAAGCAAAGGATTTTTTTCTCTGAAAAGAATTACCTTTATTTTATTGAGAAAATTCGAAATCATATCTTGCCTTATGCTGATGTAGTAGCGTGGTGCTTGATGCCCAATCATTTTCATCTGCTATTGCATCCTTGCGATAGTCGTCAGGCGACTTGTGATAGTCGGGGAGCGACTCAAAGTCATCCTTGTTCTACTCATCAGGTGACTTCAAGTCATCAGATGAGTATTACAAGTAAGGAAATCACCAATGGCATTGCTATTACTCTCAGGTCATACACTCGAGCAATAAATGTTCAGGAGAATTCATCCGGCTCCCTGTTCCGCCAAAAAACCAAAGCCATCTGCCTTACAAAAAATGACACAATTACACCAACATATTTAAACACTTCTTCTGGAACTCTTATCAATATTAATACTCCGCAATCGCAATATCCAAAAATCTGTTTTGATTATATTCATAAAAATCCTGTTAAATCTGGTTTAGTATCAAAACCAGAAAATTGGGAGTTTTCATCCGCAATGGAATTTCATGGAATCCGAAATAATGGATTGGTAAATATTGAAATAGCAAAAGAGTTTGGATTAATTTAATCGCCTTACGAAGCTTATCCCAAGCCGTTTTTTGATTTCCGAAAAACAATTTGTGTAATATATTTGAATATTATGATAATATTTCATAATATTGTTGAGTTGAAGCGAATTTAAAAGAAAAAAGGCGAGTTGCCCCGCCTTGAATGTTTTCACATTAGAGAAATCCACTACTTTTTTTCTCAATTCGTTGTTTGTCGATATTTCAAAGATACAATTTGCAGAAGACAGGCTGCACCTCGGTAATTCAAAAAAGTTGTTATTTGAATACACAATAGATAGTCGTTCTTTCGCCTGTCAAAAAAAATATTCATCTCCAAAAAATCTTTCCTTATCATCTATTTCCGTATTTTTGTTTCAAAATATTAAAACAATGAATGAGCATAAACTACGTATTGATGAATTGACTGTTTTGTTGAATCAATATAATTATCAATATTATATTTTAGACAAGCCACAAGTTTCTGATTATGAGTTTGATATGCTTTTAAAGGAGTTGGCTTCTTTGGAAAAGGCAAATCCCGAATATATGCATGTCGATTCGCCTACGCAAAGGGTGGGAGGAACCATCACGAAGCTTTTTCCAACGGTAAAGCATCAGTATCCGATGCTCTCTTTGGGAAACACGTACAACCAAGGCGAATTGGTGGATTTTCATAATCGCTTGATGGAATTTGCAAACAACGAAATTGAATATGTTTGTGAATTAAAGTACGATGGCGTTGCCATTAGTTTGATTTATGAAAATGGAATATTGGTCAGAGCCGTTACCCGTGGAGATGGTGTTCAAGGCGATGTTGTTACTAATAATGTAAAAACAATTTACAGTATTCCGATGAGGTTGAGTGGTGATTTTCCTGAGAAATTTGAAATTAGAGGAGAAATTTTTATGCCACATCGAAGTTTCGAACGCCTGAATTCCGAGCGCATAGAGAATAACGAAGAGCCTTTTGCAAATCCCCGAAACGCAGCTTCTGGAAGTCTAAAATTGCAAGACTCAGCTTTGGTGTCAAAACGAAAACTGGACTGTTTTCTCTATTACGTTTTGGGTGAAAATTTACCTTTTAAAACTCATTATGAAGCTGTTTCCAAAGCTGCTGAATGGGGTTTTAAGGTTCCCAAAGAGACGAAAGTTTGCAAGGGAATGGATGAGGTTTGGAAATTTATTGATTTTTGGGATCATGAGCGTCATAATCTTCCTTTTGATATTGATGGAGTCGTGATTAAAGCCAATTCTTTTGATTTGCAAAAAGCGGCCGGATTTACGGCCAAAAATCCACGTTGGGCTATTTCTTATAAGTATAAAGCCGAAAGGGTGGCTACAAAATTATTGTCCGTCGTTTATCAAGTAGGAAGAACTGGCATCATTACGCCCGTTGCCAATCTTGAACCCGTTTCCTTGTCGGGATCCATTGTTAGAAGGGCTTCTTTGCACAATGCTGATATTATGGAATCGCTTGATATTCATCATGATGATGTGGTTTTTGTTGAAAAAGGCGGTGAGATTATTCCGAAAATTATTGCTGTAGACTTGTCCCATCGACAAGCGAATGCGCAAAAATATTCGTTTATTGATAAATGTCCTGAGTGCGGAAGTAAACTTCTGAGAGTTGAAGGTGAATCTGCTTATTTCTGTTTAAATGAAAGTGCCTGTCCGCCACAAATTAAAGGGAAATTAGAACATTTTATAGGTCGTAAAGCCATGAATATTGACAGTCTTGGGGAAGGGAAAGTAGAAATGCTTTTTGATCATAATTTGGTTCATAATGTTGCTGATTTCTATGACTTAAGCTATGATAAATTAATTGGTTTGGAAAAAATAATTCCGGCTACCGATGAAAAGATGGAACGCACAATTTCATTTCGTGAGAAAACCGTAGAGAATATTTTGAATGCCATCGAAAATTCTAAATCTGTTCCTTTTGAGCGACTTTTGTTTGCTCTTGGAATTAAAAATGTGGGCGAAACCATTGCTCAAAAAATTGCACACCATTTTGGGAATATTCAAAATATCATGAATGCCACTTATGAATCTTTAATTATGATTGATGATGTGGGCGATCAAATTGCAAAATCGGTTATTGATTATTTCTCCGACCTTAATAATATGATTATGATCGATCGGTTGAAAGCGGCTGGTTTACAAATGGAAGTCAAAATTGATACTTCAGAGCAAAAACCGAATTTGTTGCAAGGAAAAGCCTTTGTGGTGAGTGGTGTTTTTTCTATTTCTAGAGATGTTTTAAAGAAAATGATTGTTGATTATGGTGGAAAAAACACCTCTTCTATTAGCTCTAAAACAGATTTTGTTCTGGCGGGCGACAAAATGGGACCCGAAAAATTTAAAAAAGCTCAAACCCTAAAATTAAATATTATTTCAGAAGAGGAATTCTATAAAATGATAAATCTATGAGAAAAAAAAGATTTGAATTTGTTTGGATCTAAGAACAAATAATTACTTTTACTAAAAATCTGATTCTCGAAAAATGGATTTTTTTGAATCAGAAAGGAAATATACTACGTTCACTTTTTTAATCAATCAAAAAATCACTCATGAAAATCTCATTTTTAGGAGCCATTGGCGAAGTAACAGGTAGCAAATTTTTATTGACTACCAAAAAAGGACAAAAAATCCTTTTGGATTGTGGAATGTATCAAGGAAAAGGACTAGAAACAGACGCCATGAATCGAGATTTAGGGTTTGAACCTTCTGAAATTGATTTTTTATTATTGTCGCATGCTCACATCGATCACTCTGGATTGATTCCTTATTTGATCAACAATGGTTTTGAAGGAACTGTTTTTTGTACGCCTGCCACCCGCGATTTATGCTCGATTTTGTTGCCCGATGCAGGAAAAATTCAGGAAGCGGATACACACACTTTTAATAAAAAAAGAAGCGCACAAAATCTACCTCCCGTAGAACCTATTTATA
>Ga0265295_1009599_pt1 | contig 10287 bp, 6 predicted proteins | sample Munlansysbiofilm_FD_192503 | JGI IMG/M metagenome (GOLD analysis project Ga0265295, IMG submission 192503) | Leachate microbial communities from a municipal landfill in Southern Ontario, Canada - Methane capture system biofilm | ecosystem: Engineered > Solid waste > Landfill > Unclassified ... | reverse complement strand
GAATTATTAAAAGAATATCAAAACAAATTACTAAATTTGACATTAAAATGGAAGAAATTGGATTTGGTAACTCGCTGATTATCAATGATGAATTTTTACGTTAGTTGGAATGTAGAGACAAGGCATGCCTTGTCTCTACAACCACAAACAACGCAACAACCACAACCAACGCACCCCGAAAAAAACAATTGAAAACCCCATTTTTACAACCATTTTATTCATAAATCACAACCAAATCAAAATTAAATCACATAATTTTATTTAAAAAATTCGTTAGCTGAATATATATGATTAATTTAGCGGAATTAAGTAGTATTTGTTCATAATGTCCGATAGCTGCGTTAATAATTGCTCTTGAACATTCTGATTTAAATATTGGCTTTGTTAACAAAGAATAAATCCGCATTATCTTGTTTTGATATGTGGGGTTGATGAAAAAATGGAAACTTTAAAAGCGAGTGTATTATGAAAACCAACCAACTTATTATCTACCAAACCGAAGATGGGAAAGTCAAAATAGAAACACATTTTGAGAACGAGACTGTTTGGTTAAATATAGACCAAATAGCAGAATTATTTCAAAAGTCTCGATCCACTATCAATGAACATATTCTTAATATTTATAAAGAACAAGAGCTTGAACTGGAGTCCTCAATGAGAAAAATCGGAAATTCCGATTTTTCTACTAAGCCTACTAATTTTTACAATCTTGATGTGGTTATTTCAGTTGGTTATAGAGTAAAATCGCATAGAGGCGTACATTTTAGAAAATGGGCAACTGCCCTTATCAAAGAATATTTGATAAAAGGCTTTACAATGAATGATGAACTGCTAAAAGAAGTAGGTGGCGGAAATTATTTTGATGAATTATTGGCTCGTATTCGTGATATTCGCTCATCTGAAAAGGTATTCTGGCGTAAGGTTTTAGACCTTTACGCAACAAGTATTGACTATGACCCAAAAACAGAAGAAGCTGTATTAGTATTTAAGACTATACAAAATAAGATGCATTGGGCAACACATGGAGAAACAGCCGCAGAGACAATTTATAAAAGAGTAGATTCATCTAAAGAATATGTTGGGCTAACAAATTTTAAAGGAGAAATACCAACAAAAAAAGAAGTTGAAATTGCTAAAAATTATCTTGCAGAAGATGAACTGAATATTTTGAACAGAATGGTAACTGCATTTTTAGAAATTGCAGAAATTCAAGCATTAGAACGTACACCAATGTATATGGCAGATTGGATTAAGCAATTAGATGCTTTTTTGAAAATGACCAATAAAAATATTTTACAGCATTTAGGGGATGTTAGTCATCAAAAGGCAATAGATAAAGCTCACAGCGAATATGAGATTTATAAAGAGAAAATAAAGAATAGAATTACACAAGTTGAAAAGGATTTTATCAAGCAAATTGAAAATAAGACTAACGACTTGAAAAAATGAAATTTACAGAAGCAAAATTAAAGTAGGCTTTTATAAAGTTTTTGCGTTCATATTATTTGTAATACACAACCAAATCAAAATTAAATCTCACAATTTTATTTAAAAACTTCGTTAGCTGAATATATATGATTAATTTAGCGGAATTAAGTAGTATTTGTTCAGAATGTCCGATATTTGCGTTAATGCTCTCGAACATTCTGGATCAAACACGGACTCTATTGACAGATATTAAGTAAGTTTATGAATTTACAAAAAAATATAATTAGTTCCTGCCCAAAAACCTTTTGTTCAGTCTTTGGCGTTTTCTTGCAAAGACTAGTTAAAATAGGAGCTTGGTTAGCTTTCGCTCTTAGTTTTATTGCATACCTAATGAGCATGTCTCTAAATGTAAATTTTTGGGACTGTGGCGAAATTATTACTTGTGCTCACGGATTGCAGATAGGACATCCGCCAGGTGCTCCGTTTTATATGATACTTGCCAGAATATTTTCAATGTTTGCTTTTAATTCTGAAAATATTGCATTTTTTGTTAACCTATTATCAGTATTTTCTTGCTCGTTCGCTGTGTTTTTTACTTATAAAAGCATAATTATTTTATTAAAACGCTTTAAAAGTGAAAAAACAGATGTGAAAAACGACTTATTATTGAGCGGAGCAGCATTTATAGGTGCAATTGCTCTTGCTTTTTCGACAAGTTTTTGGTTTATCGCTACCGAAGCCGAGGTTTATTCATTATCTATATTTTTTACTTCACTTACTGTTTGGACAATGTTGAAAACAACAAGTCTTAGTGAAAAATCTGATAAAAACAGATGGATTTTATTAACGATTTTACTTCTTGGAATATCAACAGGAGTACATTTGTTAAATATTTTGGTTATCCCTGCTTTTGTTTTTATTTTTTATTTTGACAGGAAAACTCAAAATAAAAAAGAATTAGCAAAATTTAGTGTTTATGCAATTTTAATGCTTATTTTGGCTCAGGGAATAATAACTTATTTGCCTGTAATTGCATCTAAATTTGAGTGGTTTTTTGTAAATCGCTTATATCTTGGATATAATTTGGGATTATTGGCTTTTGGTATCTTTTTATGTGCAATTTTTATTTTCGGGATATGGTATAGTGGCAAAAAAGGGAAAAAGACTTTAAATTTTGCTATTACAGGTTTGATGTTTTTCATTATGGGATTTTCGATATACTCAACGGTTTTAATTCGTTCTGCTGCAAATCCGCCAATTGATGAAAATAATCCTGAATCCATTTTTAATTTTGTATCATATTTGAATCGTGAGCAATATGGAGATCGTCCTTTGTGGTATGGTCAACAGTTTAATTCTAAAAAAGATAAAATAAATCCATACGTAGAAGGCGTGCCTATTTATGATACAGTTAGTGGTAAATATGAAATTGTTAGTTATAAACCTGAGGCAAATTACATGTCTTCTGATAAGGTTTTATTACCAAGAATGTGGAGTGATTTACCAGAACATGTTGCCGCTTATCGACAGTGGACAAATTATAAAAAGGATGAAATTCCTTCTTTTGGCGATAACATGAAATTTATGTTTCGATATCAATTTAACCACATGTATTTTAGGTATTTGTTTCGGAATTTTATTGGTGCTCAAAACGATATTCAGTCGCATGGCGGACCCGTTTACGGAAATTGGATATCTGGAATTGGTTTTATTGATAAGTTAAGACTTAATACGCCCGATGAATTGCCTGCATCTCTAAAAAATGACGCTTCTCGAAATCCATATTATTTTTTACCTTTTATTTTTGGAATTATTGGTTTGATATATCTGTTCCAAAAGGATAAAAAGTATTTTCTTGTTAGTCTTTTATTATTTGTTTTTACTGGTATTGCGATTGCTTTTTATTTAAATCAACATCCATATCAAGCACGAGAAAGAGATTATTCTTATGTCGGATCTTTTTATGTTTTTGCTTTGTGGATTGGAATAGGTGTTTATGCAACATATCAATATCTTAAGAAATATTTTAAGAAAAAATATCTGATATATCTATTATTAACTTTTGCGTTTTTAGCTGTGCCTTTTCAGTTTTTATGTACAAATTTTGATGACCACAATCGCCGCCACGATGATTTTGCTTATTATTTTGCTTACAATATGTTGAATTCATGTGCTGATAATGCGATACTTTTTACCGCTGGCGATAATGAGACTTTTCCTTTATGGTATTTGCAAGAAACACAAAATATCAGAACAGATGTTAAAATTGTGAATCTTAGTTTTTTAAATACAAGTTGGTATTTAGATCAAATTCAACGAAAACAACGCAACACAAATCCGGTAAACATTAGTGTATCGCCCAAAGGATATATGTCGGGGCAACGTGAATTGTTACCAGTTAAGAATAACCCTTATGCTTTTATCGAAGATATTTATTATCAAAATATAAATGAAATTAATGCAGATTATCAAACCATATTTAATTTTTTATTGGATTTATGGCATACAAATGGTTTTGATAAAATGCATCCTGATAAATATGATAATTTTGTAAATTTTTATAGCGATATTCAGCCTCATGGTGCCGACCAAAATTTTAGAGATTTATATTCGGTAATTGAAAGTCTTAACAATGAGGAACAATGCGAAGCGTTTGGTATATCACAGACACAGGCACTTGATTTAATTAGAAAATTTAAAGCCTTTCTTGATAAACAAACTAGTTATGCTTTGCCTTTACATCCAGTTTTAAACTTTGTTTTTTCTGATGATGAAGTAACAAAAATTGGCACAAAACTTTATTCATATCCAATAGATTATTTTCCAGCTACTGCTTTTTTATTACCTGTAAATAAAAATATAATTGATGAGGTTTTTGAGTTAAGTCCGAGTGAAAAAACTTTTGTTGTTGATAAAATGGTGTGGTCTCCTGGACGTGAGAGTTTTACAAAAAGCGATTTAATGGTTTTAGAAATTATCCGAAATCATTTGTGGGATAGACCGATTTACTTTAGTTCTACAATGAATCCACGCAATTATTTAGGTCTTGATAAATACTTGTATTTAGAAGGTTTTACGTATAGACTAATGCCTATAGAAACTGATGTGAGCGAGGATAAACTTGTTAATGTGAATGCTGAAATAATGTATCATAATTTGATTGATAAGTTTAAATGGGGGAGTCTTGAGGCAAAGAGCAGACCAAGTGATATGGTAACACGTACAAGTCTGATAAATTTGCGGAATCATTTTGCACGTCTTGCTCGTGGTTTGTATTTTAAAGGAGAAATCGAAAAGTCTAATGAGGTGCTTGATATGTGCGTAGAACTTATCCCAAACGATTTAATTCCATTCGATTATTATATTGTTGGAATTGTGCATGGATATTATCGAATTAATCAAAAAGCAAAAGCAAGAGAAATTGCATCTATACTTTCGCAAAATGCTTTGCAGGAGTTAGTGTTTTATGCTTCGTTTAACAGGCAACAGCAAGCAGCTTTAGATATATATAAACAACGAGCAATGCAAACTATTCAAGAATTGTATGTTTTAGCAAATCAGTATAAACATCGTGAGTTTACTGAAGAAATTGACGATGTTTATGAAAAAGCAGCGAAAATTTATACAGGTTCTAAATAGTGAATTGTTTGATTAAATATAAAAAACGTTTAAGAATTGAGAATTTTAAAAAATATAGCTATAAGATATCCTAAGATATTTTGCAATGGATTGACTCGGATTAAAAATCCAGGAAAAATATTATATTTAAGTTTTGATGATGGTCCAAATCCGATGGTTACTGAAAATATTCTTGAACTTTTGGATAAGTATAATGCTAGAGCAAGTTTTTTCTGTAAAGGCTCAAATGCAATTATGTATCCTGAAATATTACAGAAAATCAAAAATAATGGACATACAATTGGAAACCATTCATTTTCGCATTTGAATGCTTTTGGGGTCTCAAATAGAAAGTGGCTAATAGATGCTTTAAGAAAGTCGCCAGTATCTGATACTTTCTTTTTTAGACCACCTTATGGACGGATTTATCCATGGCAATGTCGGCGTATAAAGAAAGATTATAAAATTGTATTATGGGATGTGCTAACTTATGATTATCATAAAAAATATAGTGTAGATAGAATTAAGAGAATAATACTTAAAAATACCCGTAATGGGTCAATATTAGTGTTTCATGATAATTTATTATCTGCAACCAAAATGCTTAAAGTTCTTGAATTTACTTTAATACATTATTCGAAAATTGGTTATAAGTTTGAGAAAATATAAACTGAGAACAGAAAATTAACGAACTGACAATCACTAAGGTGGCTGAGCGTTGTGCTGCACTTGCCAACACTAAGCAACGCCGAAGTGTCGAAGTAGGTTTCGGCATAAGCCGAAATGTTTCGACTTGAAGGTGGCTGAGCGTTGTGCTGAGCTTGCCAGCACTGAGCAACGCCGAAGTGTCGAAGTAGGTTTCGGCATAAGCCGAAATGTCTCGAAGCCACCGAAACTGTTCTATTTTATCCTAAAATCATTCATTAAGTTTTCGCTTCGTGATGTTGGTTGTTGTTTGCCAGCACTAAGACGTTTTACGCCTTCAAAAATGTAGTTACGCAGTTCCGAAACGCTAATGTTGTTGTCTTTGTTAATATCTGCTTTGTTTTTTGAAACTGCTTCAATTAGACAATATGTAAATATTCCGTTTTCGATGTCTTCTTTTTCTAAAGCATAACCGCCACCTGATGCTGCTGAAATTACTACTGTTCCTGTTCCTTTTTTTAGGTCAGCAAATAAAAGTCGCATTAATTCAAACGAGTTACGTAAGCCTGTTTTGGGTGTAGTGCTTGCTTTAGTGCTAAACATTGTAACACCACGAGTGTCATCACCATCGGTAACAGTATTTACTGCAAAATCATCATCTTTATCAACTTCGCCTGAGTGGCATGCATCCATTAATAGCAGTTTGTTTCGTGCTGGAATCCCATCAAGTAGTCCTTCTATTTCATCGTATTTTAATCCGTTTGTTGAGGGATTTGCAAAATCAATATCTGATGTCGCAAAATAAAAATCAAGATTATCATCTAATAAGCCGTGTCCTGCAATATGAACATAAACATAATCATCAACTCCCGATTTTAGCAACTCATCTTTTACTGCCAGAACATTTTTGCGGGTGCAATTCTCATTATAAAAAGTATGAACATAAACTTTATTAAAGTTTTTAGCATTATCTGTAAAGAGTTTTATAAAACCTTTGCCATCGTTAATGGTATAACGTAAATTATATTGCGATTGCTCGTAATCTGTTACTGCAAGAGAAATCAGATACAAATCTGGTTTTGAGTTATCGGAACTTTCATAATTTACTGAAAGTTCTTCTTTGAGCGACTCAATACCTTTTTCGTTAAGACAGGAAATGTAAATTGTATTGTTACCTTTAGAAAGAGGGATGTCTATTTTTTTATTGGCAGATTTGGAGTTTTCGATTTTTAACGACATCCCTTTGGTGCCAAATAATGGAACATCATTAACGTAAACATTAACTCTATCGAGAGTGTAGTTTTTATCTGTCATTGATAATTCGACAGAAATGTTTTTACTTGTTGTTTTAAGTGGGATGTTTTTAAGGTTTTCGATTTTTAATTCGGGAAGATTTATCTCTCCGTTAAGCATTTCTTCGGTGAACCCAAGTTTTGAAATACGTTTAAGATATGCTTTGTGGTATAATTCTACTATGTCTTGATCGAAATATCCAAACGACTGAAGTACATAATCTGGTCGATTATATTTGATGTCGAATTGTTCGGCAGGGAAAACCTTACTGTCAAAATTAAATCCTAAACCTGTAAGTGCATCGCCAGTAGCCATATAGTAATTATCGGGAGTGATAAATATTAATTTGCCCATATCGACAACATAAATACTTAATAATTTTTCGCCTGTTTCTAAGTTCCAAATTATCATTGAGGCATCTTCGCCCGAACTTATTAAGTAATTTTTTTCTGTAATTAACTCAAAGTCGTTAATATATCCCCTGTGTCCAGTAAATTTTATAGTTTTACCTCCTTTGGTTTTTCGCTCTATTTCAAAACCTTTACAAGTATAAGTGTCTTCATTTTCTGGATTTGTCTTAATAATATAATCAGAATCTGATGTTTTCTTAATAATTTCCTGAACGGTTAAGATGTTATTTGGTTTTTTATTTGTAAAAATGCTATTTGTACTGGTTTGATTTTTTTCTGTATATCCAGTAATTGCTGTGTTAAATTTAACGGCTTTATTTTGATTTTCGCCCAAACCATAAAATTCTTTGTCGTCTGTAAAATATAACTGATTAAAAATATGTTCATTAGTTTTTGACATAAGCCCAAGATCAACTTTTTTAGGTTTCCTTTCCTCTTTTGGTTTATTTATATTGAGATTATTTATTGATGATACTTTTAAAACAGGATTTGTTAAGCCCCATTTCCCACCGGAGTATGCAATAGTTTTACCATCGGGGCTTATTGCTACGGAATAAACATTTTCGTCAAACCAAGTTCCGTCTTTATCTTCGTTGGTAACTTTTTCTTGGATACTTTGAATATTGAAAGTTTGCTTGACTTTTGCTGTATTTGGGTGTAATCTAAATTTTTGCAAAACAGTTTTATTTTCAAAATCCACTATTGCCGCCATGTTGTCGCTTCCAGCAGTGCCTGTAATATTAGAGTTTGGCGAAAAACAAATATCATTTACAACTCCATTATGAGCATTTACGCCCTGACAACTGACTTTGTCATTTTCGAATTTCAAGAGATATACAAAACCTAACTCATCACCAAAGGCAATAAGGCTGTCGTTTGGATGTGAGATAATAGCCGAAACGTTAAAGCTTCGTGGAATAACTCGTTTTTCAAATTTAAAATCGGGTAAGCTCCATATAGAAATTGATCTATCAGATGAAGCTATTGCAACAAATTTACCATCAGCAGAAAAGTCAATGTCATTAACACTCAAAAAATGTGTATTGTCAAATTCTTTTAAGCTTAAATTTTTGTTGCAAAAATAAACACATCCACGTTCATCACCAGCAACCACAGATTTCCCGTCAATCGAATTTGCTGCAAATGTAAAATGCGAATAAGCATCTCTGTTAAATAAAGATTTATTCCCTTTTTTTAATACTGCACCATGTATTTTAAAGTCATTACTAAGCATTTTTCGTTGCATTTTACCCGAACTAGTTTCAAGTTCAAGTGTTTGCATGTCAAATCTGTAAGTTTTTGAAATAGTTGCAAGTTTTAAACTGTTTTCACTATCGAAATTCAGAGCCATTACCAATTTATCGCCAGGTATTTTTATTCTGTAGAACATTTTTCCGCTGATAATGTCGTTAATTACCAATTCGTTATTTATATCAATACTTGCGATATATCGGCTTGTTGGATCCCATTCAACATGTAAAATTGCACCCGAATGACCAGCTTGTACAACAGGCACTATCTCTTGTGCGAATAATGCAGCAAGGCTGATAATCAATATCATTATTGTTAAAAATATTTTTTTCATGTCTGTATGTTTTATTGCTTATAATATTGTAAAACTCGTGAATCATCTTTTTTACCCATAGGAACCAAATAACTTATCCCAACTCCAACATATCCTCGTAGTGCAGGTTCATCTGTATAAGTAGTTAATTTCGAAGCAGTATAAAAAATATTTGTTGCAAGAAATCGTCCCATGTAAATGTCGAAAGTAATTTTAGGACTTACATGAAAACCAAGATTCTCGAGATTTGAAAAAACTGTATTTGGTTTAAAAACCATATATTTTGATAGATCGCTCGGCGTATCATCATACTCTATAAGGTCAGATTTATCTTTTGTCGTAAGTGTAATACTATTGGAGACAGGCAATCTGAAGTCTATTCCGCCACCTATTGCAAAATGAACAGATTTAATGTAAAAGTGAAGTTTATATATTAATTCAAGTTTTGGGGTTATCATAAATGAGCTTAATCTGAGACTGTCGCTATTTGTTGAAGTATTTAGCATTCCTTTGTCGAGGTCGAGTTCATAATTTGAGCTTACAAATTCTAAACCTGGAGTAAACACAAAGCGGTTTCTTTTGTATCCGACATCAAACGGAAATCCCAAACCGAGACAACTTCCATTAGTTTCTCGTGCTGTTGCTGTGTAATCTTCACCACTGTAATGAATGGTAAAGTTATCTCCTTTTGATAAAAAACCATACGAAAAACTGGCAGTGTATCCTCTGATTATCTGTTGCGAAAATCCATCTATCGTAACAACTAGTAAAAGTAATATCAATACTCTTTTCATAATGTATATTTTGATGCAAGTAGTTTTTTAATAAATTTATTATTCAATACAATTAACGCTTTTATTATCACAAAAATAAGACATATTTGAATACAAATGTTCAATTTCTTAAAAAAAATACAATTTGGATGTTAATTATTGATAAAATGATTGCTACGTTGTGTGATAATTTAGGATATGGAATTTATCTAACCACTAGTTTTGTAATATCACTAGTCTTTTCAGAAAATCTTACAATATATATTCCACCTTTCAAGTCAGAAACATTAATTTTTTGATTTGTGGTATTTATAATTTCACTGAGAACTAGTCGTCCCTGCAAATCATAAATATTAATATTTTGCTCGCTATTACCATTTAGATTCACAATAAGATAATCAGAAGCTGGATTTGGGTAAATGCTAATTTTATGGGCTTTTCGGGAAATACTAACAAAAAAAGGTGTAGTAGAAAAGTTATTTAACGAATTTAGGGACTATCTTGAGAGCAAAGGATTAATTATAAACGAGGGGAAAATAATAGATGCAAGTTTTAC
>Ga0265295_1009596_pt1 | contig 10291 bp, 8 predicted proteins | sample Munlansysbiofilm_FD_192503 | JGI IMG/M metagenome (GOLD analysis project Ga0265295, IMG submission 192503) | Leachate microbial communities from a municipal landfill in Southern Ontario, Canada - Methane capture system biofilm | ecosystem: Engineered > Solid waste > Landfill > Unclassified ... | reverse complement strand
AGAGACCGTCATTGTGACTGATGGCAATACACTCCTTGGCAGTGACGACAAGGCCGGCGTGGCTGAGATCATGAGCGCAGCAGAGTATCTGCTCAGCCATCCTGAGATCAAGCATGGGGTGGTGGAGTTCATCTTCACCAGCGATGAGGAAACCGGCGCTGGGATGGATACGTTCCCCTACGATAAGATCAGCTGTGACTACTGCTATACCATTGATGGTGGGAAACGGTATGAGATTGAAAGTGAGTGTTTCAATGCTGCAACGGTACGTGTCCATTTCAGCGGGGTGAGCTACCACTTTGGCGCTGCCAGGGGACGACTCGTCAACGCACTGACCATGGCTGCCTTCTTCGTCAATGCTCTGCCTCAGGCAGAGAGCCCGGAGGCCACCGATGAACGGTATGGTTACTACTGCGCACAGAGCATGAGCGGTACGAATACCGAGGTTGATCTCACCTTGTACCTTCGGGATTTTGACTTGGAGATACTCAACCGAAGAATTGAGGCGATCAAGCAGCTCGCTGCAGCTACAGAGGCTCTCTATCCAAATGGGACAGTCTCTGTTGATGCAAAGCACATCTACTACAACATGGCACTGGTTGCAAAGAATAAACCGTTTGCCATGGAGAATCTCCTGAAGGCAGGGGATGAACTGGGATTCAAGCTTGAACAAGCCCTGATCAGGGGTGGTACCGATGGTGCACGCATGGCAAACGAGAGAAATATTCCCTGCCCGAACATCTTTACCGGCGGACATAATCTTCACTCCCAGTTTGAGTGGGCTGCCCTGCCCGCAATGGAGGATGCTGCTCGCCTGATTCTGAAGATCATAGAGGTTGGGGCTTCAGCATGAGGCTCGCACTCTCTCTCATGTTCCTTGTCCTTATCCTCTCTCCTCTCACCTCGGCGCAGCTTGTCTTCAGTCATGATGCAACTGTGCCACAGGAGGTGGTAGAAGGAGTGCAACGTGCACTTGAGGAAGCTCTTGTGGAGCGGTTGGACAAAGAAGGTGAGCTGAGTGCTGTTCTGGAAGAAGATGAGATGGGAGAGTATGTGCTCTCCCTTTCCTACGGGGAGAGACAACTTACTTATAGACTCCTAGGCGAAGCCAGTGGGTATGAGAAGCGTCTTGTTACAGCACTCAACCACGATGGCCTTTCCCTGTTTGCATCCTTGCCTGATCTGAGATTGACCTCTTTCTCTGGTCGTGGATATGGGGCAAAGATTGAAAATTCTCTGTATGCAGAGGGAGATAGATTCACTGTTTTGGATGCAAGGGAGAGAGAGCAGGGAGTAGTGGTGGTGAGTGAAGTCGCTGAGGAAGAAGGTGTGTTGTTACTATCCCAGCTTTCAGGAAAGCCACTCTTCTTGGGTATGGGACTAAGGGAGAGTGGGAATAAGAGCGTATCACTCTCTCTTTCACTCAATAAGGATATGGATCCCTCTCTTGATCTTATCCATACCTGGCCGCTTCCCATGCATCCATACGCTGTCCAATTTGGTCTTGGTGCAACAGGGGCAAGCCGTATCTATGGCAGTGTAGGGCTCTCCGCAAAGCTTCCACTCAGCCAGTTCTCTTCAGCACGAAACCCTCTGGTTCGTAGCCTCTCCCTTGATGCTTCAGCCTTGTTTTCTTCCGGATACGATTTATCCAGGGAAGAATTGTTTTATCAGGCATCCGGCGAATTGGGTCTCACGTATTCCCTCACAAATTGGGCGCTTTCACTCTCAGTGGGGAATCGGGTTGCTGCAAGCAATGCAGCACTTCTCGAACAAGGGCTTTTCCTCAAGCTCACAACCGCGTACACTTATACACTATGAAACGACTCTGCCTGAAAGCCTGTCTTGTGCTCTTCTTGAGTTTGATGCTTGCCTCCTGTTCCTCGTTCTCTTCCTTGGTAAGAGCGCAGGTAGAGGGGCTCCCTTCTTGGATATACTCACCTCAGCAGCGAAGTGGGGAGGTTGCCTTTGTGGGTAAAGGAACAGCTCCAGTTAATTATAATGCACGATTGTTGGCATACGAATCCATTTTGGACCAAATCTCCACATACGTAGGTGAGGATGTGTATGACATGTATTATCGTGAACTTACCACCACCAATGCCATAGCAGATTTCAATTTGACCATCGCAAGTGAATTTACCGTCAGCGAAGGAAGAGCTGGTTTCGAAGTCTATCTACTTGCACGAATGGATGAAGCCTTGCTCAGTGGAAGACGCACCAGTGTCTACAACCAGATGATTGAACGGGAACAAGCCATTGAAGCAATCCTGGAAAAAGCTGACCAAGCCTATCGATCAAATGATGATACCGGAGCGATCAAACAGTATTTGCAAGCTGCCATGTTGTCAGCAGAAGGACCAGTCAGTGAGCGGAAGTTTGAAACTGATACGCTTGTTGATAAAGCAATTTCCTTCATTGAATCACTGAGATTCAGTCTCCGTAACCAAGTGGAAGAAGAGGCGAGAGTCACTGTATACCTACGAAGAAAGAGTCGGTTGCTCTCCCCCAAGGTGCTCAATGCCTCCATCAATGCAACATTCCAAGCAAGAAACAGCCTCTCTGAAACCTACTCTGATTTTTTGCAGTTCAATACTGCCAGCGATGGATATTTTCTGTTTATTCCCTATAACCAAGGCCTGGTGAAGGATGGCCAGATTGTCTTCTCCCTGGATCTGGAGTCAACCATCGCTCAACTGGAGAAAACTCTCTCAGAGGATCAGGTTGCAAGCATCAAGGAGGCAGTCTCTGCTATTTCCATTACGTTTCCCTATACGCTCACCTCTACCGTCTCCGGCAAAAGTATTCTTTCAGAAATACAAGAGTTTTCTCAGGAAGGATCTCTCGGCAATGGAACACAAGCGCTACAGGTATTCAACCAGGAGCTGAGTCTTGATGATATCAAGGTGGAGGAGATTGATCTCAAGCAAGCAGATATCGAAGATCAACTCTCTGCTCTGCAGGGAGAGGCGGACCTGGCTTTCCTTGGGAGTGTAGGTGTGGTGAGCGAACAGCAGGTGAGGGACCGCTCTGTGGTGGTGGCCAGTGGGAATGTCGGTCTGTATGATCTTGAAACTGGGTCCTTGCTCTTCGATACCCTCTCGGTGGAGGCAGTAGGATCGGGTGAGAGTCGTGAAGAGGCTCAACGTGTTGCTTTCTCCCGTTTTGGTTCCATCGCTGCCTACCTGCAGAGTGCCTGGTTGTTCAAACGTTGAACAAGTCCTTCAGTGCTTTTGGGTTGTTGCTGATGATCCCCATTACCCCTTGAGCAAGAAGAGATTTGGCTTCCTCTCTATCATCGACTGTCCAAGCGCAGAGCTGGTAGCCGAAGGATTTTGCTTCCCTGATCTGCTCCTTTGATGGTTTCAGATAGGAGGGATGGGTGATATGCCTGCCAAAACCGTGTCGCAGTATTTTGGGTACCCCAGATTCATCTCCATAGATAAGGGCAGTGGGAATGGCTTTCTTGCTTATGTGCTTGAATCTGAGCAAGCTGAAAGGATTGAATGAACTGACGAGGCAAAGGGATTCCAGTCCGGATTGGCGAATCTGCTCAAGCAGAAGCTGCTCCACTCCAAGGTTCTTTGTACCGGGTGCCTTGATCTCAATATCATAGTAGAGGTCAGTACCGCCCAGGGCAAAAACATCAGAGAGCAGGGGGACATGTTCTCCATTACCGATGTCAATCTCCTTCAACTCTTGGTATGTGAGTTCTGCCACCTTGCCAGGGTGGCCTGCCACCCGCTGTAGGTCATAGTCGTGGATTACGACCAACTCTCCGCTTTTACAACGTTGTACATCCATCTCTATTCCATCAATGTGGTGTTCCAAGCAGTCTGCAAAGCTGGCGAGTGTATTCTCAGGATGGTCAACTGGGGAACCCCTGTGTCCGAACAGCATGGGTCTCTCAAATACCTGCTTCATCGTTTTCCTCCAAAACGGAGATGGGAAACCTCATCCTTCCAGAGCGTACTGTCCACAGTCTCAAGGATGAGAGGCATGTTCTCAAAGCGTGAATCGCTTGCAATATGTTCAAAGGTGGCCCATCCAATGCTTCCCATTCCAAGGCTTGCATGTCGGTCAAGATGACTGCCGGCACTGCTCTTTGCATCGTTTAAGTGCATTCCCTTGAGGTGGGATAGGCCAATAAGGGAATCGAACTGGTCCATTGCAGCATCGAACTCATCGGGGCTTCCCATGGAATAACCTGCAGCATGGGCATGGCAGGTGTCGATGCAGAAACCGATACGTTCTTTTTCTCTACATTGTTCAAAGAGATATGCAAGCTCTTCAAAGGACGAGCCCAGATTTGTGCCCTGTCCTGCAGTGTTCTCAATGACTGCAATAGCATGTTCGGTTTCACTGAGGGCTATGTCGATGCTCTGGGCAACCAGTGAGAGGCTCTCCTTGGTATCGACGAGTCCCAAGTGTGAGCCGGGATGGAAGTTGAGAAGGCTCAATCCCAGTTGCTCGACCCGTCTCAGTTCATCGATAAAAGCCTCCAGGCTCTTCTTTCGTTTTTCAGGGTCTGGATTGCCTAGATTGATAAGATAACTATCGTGTACCAGCACCTGTTGTGCTGTGAAACCTAACTCCGCCATGGTAGACTTGAACAGTTCTATGGTTTCCGTCTCCAATTCTTTGGATTTCCATTGCCGTTGGTTCTTGGTGAACATCCCGAAAGCATTGGCTCCAAGACTGGAAGCCTGGATGACTGCGTTTTGTACACCGCCGGCAATACTGGTATGTGGTCCTATGGTATGCATAGGTGAACGGTAGAGCTTGAGGCTAGGGTTGTCAATCATCAGAACTCGTGGTAGTGTCCACCTTATATAGGAGCGAATGAGCATGATACAACGGCAATGGGCCTTAGGGGATGAGCTCGCGGGCTTCCAGCTGGTGGAGATTACCCAGCTTGATGAGTATGAGGGAACCGGATACCTGTTCCGGCATATCGAGACCAATATGGAGGTCTTTCAGCTTATCAATTCTGATAGGGAGCGTTTCTTCAGCTATGTTTTCCGGACGCTTCCCAACAATGATTGCGGTATCGCCCATATCCTGGAACACAGTGTGTTGGCAGGAAGCCAACGCTATCCGGTGAGAGACCCATTCATGACCCTGCTCAAGGGCAGTACCAATACCTTCATGAACGCCATGACCTACCCGGACAAGACTCTGTATCCTGGGGCAAGTCCCTTGAAGAAGGATTTTGAGAACCTTTTCCATGTATATACTGATGCTGTTTTTGCTCCATTGCTTCGTGAAGAAACTTTCTGGCAGGAAGGTGTACGCCTTGTTTGTGACGAGGAGAGTTGCCACTTCGAGGGAGTGGTCTACAACGAGATGCTGGGTGATAGTGCCGACCATGATTCAATTGTCGGCAAGGGCAGCATCCGCTCCCTCTTTCCTGATACCCCATACTCCTTTGAGTCCGGAGGTAACCCAGAGCAGATTGTCCGTCTGGATTACCAGCAGTTCAGGTCATTCTATAGCCAGTTTTATCATCCATCAAACTGTAAGCTCTTCTTGTATGGTGACCTGGAGGTAGGGGAGTATCTCTCATTCCTTGATGAGGAATACCTAAAGACGCGTGGGTCTCTTAAAGTTAACAGTCTCTGTCCAACATCTGAGCCTTGGAAAATGGAAAGGAGTGTAACCCTTACCAGTCCCATGGAAGAAGGGCAGACAAAGGAAAGTGCCTCGGTGGTGCTGTCCTGGGCAACTACTGATGTCACCGACCCTTTGCAGGTCATCACCCTTTCCACGCTGGTAGACCTCTTGCTTGGTAACCAAGCTGCACCCTTGTATAAGGCACTCCTTGATAGCGGGTTGGGAATAGACATCTCTCCTGAGAGCGGGATGAGTGCGGACTTCAGGCAGATGCCGTTCCTGGTTGGCTTTAAAGGCATCAACCCGGATTTGGCGGAGGAAGCAAAGGCTTGTATCCTGAAGGCCTTGCAGACCATTGTGAAAGAGGGCCTGGAACCGGAAATGGTCGCCTCATCCCTGAAAAGGATTCGCTTCAAACAACTGGAAATACCTGGAGGTATTCCCAATGGGCTAAGGGCACTCAATAGAAGCCTCCGAGGGTGGCTCTATGACCTCTCCCCCTGTGCGACGATAGAATCGGGGAAACCGCTTGAGGCACTTGAGAAGGAACTGCACAAGGATCCTCGTTACTTTGAGAAATGGATCAAGCGTCATCTTCTGGATAATCCACACCGTTGCCTGGTTACCGTGAAACCCGATGGAGAACATCAGAAGAGGCAAACGGATGCCATTGCGCGATATGCAACACAGATCACTGAGTCCCTGGATAAGAAAGAGATCAAGCTTCTGCAAGATCAGAATCAGCGTTTCCTGCAGTTTGAGTTGGAAGGAGATACCCCAGAGGCATTGGCTACCATCCCACGCCTTCATTTAGAGGACCTGCCTTCCAATATTCGTCCCAATACCCACCAAGAGGTGGATTGTGCAGGACAACCACTCTTTATACGACCACAGTTTTGCAACCAGATAGTCTACGCAGACTTTGCATTCAATGTGGAAGACCTCAGCGAGCGTGAGCTGATCCTGTTGCCATTGTACACCCGGATACTCCAGACCACTGGTCTTGGGAAACTCTCCTATGCTCAGGTAGCGACCAGACTGAAACACCTCACGGGTGATTTCAATGTCTATGGTGAATTGGGTAGTGCTTGCAACAACAACGACGTCTTGACGTTGCTGTGCAGGGTCAAGACGCTCAAAGAAGATTTTGTGCCTGCAATGGAGTTCATCCAGCAGCTGCTCTCTGGTGCGAATGTGGGGGATTTGAAGCAGTTGAAGCTGGTGCTGAATAATTTCAGGACTGATTTTGCTGATAGTGTGACCTATAGTGCCCACAGTTTTGCAAGTCTCTGCGCTGCAAGCGTCTTCTCTCCCATCCAGTGGGAAGGTGAGCAACTCTCAGGTCTCCACCAGTGGTTTTTCCTGGAGTCGATAGAAGAGAAGGACCTTCCTTCCATTGCCCAGGAATTGGAACAGTTGCAGAAAAAGCTTTCCAACCGCAGGAGATTATTGCTGCATCTTAGTTGTGATGAAGAGTTGGTCCAAGAGCTCGTTCCCGTATATGAAGCATTCACTGAAGCATTTGCTGATCTGGGAGCGGTGCAACCAATACCACGCTCCTACAACGAAGTAAGTAAGGGGTCCATCCATGAGGTCCAGCTCTATCGACTTCCCGCAACCGTTAGTTATGCAGCATGGGCCATGCGAACTGAGAAGCGGGGAACCGTTTTGCAGGCCGCACAGATTCTCCTTGCAAATATCATGACGGGCAATGATCTGTGGGAAGTCATCAGGGGTCAGGGTGGTGCCTATGGGGTTGCTGCAAATGCTGATGTCATGGAAGAGATTTGTGTATTCTCCACCTATAGGGATCCCCGAATTGCCGGCAGCTATCGTGATTTTATCCAGATTCTCAACAGATATGCCCAAATTGATATTGATTCCGGACATATTGAGAATGCCCTGATTGCGACCATCGGCAGTGAACTGAGACCCCTTTCTCCCAGTCAGGATTCCATCCTTGCCTTCAGACGTTTGCTCTACCATATCAGTGATGAGTTCAGGGCGATGAGACGCCAGCATCTTTTGCAGTTGGATAGTAAGCAACTCAACGAAGGAGCGAAAGCCTTGCTCCGTGCTGCAAAGGAAGAGGACTCCTATGTAGTACTCAGTGGGGCTCAATTGCTGGAGACAGAGAAAGAGAAACACCCTATTCTCGACCGTCCCTCTATACGTCTTCCTCTCTAGCAGGATCACCCCAGATTCTGGAAAGAGAGGAAGAGGATTGCGCATTTCTCAGTTTGAGGACTACACACTGTTTGAGACTTGCCTGTCCCCGTGCAATATCCTCAGCAAGACTCTTGCAGGTAGGACTTCCGCAGAGCCCGCAGTCGATACCGGGTAGCACCTTCAGAATGTCTGCTACCTTTTGGAGCTTATAGAGCGCTCTGGAGCGATCTGTATCGAGACCCATGGCCATGGTTGGCTCAAAAGGGGGCAACCGGAGGTTGTTTTGGAACGCTTTCCTTTGATCTTGGATACGCTTTATAAGCACCTCATCAAGCACCTCTGGGAGCTGTTGGGAATAGTACTTGAGCCGCTCTGAGGCAAGGAATCGGTTTCTTACGGTGAGAATTCCACCCACACACCCTTCTGCGCAAGCATCCAATTCAAGAAACTGCAGGTTTGTCTGTTCTTCTTCTTCGAGGATTTCCAGGAACTCAATGACATTATGCATCTCATCGACAGCGAGGGTTCGCCCCTCGTGTGAGGGAATCTGGCCTTTTACCAAGCTCCAGAGTAGCGCCTGCTTGGTGCAAAGGGCAAAAGTTAGACTGCCTTCCTGAACTTGGTCATGTTTTGCAAGATAGGTACTGACCAGGTTGTATGCGGTATCGATGTTGATGATGCCGTCAAATAACCTGTTCTCTTCTGAACCTTCGGTATTGAATTGGGCAATCTTTGCTGCACACGGGGTGAAATAGAATATCCCAAGGTCTGCTGATGCAGATGAGAGTTCACTTCTTGCGAAGATTGCCGTCACCTGGGCAGGTGGGCGAAGTCTGCTCAGGTTGTCCACCAAGAGGGGGAATCGGATCTGAATCAAGCGTTGTACTGCTGGGCAAAAGTTGCTTATCAGGGGTAACTCAGGAGCTTTCTCCTCTGCATTCAGGACGTTTAGGATATCTACGCCGGTCTCAGCAAGATAGATATGGGTAAAACCAATGGCATAGAGTGCGCCGAGGATTTCACCGAGGGTGATGGTGTCTGGGAATTGGGCAAAGAAAACAGCAGGAATGATCGCAACACGGACGAGGTAATCGTCCAGCTGGTTGAAAGGATCTTGCTCAACCTTGATGGCATCATTGGGACACACTGCCATGCATTGGCCACAGTCAATGCAGAGATTCCCATTGATCTCTGCTTTTCCATGGTTTATGCGGATTGCCTGGGTGGGACAACGTTTCATGCAATGGGTGCACCCCTTGCAGGAGGAGGTGATGACCCTGATTGCATGATGGAATATCTGGTCGCTCATGGCTCCTCCTTCAGGTCGAATCCCATGGTGATGTGGGTATGTTCTCCTGCCTTTGTCCTGATTGAGAGCCGGTCACAGTTCTTCTTGATATTCGGCAATCCCATACCAGCTCCATATCCAAGCTCCAATATCTCTTCGGTAGCGGTAGACCAACCTTCCTTCATGGCAAGGTCAAGATTGGGTATACCTGGACCAGTATCGATGACTTCTACGGTTATGGTATCCTCACCCAGCTCACAGACAATCCTGCCCCCATAGGAGTGGGCAATGACATTGACCTCAGCCTCGAAGACAGCAACAATGATTCGCTTGATTACCTTTGGAGGAAGGTTCAACTGTTTAAGTAACCTCTTGAAGTTGCTTGATGCAACTCCGGCTACTGAGAAATCCTGGGCTGGTACGGTATACTCTTGATGCATCTCAATATACCGGTTTCAATCCTTTTTGAAAGAGCAAGGCACTGGCCTTGAACAGTGAGTAGGAGGTATAGGAGAGAGAGATGTTCAGCTCCTGTGCCATATCAATCATGTTTTGGCTTGGTTTCTTGTTCCTTACCAAGAGAATGTTCTTGATGTCGCTCATCTCGGCTGTTCTGATTGCCTGGTTGTTTGAGAGTCCTGTGATCAGGAGGATGTCATCCTCAAGAATGGTCAACACATCACTCATCAAGTCACTGGCAAATCCTCGTGCAATCTCATCTTCAAGATGGGACTCGCCACAAATAAGCTGTCCATCTACACATGCAATAATATCTTTGAGTTTCATAAAGGTGAGTATATCATGGACTGGAGGCATCACGATAGGGGAAATGAAGATTCCATTGTCTGCTTTTTACCTTTAAAAAAGCGGTGGGAACGGCTATACTGCTTTGGTAAGGAGGTGCGCTGTGCGTTACATTGGAGCTTTGGATCAAGGGACTACGAGTACCCGATTTATCATTTTCGATCAGAGTGGAAGCATTGTCTCCTCGTATCAGTTGGAGCATGAGCAGATTTTCGTAAAACCCGGCTGGGTGGAGCATGATCCCTGGGAAATCTGGGACAACAGCTGTGAATGCATCAGCAAAGCACTCAAAGAGATTAATCTAAAAGGAAGCGATATAGAAGGTATTGGGATTACCAACCAAAGAGAGACAGTAATCGCTTGGAATCCCAAGACAGGAAAAGTTTGGCACAATGCCATTGTCTGGCAGGATCTCAG
>Ga0265295_1009593_pt1 | contig 10292 bp, 9 predicted proteins | sample Munlansysbiofilm_FD_192503 | JGI IMG/M metagenome (GOLD analysis project Ga0265295, IMG submission 192503) | Leachate microbial communities from a municipal landfill in Southern Ontario, Canada - Methane capture system biofilm | ecosystem: Engineered > Solid waste > Landfill > Unclassified ... | reverse complement strand
GGGATACAAAACGGCACAGCCGATTTCCCCCAATCCACAACTCTCATACAGAATCCCACCACAAAAACCGCGACTGCCAGGAAGGGTATGTACAGCCCAAAGGCTTTTTCCATACCCAACGCCCCGGCGCCCACTAGGGCTAATGCCGCGAGGGCAAAGACCAGGAAAAGGGAGTAAAGAGCTTTCATGTACCTTTTACCTCGCTAAAGGGTTAACACAAAAAATATACTTAACGGACACTACCCCGCTACCTCCTCGTCTTTCAATAAATTAGCCCTCTCAAGCAATTTATGAGTTCTACTATATAACTGATTCGCTTTTTGCTTCCAAAGAAGCTCTCTGCAATTCATGTAAAGATCAAATCCGAGCATTGTCAGCCTATCGACACGAGTGTTCCAGTCATGCAGCATGGCGCTAGCTTCTGGGGCAGGACAAGTCTTCTCAAGCTGCCGGAGAACTATCTCCTTGAGGGCAGGAAGAAAACACAGAGCAACCGACGGCGCGAAGCCCTGTACGGCCCTGATGCGCAAGATTCCGTCCAGATCGGTGGAGCACTCATCAATGTCCGCATCGCTGAGCAGTACCTTATATATCCGCTCGACGTTGTTACGAAAAGTATGCCCTACGGGATTGGCGAACTGGTTGGAAGAGCCGGAAAAAAACTTGGCGCCCTCTTCAGGATAGGTCTTGATGATTGCCTCTGACCATTGAGCACAAATGACGTGATGGTTGTCGGCCAAAAATTTGTGTAGTTCCATAAATACCTTAAATAACAGCGTGTTATACTATTTGCCGGTTGACCGCGCAACGCGTTGGAAGAACAGGACAGATTTGCGGGGTTCTTAAATCACCTCCCCATCAAGGTCAAGCTGTTTGTGAAAAATAAGACAAGGGGGTGGCCCAAACTTGGTCATGAATCCAATACTTTAATCGACCTTGCTGCTGCCGGGTCTCAACCATCAAATTATGCGATTCGTCAACTCCCCAGTGGGCCGCATGCACACTTCGGACTAGGCATCCAGCGTCGCTTATGCTACCTGTGCCGCCACATCCACACCAACTTTCGACCATCCAACGGCGTATCCATGAAGCTGCGAATTCTTTTTATTTCCCTGCTTTGCGTCACTTCCTTGCTGGCCTTGGCCGTCTTTGACCCGGCCGCTGCGCAGGACGAAGCTCCTCAGTCCTGGCGACTGCTGGCCGACAAGACGGCCGCAAGCCACGACAACCAATATCTTGAAGCATTCGGTAACGTCGTGCTGGACAGGGGTAGCGACTACATCCGTGCCGATTATGCACGTTATTATCAGTCCACGAAATGGGTCTTTCTCAAGGGAAATGTCGACGCCAGATTTCAAGGCGATTTCATGAAGGCCGAGGAAGCGGAGTTCGACCTTAACACCAATACCGGATGGCTCAAGAACGGTCGGATATTCATGCAAGAACCGCATATGTATTTTGAAGGCGCGGTTCTCAAAAAAACAGGCCAGGACACGTACGAATTTCGTGAAGCCACCATCACGGTCTGCGATGGAGACCGGCCGGCCTGGTCGATCAAGTCGCCACGAGGCGACATCACGGTGGACGGCTATGCACACCTCTGGACGCCCCGGTTTCAGATTCTCGATCAACCCGTCCTTGCCGCGCCGTATGCGGTAATACCCGTCAAGACCAAAAGACAAAGCGGCTTTCTCCTCCCGGAGATCGGCACCAGCGACCGCCTCGGCATCACCTACGACCAGCCCTATTATCAGGTCATCGACGAAGAACAGGACGTCACGCTCTACTCGCACCTCATGACCAACAAGGGCCTGATGCTCGGCGCCGAATACCGCATGGTGCCCGACATCCACAGCAAAGGAATCTGGAAACTCGATTATCTCTACGACCAGCAGACCGAAAGCGAGTCGCTTTACAGCGACAACACCGACATGGCGCGCGAAAACCGTAATCGCTGGTGGGCGCGCGGCAAATTCGACGGCTACCTCGGTGAGCCTGACTGGAATATCAAATTCGATCTGGATATGGTTTCTGATCAGGATTACCTGCGTGAATTTTCTCGCGGATACTCCGGGTTCAACAAAAGCCGCCGCGATTTTCTCCAATATTTTGGACGCGACATTGAAGACAGCGACAGCAATCTACGGATCAACCGCGCTCTCCTGAGCCGTAACTGGGGCGACATAGGCTTCCAAGGACTTCTGGAATACACGCAAAATCTTGAATACGGCAGCAATAATAACCTCACCGAAAAACAAAGAGCTTTCGATCCCACGCTGCAGAGACTTCCTGAACTCAATCTTCATTTATACCAGACGCAGCTTCTTGATACTCCATTGACCGTTGAAGGAAGTTCTCAACTGGCTTCATTTTGGAGAGAATACGGGACTACAGGCAGCCGATTTGATATTCATCCTATAATCGGCCTGCCGATGCACTTTGAATACGGATCCATAATACCAAAAGCAGGCCTTCGCAGCATAAGCTATTTTATCCAGCGCTTTGAAGGCGATGATGACAATGTAGACACGGACAAGAGTACTCAGACAAGATTTTTTCCTGATTTTTCCACAACTGCTTACACTGAATTTTCTAAAATTTTTACCATAAATGAAGAAAACAGTATCGATAAAGATGCACAAACTCCTACATGGCTAAAATTGAAACATGCTCTTCAGCCGCGTCTGGAATACACTTATATTCCTTATGACGAGCAGGAAAAATATCCCTATTTTGACGAAACTGATCGAATCGACGCCAAAAATGAACTCAAATACTCCATTACGAATATTTTCACCTGCAAAACCGGAAAATGGCAGCCAAGTCCCGAAGAACAGGGACAGCCTGGTCTGCAGATGGACTTCTTTGAAATGGCGAGGCTGCGCTTCGAACAGTCCTACAGCCTTCGCGAAGAAAGACGGAACGACGACACGGACGAGTACCCCAACCGTCCCTTTTCCGACGTGCTTACGGATCTGACCACCAGAATCAATCCCTGGCTTTACCTGAGCAACAAGACGTGGTTCTCCACGTACGAAAGCCGGATCACCGAGCATGAACACTCCCTTTCAGCCTACTACGACGAGCTGTTGTACGCCTCGTTCGGCCTGGATTTTCTGGAAGAGATCGACGAATACCTGCGCCAGGAACAAGAGCGCCAGCGTATCGCCTCTTTCGGAGGCGGAATTGCCATAAACAACCAATGGAGCGCCGCCTTTTTGTACCGCGTCGATTGGGAAGCCAGCATCGATCTGGAAAAAAGGCTGACTCTGCGCTATGATCACCAGTGCTTCTCCGCCGAAACATCATGGAGCCAAACCGACGAGGACTCCCGCTTCGAATTTCGTGTTATCCTCGCGCAATTGGGATCATTGGGTCGTTAAGACATGCATCCGGAAAAACAGATCCACCTCCTGCCTCCCGAATTGCAGAACCAGATCGCGGCCGGCGAAGTCGTCGAACGGCCTTCCAGCGTCCTGAAGGAACTTGTCGAGAACTCCCTGGATGCGGGCGCGACCCGAATTCGCATTCAAATCCGAGACGGCGGACAATCATCCATCAAAGTCAGCGACAACGGATTCGGCATCCCGGAAGATCAGCTTGAACTTGCCGTGACGCGCCACGCCACCAGCAAATTGGAAAATCTTCAGGATCTGCAGGACATAAAAAGCTTTGGCTTTCGCGGAGAAGCCCTGCCCAGCATAGCTTCGGTCTCCCGCTTTCGCATTGCCTCAGCCCGCCAGGATGGCGATGGCGGGGTCCTGGAAGTTTTGCATGGGCGCATTGTGCGTCAGGACAAAACCGCCATGCCCCAAGGGACGGAAATAGAGGTCAGCGATCTTTTCTCCAACGTCCCGGCCCGCCTCAAATTTCTAAAAAAACCGGGCACCGAGACACGCAAATGCGCCGAACTTGTAGCTCGCATCGCCCTTGCCAACCCCCATGTAGATTTTGAATTCCTGAATGCCGAACGCAGCGTACACCGCTTCCTGGCAGGTCAGGAAGTCACGCAGCGACTTGCGGCCATCTGGCCGAGAGAGGTCGTCGAATCCATGCACGCAGTCAGCCATGAGGATGAACCGCTGTCCATTCATGGACTTGTCGGCGACCCCGCCATGGCCCAGGCCCGCCCGGACCGCATTCTGATCTACGTCAACGGTCGCCCGGTTCAGGACAAGACGATCCTGAGCGCCATCCGCGAAGCGTACCGGGGAAGAATTCTTGGCAAGGAGTATCCGCAGGCGGTCATTTTTCTGCGCATTCCACCGGACGAAGTCGATGTGAACGTGCACCCGGCCAAAACCGAAGTTCGCTTTCAGGACGACGGCTCCATTTTCCGGATCGTTCGCAGAGCCGTCCTTCTGACCTTGGAGCGCAATTCCCACCAGACGCAGACCTTTGATCACTCCCAGCCGCTTTCCGTCAGCCAGGTACATACGGCCTTACCCGTGATGGAACCTCGTTTTTCCGCACCCACCCAGACGCAGACCGAAACGGGAGCGGCCCTCCCCCTCTATGACCAGGAGTGGCCACAAAAATTTGCATCCTCAGCCGCCGCGCAAAAACTCTTCGAAACTCCGGACGGCGCGTTCCATGAAGCCGACCACCTAAATGGGAACGCACCAGCGTTCCAGCCAGCTTCCAACACGGAGAGCAATCCAAAAGCTCCCGCGCCGTCGGAAGTACGATATCTCGGACAATTTGCCCAAACATACCTGATCCTGGCCGCACGAAACGAAATCACGCTTATCGACCAGCACGCGGCCCACGAACGTGTCCTCTTCAACATGCTGCGCGCCCAAGGCACACGCGGCGACAGGCGGCCGCTTCTCCTTCCCCTCGAAATTTCACTTCACCCCGCGCAGGCGGTTCTGGCACAGGAAATCTGGACAAAGCTCGATGAACTCGGGTTTTCTCTTGAACTGGCACCTGGACTTCTGATGCTGCATTCCATCCCGGCACTCCTGACACCATCCAAGGCCAAGGAATTTCTGCAGGACATCCTGACCGAGAAGGCCACCTCCATGGAAGATCTCTGGGCGATCATGGCCTGCAAAGCCGCCATCAAGGCTGGAGACACTCTCACCCCGGACGAAGCGATGGCGCTTGTCGAATCCTGGCAAAAACTGCCGGAAAAAAATTACTGCCCGCATGGCCGCCCGGTTGCGCTGCGTTGGGGCGTAAGCGATCTGGAAAAATTGTTTAAACGCCGCTCCTAGAGCGCTCGTTTCCATCAGAATTGGACCACAGGAGGATTGTTTGAATATTCTTATAGTTGGAGCCGGTGGACGGGAACACGCCCTGGCATGGAAGATCAGTCAAAGCCCACTTCTGGACAAATTGTTCATTGCGCCGGGCAATGGTGGAACCGCCCTTCTGGGCACCAACGTCCCACTCAAGGATAACGACATAGAAGGCATTGTCGCTTTTGCCCGCGACAACCAAATAGGAATTGTCGTCGCCGGGCCGGAACTGCCCCTTGTCCTTGGGCTAAACGAGGCCCTTAAAGCGGAGAATATCCCTTGTTTCGGCCCGTGTACTTTTGACGCTCAATTGGAAGGCTCCAAGGCGTTCGCCAAAAACATGATGCGGGAAACCGGAGTGCCGACAGCAGACTTTCAGGTTTTCGACAGTCATGAACGGGCCCTTGAATATGTACGCGGGCACTCGTTGCCCATGGTCATCAAGGCGGACGGCCTGGCTGCAGGAAAAGGCGTGGTCATCGCTCAGAGCATGGACGAAGCAGAAGAGGCCCTACGGGACATGATGGTTACGCAGGTGTTTGGAGAGGCCGGACAAACCGTCGTGGTCGAAGAGGCCTTGATCGGTGAGGAAGCTTCCTTCATGGCTTTTTGTGACGGCACCACGATCGTACCCATGCCGTCACTGCAGGACCACAAACGCATCGGGGACGACGACACCGGCCTCAACACCGGTGGCATGGGAGCCTACAGCCCCGCCCCCATTCTACCCCAGGAGCGTTACCAGGCCATGGCCGATCTGGCCATCCGGCCCATTACCCAACATCTGGCTTCTATCGGGCAGCCATTCAAGGGCGTGCTCTATGCCGGTCTGATGATGACTGCTCAGGGCCCGATGATTCTGGAGTACAATGTTCGCTTCGGAGATCCCGAATGCCAGCCGCTCATGGCCAGACTCAAATCCGATCTGGTCGAAATCATGCTTGCTTGCGTAAACGGCACACTTGCTCCCGAACAGGTGGAGTTCCACGCAGAGACCAGCTGCTGTGTCGTGATGGCCGCGCAGGGCTATCCGCAAAGCTATCCCAAGGGGATGGCTATCTGTGGAATCGAAGACGCGGAACAAATTGAATCCGTCAAAGTCTTTCAGGCCGGCACGCAGTTGCAAGACGGCGTGCCTGTCAGCAGTGGAGGCCGAGTACTGGGTGTCACCGCCCTCGGTGCCGATCTGCTCCAGGCGCGGGAACGGGCTTACTTGGCAGTGGACAAAATCCATTTTGAGAACAGCTATTATCGTAAAGATATCGCCAACAAGGGCTTAAGGAGGTCATGATGCCACAGGTCGCTATTTTCATGGGAAGCAAGTCCGACGAGAGCATAGTGCGTCCTTGCGCGGATGTTCTGCAAAAACTGGGGATTTCCTGCACCTTCACCATCACGTCAGCGCATCGTACTCCAGAGCGCACCTCCCGCCTGATCAAGGAACTGGAGGAAGACGGTGTGCAGGTCTTTATCTGCGCTGCCGGCCTTGCCGCACATCTGGCTGGAGCTGTGGCGGCCAAAACGGTACGCCCGGTCCTTGGGATACCAATTTCCGCCTCCTCGCTGGGAGGCTGGGATGCGCTGCTGGCCACAGTTCAGATGCCCCCCGGATTTCCTGTTGGCACGCTGGCTCTGGACAAGGTCGGAGCACGCAATGCGGCTTGGCTGGCCGCCCAGATTCTGGCCCTTCACGATCCAGAGCTTACGAAACGGATACTTGAAGAACGGCGCAAGATGATCGAGCAGGTGGAAGAAGACGCAAAGACCCTGTAAGATCAAGAGCACAAAAAAAGGCGGACCCGCGGGCCGCCTTTTTTTGTGCTCTTTAGCGTCTTATTGGAGGTACTTGAAGAATTCACTCTGAGGTGTCAGGACAAACTGGGTCTGATCCTTCATGGTCTTCTTGTAAGCGTCCATGGTTCGCACGAATTCATAGAAGTCAGGATCCTGGGACAGGGCCTGTGCATAAATGGCCGTGGCGGCGGCTTCACCCTCGCCGCGGGCAGCCTCGGCAGCACGGCGAGCATCAGCCAGAATGACAGCCCGCTGACGATCAGCCAGGGTCGTAATCTTGGTGGCCTCTTCGCGTCCCTCGGAACGATACTGCTTGGCTTGACGTTCACGTTCGGCCTTCATGCGCCCATAGATCGCAAGCTGGTTTTCCTGAGGCAAATCCGTACGTTTGATGCGAACATCGATGATGTGAATCCCGTATTCACTCAACAGCACGTTGGCTTTGGTGGTCACTTCATCCATGATTGTCGATCGCTCAACGGCAACGATTTCGGTGAGCGTGTAGCGACCCAAGGCTTCTCGCAGCTGTGAATAAACAATATCATCAATGCGGGACAAGCCGTTTTGAACGCTTCGAACTTTTTGATAAAACAAAAGGGGATTGACAATCCTCCATCTGGAAAAGTTGTCAACAACCATGTTTTTCTTATCCTGGGTGAGAATTTCTGCAGCAGGTGCATCGTATTCGAGAACCCTGGAATCAAAAAATATCACATTCTGCACAAAAGGAAGCTTGAAGTGCAGACCTGGTTCATAGTCAGCGTTGCCGACAGGTTTACCCAACTGCAAGACGATAGCCCGTTCAGTCTGGTCAACCACGAAAACACATTGCAGCAGAATGAAAACAGCTATGCCTATTCCGGCTATTGCAAATTGAATTGATCTCATCAGTTCACTCCTCCGTCTTTAGCCTGCCCGGTCACGGCTGCCTTTCCGGAGCGCTGCAAAGGCAAATAGGGGAATACCCGCTGCATGGAATCATTTGAGATAATGATCTTCTCCACTTCCGGCCTGGAAAGGATCTCTTCCATTGTTTCAAGATAAATGCGCTTTTTCGTGATGTCCTTGGCCTTCCGGTATTCTTCAAGGACAAAAAGAAAACGATCACTGTCACCTCTGGACTGCAGGATCTTGGTTTCCTTGTAAGCCTGCGCCTGGTTCATGATGGCCGCGGCCTCGCCTCGTGTGCGTGGAACCAGATCATTCTCGTAGGCTTCCGCCTCATTGATGAAACGGCTCTTGTCCTCCTTGGCGCTGGCGACATCCTTGAAGGCGTCAATGACCTGGCGCGGAGGATGGACATCCTGTAACTGAACGGCGACAACCCTGATGCCGATCTTGTAGCTGTCCAGGATTCTTTGCAGCAAATCACGGGTGTCATTCTGGATGGTCAGCTTGTCGTCGGTGAGAGCGGCATCGATCTTGTTATAGCCGATGACTTCACGCATGGCCGCTTCGGCAGCATCCTTGACGGTTTTATCCTGATTGGCGACGTTGAACAGATAGTCTTGTGCGTTATCGATCAGGAACTGAACGATGAACTGGACATCGACAATGTTCTCGTCACCGGTGAGCATCAGGGACTCCTCCGGAACCTGTCGGACCTGGACACCGGAGCCTACGGTAAAGGCGGTGGTCCCGCGAAAACCAACTTCAAGCCGCTGAATCTTGGTGACTTGAGGAGTCAGCACGGATTCAAACGGAAAAGGCAGACGATAGTGCGGTCCAGGTTCAGTGGTGCGTTCATATGCACCGAAGCGTTTGACAACGCCAACTTCATCCGGTTGAACGATATAGATACCGCTCCCGAGCCAGAACAAAAGGGCCACAAGCAAGATGATTCGCCATCCGGGCAAATTCATCTGTTTAAACTGTTTGACTTTTTCGTTTAAATCACCAAGATCCGGCCCAGGCATGGGGCCAGACTGCCTCTGTCGTTTTTCTTGTAGTTTTTCCCAGTCCCAATTCATAGTGCTCCTTCGTAAAAGACTCCCACCGCAAGGTCAAGGAATCGTGGACAACGCTTGAATAATCGCATCAACCTGCCAAACCAATAAAATGAGGATAACGTGAGCGATACATTGATTACAATCTATACCGACGGCTCAAGCCTGGGCAACCCAGGCCCGGGTGGCTGGGGCGCGGTGCTCCTGTGGGCCGATTCGAGAAAGGAACTGAGCCGAGGGTACGTTGAAACCACAAACAACCGCATGGAAATCCGGGGAGTCCTTCATGCCCTGGAGCACCTTAAAAGACCGTGCACAGTTCATATCCATTCGGATTCGCGCTATGTATGCGACGCCATATCCAAGAAATGGATCCAATCCTGGATAAAAAACGGCTGGCTTACCTCGGCGAAAAAACCTGTCAAGAACAGGGACCTATGGGAGCAGCTGCTGGCATTGTTGAAAAAACACAAGGTGATATTCCACTGGGTGAAAGCTCACGATGGAAACCCGGAAAACGAACGCTGTGACGAATTGGCCAAGAATGCGGCCAAAGCTTACGATCGCGAAATTGATGAAGGATATTCCGGGAATATGTGACATGTCCATCCCTAATCGTCACTACAAAATATCTAAAAAAAGAAATTATTAGATACCACTCCGAAATCGTCAGACCCGGAAGAGCAGTTCGAAGGCATGGACAAGAAACGCGATACCTATTCCTATTTTTACGGCCAAGCCAAGAACCTTGCCAATCATGGCGCCTAAAGCTGCTTTCTTGGCCTCGTCAAACGGGCGATGGTTCATCAGTTCAACCCCAAGACAACCCAAATAAGCCCCGCCTACCGCGCCCAAAAGGGCGCCAAGGCCAAGGAAAAAAGGGGCCCCAAGAATCGCTCCAAAGATGGCTCCGGCGAAGGCACCCCAGTTACCTGAGGAAGACGCACCATATTTGCGAGCGCCAAAGGCTTGCAAGACAAATTCGATGCATTCGCCAAGAAAAGCAACAGCAACGAAAACCAAAAAAGTAGTCAGTGTAAGGGGAGATTCGGGACTAATCCAGGACCAGATGCCCAAGATCAAAATGATGAACCAGTTTGCTGGAAAAGAAAAAATATGAGTGAAGAAAGCGAGGACAAGCAGAAGAAAGGTGAGAATGGCGAGAGTGATGCTCATTGTATGGAGAAGAGAAAAAAAAGGTCCTGGCGACGACCTACTTTCCCACAAGTGAACTTGCAGTATCATCGGCGCTGGAGGTCTTAACTTCCGAGTTCGGAATGGAATCGGGTGGTTCCCCTCCGCCGTGGTC
>Ga0265295_1009592_pt1 | contig 10294 bp, 11 predicted proteins | sample Munlansysbiofilm_FD_192503 | JGI IMG/M metagenome (GOLD analysis project Ga0265295, IMG submission 192503) | Leachate microbial communities from a municipal landfill in Southern Ontario, Canada - Methane capture system biofilm | ecosystem: Engineered > Solid waste > Landfill > Unclassified ... | reverse complement strand
CTTCTCGGCCTTGGCGGTGAGGTCCTTCCAGTGCGAGACAGACGCCTGTGCGACATACGGCACACCATGGGCAGCGATGATCGCGGTAAGGTCCTTGCGGGCCTGCGGCTTGCCTGCCTGCGCGATACCGACCTCGGCGGTAGTCGCCCAGGCACCTTTCGGCGTAGCAGAGGAACGTTGGATGCCGGTGTTCATGTACGCACCGTTGTCGTAGCAGACATAGACCATGTCGTGCCCGCGCTCCATGGCACCGGAGAGCGCCTGCAGGCCGATGTCGTACGTACCGCCATCTCCGCCAAACGCGACGAATCGAACCTTCTTGTCGGGATCGATCTTACCTGCGCGCTTGAGGCCGTTGAATGCAGCTTCCACACCGGAGATCGTCGCCGCAGAGTTCTCGAACGCGTTGTGGATGAACGGCGTCTTCCACGACGAGTACGGGTAGATCGTGGTGGACACCTCGAGGCATCCGGTGGCACAGCCGACAACGACAGGGTCCTCGCCCGCGCCAAGCAGTACCTGCCGTACGGCGATGGAGGCGCCGCATCCGGCACAGAGCCGGTGACCGCCGGCAAGACGGTCCTCGCGATGCGTGAGTTCCTTCAGGTTCGCCATGGTCTTATGCCTCCTCTCGCGCGCCGAGGTAGACAAGGCTACCCGGAGCCGCACCGCCTGCGGCGATGTCTGACAGGTCCTGATAGACGCGCTCCATGAGCTCGAGACGCACATCCGCGCCGCCGAGACCGTAGATGTAGCCGACGACCGGCACGCGTACCTCAGCGTCGTATAGCGCACCACGCGTCTCGAGGAAGAGCGGCCCACCCTCGGCACCGAAGGACTCGGCGCGATCGAGTACTGCGACCGCCTTGACACCCTGAAGAGCTGCGGCAAGTTCAGTATACGGGAACGGACGCCACACACGGATCTTCACCACACCGGCCTTCTGGCCGTTGGCGCGCAGACCACGTGCGACGTGACGGGCGTTACCGGCTGTAGAACCGAGCACGACGATCGCGATCTCCGCGTCCTCCATGCCCCAGGTCTCGATGACACCGAAGGTGCGACCGGAGAGCGCCGCATACTCGTCGCCGACCTGCTTGATGACCGCGCGTGCGTTATCCATTGCCTCTCGCTGCTGACGCTTGAACTCGAAGAACGGGCCGCCAAGACCGGAGAACGAGCCATGTAGTACCGGCGTGTCCGTGTCGAGAAGGGCGTTCTTGGGCTCGTATTCGCCCACAAAACCCTCGACCGAAGCGTCATCCATGACATCGACACGATCGATCGAGTGGGTGGTGATGAACCCGTCGAGTGCACTGATGGCTGGCAGCATCACGTCTGAGTGCTCCGCCACGCGGACCGCCATGATCGTGTTGTCGTAGGCTTCCTGTGCAGTCTCGGCGAAGTACGTCAGCCAGCCGGTATCACGCGCACCCATGATGTCGCTGTGGTCGCAGTGAATGTTGATCGGTGCGGACAGTGCACGGTTCGCGTTGGCCATGATGATCGGCAGACGCATACCCGATGCGATATGGAGCTCCTCCCACATGAGCGCAAGGCCCTGTGAGGATGTGGCGGTCATGACACGCGCACCGGCTGCGGAAGCGCCGATACACGCACTCATCGCCGAGTGCTCGGACTCGACCGTGACGTACTCACAGTCGGTCCTGCCCTTGGCAACGAAGCCAGCGAACTCCTCGACGATCGTCGTCTGCGGAGTGATGGGATAGGCAGCCATGACATTGGGTTTGCACTGCCGCATCGCCTCGGCCACCACACTGTTACCGGTAGTCGCAAGAGTCTTGTGCTCGGCCATCTACTTCACCTCCGGCAGATCGCAGCCTTCAGGGACCATCTCGATCGCACCCACGGGACATATCTGCGCACAGATACCACAGCCCTTGCAGTGGTCCAGATCGAAGGTCGTGACCTTCTCATCCGCAACGTGTATGGAGGAGTCGGGACACACGATCCAGCACAGCAGGCACTGCGTGCACTTCTTATCGTCACGCCAGGGACGCTCGCTCCGCCAGCCACCGGTGATGTACTCATCGCTGTTGCCAGCGTCCGGGATCACCGCACCCGGAGGGAACTGCTTGTACGTCCACTCGCTCATTCCGGACATATCCCACGTCATGCCACGGTCACCTCCGTGAATGCACGATCGACCGACGCCCAGTTCGCATCGATCATCTCCTGGCCGAACTTCTTGGAGAGGTTCTTGGCCAGGAGGCTCTTGAACGTGTCCATATCCACGACGCTGGTGAGCTTGATCAGCGCACCCACCATCGGCGTGTTGGGGATGTCGCGCTTGATGGTGTCGAGTGCAATGCCTGAGGCATCGACAGAGGCCACACGGACACTGTCGGAGACACCGAGCCGTGTCTTGACCTGATCGGGCGGAGTGCATGTGTTGATGAGGATGACACCACCATCGTGGATACCCTCTGCGATATCGACGACATCGAGAAGCGAATCGTCGAGCACGATCACGATGTCAGGGCTCTCGATGTTGCAGTGGATCTCGATCGGGTCGGACGAGATACGGGTGAACGCCTTGATCGGCGCTCCCATGCGCTCGGGGCCGTACTCGGGCATCGCCTGCATGTACTGATCGGCCGCAAGTGCGGTCTCAGCGACCACCTTCGCTGCCGTGACGGCGCCCTGGCCGGCACGTGCGTGCCAGCGGATCTCCGTCAGTTGTGGCATGGGCTCCCCCTTCCTGGGATGAGGTCGGCCGAACGGCCTGGAGTCTGGTCGAACACCAATGCTGTGTCACGAGCTGTTGATAGCTTCACAAGGATACGCGCGGGCCTGCGGGCCATCACCCGGGCGTCACTGCCAGCGGCGTGGGTCAGTCGGTGAACGGTAGGAATAATCTTCCATCAGTCCATCTCACGGCGAGCTTCGAGGGCTTTGCCGAGTGTCACCTCGTCCGCATACTCCAGGTCTCCGCCTACCGGAAGGCCTGACGCGATGCGGGTCACGCGGACACCGAGCGGTTTCATGAGCCGCGCGAGATAGAGCGCGGTCGTCTCACCCTCGATATCGGGATCGGTGGCGATGATCGCCTCCGCGATACCGCCACGCCCCACCCGGTCCACAAGCTCGCGGACGCGAAGCTGATCCGGACCGATACCGTCGATCGGCGAGATGGCGCCCTGCAGCACGTGGTACGTGCCGTGGAACTCACCTGTCCGCTCGACGGCCACCACATCGCGCGGTTCCTCCACGACGCACAGGATCGTGGCATCGCGCCCCGGGTCAGCACAGATATCACAGAGCTCCGCTTCGGCGAAGTTGAAGCAGCGCTCGCAGAAGTGGATCGAGCGCTTCACCTCGACGATCGCGTCTGCCAGACGGCGCGCCGTCTCGGTATCCCCGCGCAGGATGTGGTATGCAAGGCGCTGTGCAGACTTGGGACCTATGCCGGGGAGCCGTTCGAGCTCCTCCAGTAGCCGGGCGATCGGCGGTGCGTAAAACGCCATCGCTAGAACATCCCACCGGGGAGACCGAGCCCGCCAGTGACTGCCGACATCTTGCGCGAGGTGAGATCCTGGGTCTGACGCAACGCCTCGTTCAGCGCCGCCGCGACCATGTCCTCGAGCATGGAGATGTCCTCCACGTCCACAGCAGCCGGATCGATGGAGACCGAGCTGACCGTGAGCTCTCCGGTCATGACGACCTTCACGGCTCCACCACCGACCGAGGCTTCGACGCGCTCATCCTTCAGCTCCTCCTGGACGCGAGCCATCTCGGCCTGCATCTTCTGAGCCTGCTTCATCACGTTCTGCATGTTCGGCTTCATACGCTCTCCTATCCGTCAGACATCTTCTGGTTTTGGTGTGACATCCTCGATCAGCTCTCCGCCGAGTTCGGCGAGTACGGACTCGAGATCGACCTCATCGGCAGGCGCATCTGAAGCCGCCGAGGACTGAGTACGCGGCGGCGCCTGCTCCTGCTGCGGATCTGCGGGTGCCGGCGACGGGGGATCGCAGGGCACGGCGGCCCCGTTCGAGCTTCCCTGCCGCCCCAGGCGATACTCCACGGGTAGCTCCTGGCCGAGCACGGCACGTACGGCCCGGCGGAGCACGTCGAGAGTCTCCGTATCGCGTGCGAGCTCCAGTGCGAAGTTCTGATCGACCGGAAACTCGACGATGAGTGTACCGGAGGCGATCTCCGCCTCGGTCCCGTTGAAGATGTGCGCCCGGGGGGCACGGATCTTCTTGATCTCCGCCAGAACCGCCGGCCAGGCACGCTTGACCGCCGCCACATCCAGGTCACCAGCGGGCGCCCGGTGGGTGCTCGCCGGTGCTGTGGACACGGGTACTCCGGCCGGGACCGCAGGCTTCGTACGCACCTCAGGCTCCTCGGCAGGAACCGCCGGAACCACGACCGGGGCCGCGGGAACAGACGATGTGGCAGCCGCGTACTCCACAAGCGGCGCGCCCGCCTCGAGCGCATCGATCCGCTCGGCGAGTGATTCCAGCGTGAGATCGCCGTGCGGACGCGCCATGCGAGTCATCGCGACCTCGACCGCAAGGCGTTGATCGGCAGCGTAGCGCAGCTCGGTCGTCAGACGATCCAGCAACTCCAGGATGCGCCCGATGCGATCCGCGCCGAATCGGGATGCCTGGTCCTGCAGCCGACCGAGATCGCGAGAGGTCGTGTCCACCGCGACATCCGCACCGACCGCCGCGAGAACGAACAGATCACGGAAGTGCTTGACGAGGCCCTTCACGAACTCTCCCATGTCGACACCCGTGTCGGCCAGTCTTCCCACGAATCTGAAGGCACCAGCGATATCGCGCTCGAGGATGAAGGCGGCTGCCTCCAGAAGCGCATCGGCATCCATCTCGCCGAGAAGTCCCTCGACGTCCTCCAGGCCGATCGTGCCACCGCCAAAGGAGGCGAGCTGCTCGAGCGTTGCGATCGCATCGCGCATCCCGCCGAGCGCATGCTTGGCGATGAGTGTGAGTGCGCCGTCCGGCACGTCCACCGACTCTGCTTGAGCGATGACGCGCAGCCGACCGACGATATCTTCCACCGACAGACGCCGGAAGTCGAACCGCTGGCAACGGGAGTGGATCGTCTCGGGCACCTTATGGGGATGCGTGGTGCACATGATGAAGACGGTACGGGCGGGCGGCTCCTCGAGCGACTTGAGCAGCGCGTTGAACGCCGAGGTGGAAAGCATATGCACTTCGTCGATGATGTAGACCTTGTAGCCACCACGCGACGCCGCATAGTTGAGACGTCCGATGATCTGCTCACGCACATCATCCACACCGGTACGCGAAGCCGCGTCGAGCTCATAGACATCCGGGTGTGTGCCTTCCGCGATCGCCCGGCACTGCTCGCATGTGTCGTCCGGAGTGGTGGTCGGGCCCTGCTCGCAGTTGAGTGCCTTAGCAAGGATACGAGCGGTGGTCGTCTTGCCCGTGCCACGCGGGCCGGTGAAGAGATAGGCATGCGCCACTGCGCCCTCGGCGACCGCATTGCGCAGCGTCTGTTCGATATGGGGCTGGCCGACGACATCTTCGAAGACCTGCGGACGGTACTTGCGATACCAGGAGAGGTGGGTCATGAAACGTGCTCCTCGGAGTGCGTCGGTCGGTCCGCGCGCGGCGAGCCGGGCTGTTGCGTGTGCGCTCCGGTACTCGGGCCCAGGCCCCGGACACCCGGCAGAGGCCGCTTATGGCTGCTTCCTTCCGGACCTGACCAGGTTCACGACATACCGCCATCCGAGACCCGGACCGGAGGACCGGAGCGCGAACCTACAGTATAGGGGGTCATCCGCCAGCACGCGAGAGCCGAACGGGACCAGCCCGCACTTACAAGGGGAGCAACTTCTCCACCAACGCAAGGAACTCATCGCCATTGATCGGCTTGGTGACGTAGAGATCACATCCCGCAGCGATCGCTTTGTCCTGGTCTCCACGCATCGAGTGCGCTGTGACCGCGACGAGCGGGATGTCCTTGAAGCGGTCATCGGCTTTGATACGCCGGGTGGCCTCATAGCCGTCGATCCCAGGCAGCTGCATATCCATGAGAATGAGGCCGGGTGCGCGCTGCTCTAGCGCCTCCAGCGCCTCGGTACCATCGACCACGGCCTCCACTTCGTAACCCCGGCTCTCCAGGAGGTACGTCATGAGATAGGCGTTCTGCGGATGGTCCTCGACGAGCAGGATGTGCGAACCCATCTTCTCCTCCGACGCTGGGTACCACACAGATTATACCCTTCAGGCACACTCCGGAGCAGCAGTGTCCCTGACAGCATTCGCCGGGCAGTAGAGTGCCATCGCGTTGGCATACAACACCTGCTCGAGCTCGGCCTCGCTCAAGCCGAGACGGCCGAGGTGTGCCGCATCGCGTCCGGCGTCGGCCCAGGGGCCATCGGAGCCAAAGAGCACACGTCCGGCGCCATGATCGCGTATGAGCGAGAGCAGCTCCTCATCGGGCAGGTTGCCCGGCACGTAGGCTGTATCGAAGTAGACATCTCGCCCGCAGAGATGCTCGCGCACCTCATCCCAGAATCGGTACCCACCCATATGGGCAAGCACACACACGAGGCCCGGCCACTCATCGAGCATCTGCGCGAACTTCTGCGGGCGGGCCTGTGTTCCCTCATCGATCACGAAACCTCCGGCATGGAACAGGATCGTCATCCCGTGCCGGATCACCGCGTCGTAGATAGGTGCCATCCGGGACTCCTCGGGCGAGAAGTCCTGGTTCTGGGAGTGCAGCTTGATGCCCTGCACCCCGCACGACGCCAGACGCGCGACCTCCACCTCAGGATCCGGAAAGTCGGGGTGCATCGCGCCGAGCGGGACGATCCGCGGGTCGTCGATAGCGGTCACCCAATCGTTGATACTGCACACCTGCGACGGCTTCGTGGCGACCGGAGCGAGTACGGAACGCCCGATGCCGTGGGAGTCCATCGAGGCCAGAAGCCCTCGCACGGTACCGTCGTAGTACGACCGCACGCCTTGACACCCCACGAGGCTACTGACGGCTGCAGGTGCGATCGAGTCAGGAAAAGCATGCGTGTGTGCATCGATGATCGGCATCGGCTGCTCTCCGGGGATGATCGGCGGTCACGGTCCAGACTCGCAGTCTACCGCACGCGTGCCTCCGGAGGTCAGGACACTGACACACGCCGAGATGTGACCTGTGTCGCGCAGGCACTTGCACCACATACACCTCACAGGGTACTGTTTATTGCACAGTATCCTCGAGGAACGAGAACCGCATGGCAAAGCGCCCCACACCGGCGCCCGCAGACGGCTTCGCCTCCTGGTCGACCCAGCTTCGCAAGGGCATCATCGAGCTGATGATCCTGAGCCTCGTCGACCAGGAGCAGCTCTACGGCTATGCGATCGTGCGCGAGCTCAAGGAGCGCGGCGGGCTCATCGCCGGCGAAGGGACCGTCTACCCTGTTCTCCGCCGGCTCGAGGCCGATGGGCTCGTGTCCGCGGCATGGTCGGATGAAGGTCCCGCCGGTCCGCGCAAGTACTACCGGATCACCCAGGCCGGACGGACGTTCCGCGACCGGGCCTGGACCGAGTGGGAGACCGTCGCGGCGGCGCTGAACGATCTCGGGGGGAAGGATCGCAGATGACGCAGGCCGAGCATACCGACGTGACCCGCTACCTGGCTGCAGTACGCCAGGGACTGAAGGGCTTACCCGCACGCGATGTCGATGACATCGCCAGGGAGATCCGCACTCATCTCCAGGAGGAAATCGACGAGCGGGGAGATACGGCATCGGTCCTCAACAACTTTGGAGACCCCGCCGAAGTCGCCTCGGACATTGTGGAGCGTCGTGTGCGCCCCGACGACGGGCCGTGCGTACCCCACGCGTCGCTCGGCCGCCGCTACAGCGCCTGGGCGACCGACGTCGTGATCGGACTCGGGCCGATGCTACTCGTGCCAACGGCCCTCACGTTCTCCACACTTGCGAGTGATACTGCCGGGTCGGACCCGGCAATGCCGGTATGGATCCAGATATCCGAGCACATCGCGCACTGGTGGCTGACGGCGCTCGGCTATGAAGGACTCCCCGCCCCCGGACCCGTTGCGATCGGGCAGTGGCTCCTCGCAGCATGCCTGTTGGCATGGGCGGTCTTCTACTGGATGCTACTCCGGCGTTCGCGCTCCGCAAGCGTAGGCATGTGGATGACAGGCCTCCGCGGCATCAGACTGGATGACGACCGGATCATCGTGCGGGAGCGCGACATCGCACAGAACCCGGCACCACTCGGGACACATCGCAACCGATGGTGGATCCTTGTCCCCGCTGTTCCGGTCGGATGCCTATGTATCCTGCTGCTCATCTACTACCTGTGGATGTGCATCGGCCCGTTCCTGCCACCCCGCATCCTGGGGTAGACGGTTCCCAAACATCACTGTCCGGCCATCTGCGCCTGCATGCGCTTCGCAAGCCACCACGCAAGCACGCCAAGCACAGCCGTGATGGCAAGTGCCACGACGAGCTCGAACCACACCGTGGAGAGCGCCGCTCCCATCACTGAGACCTGCCAGATCGGCTCGATGATCCAGTAGAGCGGGAAGAGCTTGGCGATCCACTGCGGCCAGTCCGGGAACACATAGAAGACTGCCGGCATGAACAGGAAGATACCCGTACCCTTCACGATACCGAACATCATCGCAGAGTCCCTGGCCAACACCCCCACCACGATGCCGAGCATGGCTGAGAGCATCGCCGCAACGATCACCACAAGGATCACAGATGGCCAGTTGGAGCCCATCGCGCCATTGAGAGCGAGCGACGCGACGCCCATCACCGTTGCCAGGATGAGCCCGAAGAGCCACTTGGCCACGAGTACATCGGCAGTCCGCACCGGCGTGACCAGCATGGCTGTGAGCGTGCCCTGCTCCTTCTCTTCGACGATACTCGAACCCGGAACGAAGAGTCCTGCGATCACGAGCGCGTAGAAGACGATTACCGGAATGAGCCTGACGGACATCGGTAGCCCCGCGTCTCCGAAGTCCACGATGTCTACCGTGACCGGCGACTCGGAGCCCTCCAGCTCGCGGACCAGGTCCAGCGCGGTCACCGTAAGGATGATGCGATTGGAGGCGTAACTCTCGCCGCCGATGAAGAACTCAAGCTCAGGCCTCTCACCGTCACGCACCGCATCGTCGAAACCGTCCGGCAACACGAGTCCCGCGTCGAGATCGTTCGCCTCGACCTGCGCTCTCAGGTCGGCCTCACTCTCCAACATCGCCAGCTCGATACCGTCCATATCCGCGATAGCCGCCGTGATCGACGAGCCTCCCTCATCGAATATCCCGAGACGCGGCTCGGGATCGAAGAGCGACCCGAACGCGACTTGCAGGATCAGCGTGAGCGCAACCGGCAGTACGATCGCCCAGAGCAGTATCGGCGAACGCGGACCAAGCGCCAGGTCCTTGCGCAGGACCTTCCAGATGCGGGTGAGACTCATAGCGACTCCACCTTCCGCTTGAGCGCGATGACCCCGGCGCCGTAGAGCACGACAAGCCACAGCGCGGCATAGGCGAGCGAACCCCACGAGTCGGACCACGTAGCCCCGTAACTCGTGGCACGGACAAGCACGTCGATGACGGGGTATGTGGGTATCGCCCGTACCCACGCTGCTGCCGAACCCGGGAACATGACCGAGACAGCCGGAACGAGTAGCGGGATCAGGAACAGCATCGAGTAGAAGAGCTGACCGATGAAGTCCTTGCCGGCCGCACCGACGAAGAGTGCCACGCCGGTGAACATGATCGCGCCCATGAGCAGCACCACCAGCATCAGCGACCAGTTCTGGGCGGTGATGCCTCCTATCAATGCCAGGATGATGAGGGCCTGCGAGAGCGACATGGCAGTCCCGAATATCGTCTTGGCCGCAAGAAAGTCCCCGACCTTGGCCGGCGTCACCAGCACGGCAGTAACGGTGCGCTGTAGCACCTCCGTCGATACGAGTGAGGCCATGGAGAAAGTCTCCATCATAAGGATCATGAACAGCAACAGCGGGCGCATCTTCTCCTGCATCGTGACCTGTGCACCAGTGCGATCCTCGCCGAGGACGATCGTCTCCTCGGCCGGCAGCTCGACCGGCAGCTCCCTGCCTGCAAGCTGGTAGGCAGCCTCGCGGACGAAGCTCCGCATCGCGCCCTTCACCTCATCGGGCACCCCGGCGTCGGAGTAGACGGTGACCGTCAGGCCGTCCCGCCCTGTGGCCACATCAGAGATGAAGCCCGCCGGGAATGCGATACCGATATCGACGTTCACCCTCTCGGCGTC
>Ga0265295_1009591_pt1 | contig 10297 bp, 12 predicted proteins | sample Munlansysbiofilm_FD_192503 | JGI IMG/M metagenome (GOLD analysis project Ga0265295, IMG submission 192503) | Leachate microbial communities from a municipal landfill in Southern Ontario, Canada - Methane capture system biofilm | ecosystem: Engineered > Solid waste > Landfill > Unclassified ... | reverse complement strand
CTGTTAAGCAAAAATACTTGACACCTAGAAAAAAACCGTTATAATAGTAATGGTTATCATGAATATTTATATGAAAGAGAGTGAAATGAAATGGCAGTTAAAATTCGTTTACAACGTTTTGGTTCAAACAAAGCACCATTTTACAGAGTCGTGGCAAGTGAATCTACCAGATCCAGAGATGGAAAATTTTTAGAAATCGTAGGAACATATGATCCCCTAAAGGGTTTAGTGAATATTGATGGACAAAAAGTTCAAAAATGGATTGGCAACGGTGCGCAACCAACAGAAACTGTGAAGAGCTTGTTAAAAAAGTATAGCGTTTTAAAATAATTGAAGGGGGAACAAATCATGGCGGTTGATTTTGAAAAACTGATCAAAAATATGATAATGCCATTAGTCGTTAACCCGGATGATGTTTTAGTTAAAATCTTGTCAACAGATGATGATACGATTACCATTCAGTTATTAGTGAATGAAGCTGATTTGGGACGTGTCATTGGTAAAGGTGGCAAAATTGCTAGTGCGATGCGAACAATCGTTTACGCAGGTGCCTCCAAAGAAGGTAAACGCGTACAGATTGATATCGACTCATTCTAAACCATGAGTAAGTATCACATTGGACATATAACAAATACACACGGCATTAGAGGAGAGGTTAAAATCTACAATTTAAGTGATTTTAACCGTTTTTTCGTTGGGGCTATCATTTATGTTGACATAAAGGGCTCCAAAAAGGAATTTGAAATTGAAAGAGTAAGACAGCAACAAAAACTTTTCATTGTCAAATTTAAAGGCATTGATAACATCAATGATATTGAAATGTATAAAGGACTACCCATCTATTCTGACGAAGAGATTGATGATGAGCTTGAAGAAGATGATTATCATTACCATACGCTCATTGACAAACCTTGCTTTAAAGAGGATCTTACCTATATCGGTAAAGTGATGAGCATCATTCCTGTACCTCAAGGTCACTTACTTGAGATTGAAACAGAAGAAGGTAAGAAAGTGATGGTACCATTTATCGAAGTATTCGTCAAAGAAGTTACTGATGAGAAAATTATCATTAAACCGATCGAGGGACTTCTATGAAAATTGATATCGTAACAATCTTCCCTGAATTTTTTGATGCATTCTTACACACTTCAATCATCAAAAGAGGTATTGAAGATGGTTATCTTCATATCAATACACATCAATTAAGAGATTATAGCAGCTTAAAACATAACCGAATTGATGACACACCTTATGGTGGTGGTGCAGGTATGTTGATGATGTTTCCACCTTTTTATGAAGCCATAAAAACGTTGAAGACACAAGATGCTTATATCGTGATGACATCACCTCAAGGGAACCTTTTTGATCAACAAAAAGCAATAGAATTATCGAAGAAGAAACATATTATTATTTTATGTGGGCACTATGAAGGCATTGACGCTCGCGTCGAGGATTTAATCGATGAAGAAGTGTCCATTGGTAACTATGTATTAACCGGTGGTGAGATGCCTGCAATGATCATATCGGATGCTATATCAAGACTTGTTCCTGGCGTTATCCACGAGGAATCAAGTGATACAGACTCACTTCAAAAGGGTTGGCTCAAGTATCCACAATACACCAAACCTGAAGTTTATGAAGGTTTTCGCGTCCCAGATATTTTGTTATCAGGGCATCATCAAAACATAGAAAATTGGCGTAAAGAGCAGTCAGTCAAACGAACTTTATTGAAAAGATCTGATCTTATCAAACGTATAAAGTTGACTGATGAAGAAAAAAAGATCATTCAAAAAGTAAGCGATAAGGACGTTTAAACCTCCATTTGCTTGCTTTTTTTACGGATTAATTATAAGATATTTATAGTAAAGATTATGTAAATAATCTATAAGGAGTATGCATCATGAATTTCATCAAAAAATTAGCAACTAAATCTATTCTCATCGAAACGATATTGATGGTGTTTATCATCTCATCTTTTGATGTGTTATTTGTCATTAAATACGGATTTGCCATTACGTTTACCCATTGGATCATTGCACTATTCAATATTTTAGTCGTTGTTTCTGTTTTAGCATTTATTAAAAATAATAAACGACGCTTTATTGCATATGCAGTTTTTATCTTAATCATGTTCACATTCTTTTTAACAGATATCACACTATATCGTTATAAAGAAGATGTCACATCGATTGCTATGCTTTTAGAATCAGGAAAAAATACGATGAAAATTGGATTAAAATATAATCCTTTAGAAGCTTATGGTATTGGCTCATGGCTCTTAATTGTTGGCTTTGTTGTATCCATGGCCCTTCTTTTAAGACGTGTAGTTAAACTTCCTGGAAGTGTTAGAACGTATCGCTTAGTCTCACGTGTTACCTTTTTAATCGCATCATTTGGCGGTTTATTGGTTGCACCAACAGTCATTGATCAAGCTGATCAAATCTTATTTGATACACCATCAGATAAAGCTTTGTTCGTCCAAAAGTTTGGATCAATAACCTATCATGCTAAGGACATCATTACATATACGACCAATGCAATCAAACCATTGATTTATAAAGATGACTATGTCGTTGATATTAACGACTATACGACAGATGAATTTGCACCAACCTCTGATTTATACGGTATGGTTGAAGGCATGAATCTGATTATGATCATGTGTGAAACATGTGAAGAATATGCGTTTACACCCGAGTATACCCCTAATTATTATCGACTTAGAGATCAAAGCATGTACTTCACAAACTTCTTTTCAGCAGCAAAATCAAATTACACCTACGATGCCGAATTTAAGTCATTGACATCCATGATGTATTTCCAAGGTGACAATTTCATGTACACTTATGGTGAAAATGCTTATCCAACAGCACTTCCTAACATGTTTAGAGATTTTGGATATACAGCAAATTCATTTCATGATTATTATCGTGATTTCTTCAATCGAGATGAAATGCACATGAGCTTAGGCTTCGAAAACTACCACGCTGTTGAAGGTCTTATCGTAGAAGAGAGTGAATTTTGGCCACTTGATTCATTGATGTTTGAACAATATAAAGATTTGATTGTTCCCATTCAAGACGATCCATTTTTCAGTTTTATTATGACCGTAACACCCCACGGTCCACATGATAAGTATCGTGATGAGTTTGAGTACTATTACAATATTTTAGATCAAGATCCTAACTATGTCGATGAATCACTTGAGTTTAGAACAATTACAGCTGCTCAAATGAACTTTGACGAAGGTCTAGGTATCCTTCTTGATGATTTAGAAAATAAAGGTTTGATGGATGAGACAGTTATTGTGATGTATAGTGACCACAAGAACTATTCTTCACAATACATCACTGAAGAAAAAACACCTAACAGTGATATGCCGCTCGAAATTGAAAAAGTGCCTTATTTGATTTATGCACCAGGTTTAGAAGCAGGAGAAAATCAAATCTTATCATCGCATTATGATATTGCACCAACACTTTTAGATATGTTTGGTATTTCATCGTTTAAGGATTTCTATTATGGGCAAAGTATTTTCCTTGATGAAAGAGAAGAGCGTCCCATCATCTTATCGTATTCAAGTTGGATAGCAGAAACATATCGCGTTCAATTTGGTGAAGTTGTATTAGGTGACATTGATGATGAGTCTTTCTTTATGGAGAAAAATAAGATTTATGACACCATTCAGTTCTATGAGAAAATCTTTTTCTCAGACTATTTCAGAACAGAAAATCCTTATTATCTCATGGAAATGATTATTCCTGAAATTGGTTAGGAAAACTCTTGCAAGTTTTCTTTAACTTTGTTATAATAAAAAAGCCGTTAAATTATTTATGCACAATGGTCCGCTGTCTTTTTGACAAGAACATTGGAAGAAAGAGAGTGAGTCGAACATGTCAAGATTAAAGGGACAAGAACTGATTGCTGCTATAACTAAGCAGTACATCAAAGAAGTACCTACCTTCTATCCTGGTGATACTGTTAAAGTATACGTCAAGATTAAAGAAGGAAATCGCGAACGTATTCAGTTATTTGAAGGTCTCGTCATCAAAAGACAAGGCGGAGGAATTTCTGAAACATTTACCGTTCGTAAGGTATCCTACGGTATTGGTGTAGAACGTACATTCCCTGTACACACACCATCTATTGACCGCATTGAAGTGGCACGTGTTGGTAAGGTTAGAAGAGCTAAACTCAACTACATCCGCACATTGTCAGCGAAGGCATCAAGAATTAAGGAAAAGCGGTAAAATGATAAAGAGGCAAATTTTGCCTCTTTATTTTTTTGTTTGATTCATTATTTTTAGTTTTGCAAGATAAGTTTTGTAATCCTTAGTGTAATATATATTTTTCATTAATCTGATCAGTTCATCAGGATGATCTGAATCAATCACCATATCAGCTACTTTTTTAACCTCGTCATCCGCTGTTTTAAGGGCACATGAGAAATGTGCATTTTTCATGATATTGACATCGAAAGGCATGGAGCCAAATGCAACAACAAAGGGTTTATTGTGCTTTGTTAAAAAGTTTGACAATGCGGATTCTTTGGATGTTTGTGACGTATTTATTTTTAGAAAAAAGTAGTCAGAATAAAAAGGATATGGATAAATTTGATAGGATAGTTCATGAGGATAAAGTTTGATTAAATCAGAAGCATACTTCTCAACAACTTCCCTTTGGTCTATCACAATGTAAAACACAGCATTTTCTTCTTCATGAAGTCTTCCTTTGACATGATTTCTAAAGTAGTCATTTTTTCTATCACTATAATATTTTTCTTCAGCTTCATTTGCAAATTGCGTGTGATAGATGGATAAAGCTTGATCTACAATCGAATAGGTGAAAACATTACGGTTGATTGATGAAAAATAGCGATCAATACCAAGCTGTGCTTTTTTAGAAATATACTTAATGTCTAAGTATTTTTCTTTTGTGATATCGTAGGTGACAGCACCATTCATGATCATTAGCTCTAAATTAAGTGGGATACCCTGAAATATTTGTGTCAGAGATGCAGGAGTTCGTGTTGTTGATAGAGTGAAATTCAGTCCATCATTAATCAAATTAGTCAATGTGAATTGAGAGTAAGAAGTAAGTTTCTTTTCTTTCGTCAAGATGCACTGATCAAGTCCACTGACAAATAAAATATCTTGATTTCTATATTTATGCCAATTGATTTGATTAATCATTAATGTAATTAATACACCGATGATGGTTGATGAAATACGGTTTATTGCAAAAGGGACCACGGGTAAGTTATTTCTTAAGGAAATAGTCACAGATAAGTAAGTGAGTGCAGCAACAAAGACGAGATCTTGTTTTTTGAATTGAACGAGAAATGCTATCAATATCATAATAAAGACCGTTGTAAGTAGGTATAAAGCAACAAGGTTTCCGACTTGTCCAAACTGAATAATCACATAGTCTTGAAGTAAAGATTCATAGAGTAGAACTAAGAACATACCAAAAAGACCACCGAATAAAGATCCAAAAGATCTAATTCGTGCGAGTGCGAATGATTTCGCGTTTTCTCTTTGCATCGAGTACACAGCAGCAATCCCAGCAAAAAATGGTGAATACCATGTTGATGCAAATGATGGTGATATCATGTAAAGCGTAAGGTAAACAAGCAGTGTGACAAACACAGCGAGTGTGGTTTTAAGATTACGTAATCCAATTTTTGGCATCGTCATCCTCCAAATCATAAATACTCATGTATCATGATGATAAACAAGAACATTATAGCACTTTAATACATTCTTGCAAGTGCTGAAAAACGTTTTCTATCGTATAAATATTTTCAATCTTAAAATCATCTTATTTCCAAGCAACTTCAAATAATGTAAATGAATGAAACTATTTTCATAAAAGACTTGAAAGCCTTTACATGATATGATATAATGTATTCCGTATATGAGAATAAAATGAGGTGAATTCCATGAGTAATGCAACCATTTATGATGTCGCTGGTGCAGCTGGCGTTTCACTTGCTACCGTATCACGCGTACTCAACAATCCTGAAAAGGTCAAAGAAGAAACAAGACAACGTGTTTTGAAAGTCATTAAAGAATTAGGATATCGTCCTAATGTGATTGCACGTGGGCTTGCGAGCCGTAAAACAACGACCGTAGGGGTTGTTATTTCGGATATCACCAGAGCCTCTGTTGCTGAGATGCTAGGTGGTATTAGCGATATTGCTCAAAACTATAAATACTCGATAAAACTATTCGCAATCCGTGAAGACATGGATGTGATGGATACACTCCATGACATCGTTGCTGAACAGGTTGATGGCGTTTTATATTTAAATGATGAACTCAACGAAAAACGTGTTGATGACATTAAACGCATGTTCAATTCAAATGGCATTCCTTATGTGTTTGCAAATGTTGTCTCAGATGACCCAGATGTTCCAACAGTCTCAATTGATTATGAAAAAGCTGGTTACGAGATCACAAAACTCATGCTCAATGATCATCGTCAAAACGTCTATCTATTATCTACAGCACGTCGTTACTCAGTGAATGATAAAAAAGAAGCTGGTTATACACGCGCTATGGAAGAAGCAGGTCTTGAACCTAAAATCTTTAGAACAAGCGGTGATACCAATATTAATCGTCAACACTTTTCAACATTCTTTGCTGATAAGAAAATTGATGGTGCCATTGGTGTCAGAGATTCAATTGCAGTATCATTTATGAACATTGCACGTGACAATGGCCGTTTAGTACCAAGAGATTTAGCAGTTGCTGGATTCCAAAACACTAAATATGCCCTTTTATCACGTCCAACATTAACATCTATCGATATTCCAGTTTATGATATTGGTGCTGTATCGATGCGTTTACTCACAAAGTTGATGAATCAAAAAGATGTTGATAACATTCGTATTACTTTACCGCATTATATTGTCAAAAGACAAACAACAAATTAATCGATCGATGAAATAACCTAAGTAAAGGCTTGAAAACCTAACCAAGAGATCTCATGAAGGTGTAACATGAGAAGAAAACAGGACTTGAAATACAGTTATGGAGATCACAACGTATGAAAGTGCCAGAATCATTTCTGGAACTAAGGTGGTACCGCGGAACTTATTTCGTCCTTAGATGTTTTTATCTAGGGGCGATTTTTATTTAAATGGAGGAATATTTATGACACTATATGAAGAATTAATCTGGAGAGGGCTTATCAAAGATGTCTCTAATGAAGACAAAGCCAAAGAACTTCTCGATCAGAATAAAATAAAATTTTATTGTGGATTTGATCCAACGGGTGAATCTTTAACTGTTGGTCACTTAGTGCAAATCGTACGCATGATGTTACTTGAAAAGTATGGACATACACCCATCGTACTGATCGGTGGAGCTACAGGATTGATCGGTGATCCGAAACAAACTTCTGAAAGAAAATTATTGACATTAGAAGAATCACTACAAAATGCAGAAAAGATTAAGGTACAAATTCAACAATTTTTAAATCCTGAAAAAGCAATTTTTGTTAATAATTACGATTGGATTGGTAAAATTGATATGATCTCTTTCTTAAGAGATTATGGTAAACACTTTTCGATCAATTACATGATTGCAAAAGATACTGTCCAAAAAAGACTTGAAGTAGGCATTTCTTATACAGAGTTTTCTTACATGCTCATTCAGGCCATTGATTTCTTACATCTTTATCGAGCAAATGATTGTAAACTTCAATTTGGTGGATCTGACCAATGGGGAAATATTACAACGGGATTGGAACTCATTCGAAAGCTTGAAGGGGAAAACCATCAAGCTGTGGGTATGTCCTCACCCCTCTTACTCAAAGCTGATGGCACAAAGTTTGGGAAAAGTGAATCAGGAACGCTATGGCTAGATCAAGAGTTGACATCACCTTATGAACTCTATCAATATTTCTTTAATGCATCCGATTTAGATGTTGTTAACTATTTAAAAACATTGACTTTACTACCAAAACAAGAAATAGATAACCTTGAACAAGCAATGAAAGAAAAACCAGAAGAAAGATTAGCTCAAAAGAAACTTGCTGAAGAAGTTGTCAAACTTGTACACGGTGAAAAGGCGCTTCATCAAGCTTTAAAAGTAACAGAAGCTTTATTCTCTGGAGACTTTAACGATCTTGATGAAACTGGATTAAAGATGTTATCAAAAACACTTGATACCGTAACCATTCAGCAACCTACACTTTTAATTGATCTCGTTGTTGATACTAAACTTGCACAATCCAAAAGAGAAGCACGTCAATTCATTCAAAGTGGTGCGATTGCCATCAATGATTTAAAAATGGATGCATTAGACAGTTTAGTAACCAAAGAACATACGTTATATAACCACTACATCATTCTTAGAAGAGGTAAGAAGAAATACGCCATGATTCACTACGTTTCATAAAAAGGAGCTCATATGGACATTTTGCTATATAATCCACTCTCTCGAAATGGAAAGAATGAAAAATTTATTCAAAAAATTGTTCATCATCTCAAATCTGATGGAAGACCTGTTGTCAGTTATAGCATTTTAGCGATTGACGATGTTGATCTCTTTCTTTCAGGATGTAACGAAGATGACAGAATCATCATCGTTGGTGGTGATGGTACGATTAATCATCTTGCCAATCGCATTCATGGTCTTTCATTTCCACAAGAATTATGCATGTATCAAGCTGGAACAGGTAATGATTTTATTAGATCACTCAAAACTAAGGACAAAGTGGTTTCTATTAAACCCTATATTAAAGAATTGCCTATTGTCATTTTTCAAGACCAAAAAAGGTATTTCTTAAATGGAGCTGGTGCGGGATTAGATGGTCTCATTGGTTATCTTGTCAATCATTCAAAGTATAAGAAAAACAAACTTAATTATTTTAGACATGCTTTTGAAGGTTTTGCAAAATTCAAACCGATCGCAGCTACCATCACGATTGATGGTAAAGAAATGAGAGAAGAAAAACTTTGGTTTGCAAGTATGATGAATAGCGCTTATTTTGGTGGCGGTATGAAAATAGCACCTCAAGCACATCGAAATCAAGAAGAACTTGATCTTGTTATCGTTAGAAACATACCAAAATGGCTTTTAATCATCATCTTCCCAACCATTTATCTTGGCTGGCATGTCATGTTCAAAAAATGGGTCAAGGTTTATAAGGGGCACCATATATCGGTTGTATTTGATAAACCAACATATCTTCAAATTGATGGAGATGTAGAATATCCCATCGAATCATTTGAAGTTAAATCGATTAAATAGAGGAGAATCTTTCTCCTTTTTTTATGCATACAAAAAAAATACCTAGCAAACATGCTAAGTATTTTACTTTAAAGTTATACTTTTTGTTATCTAATCAATATCATGACAACAACAAAGATAATAATAGCAGCAAAGATAGAAAGCGTGACAATCGTTACGGTATCCATACCTTTACCTACACCAACTTTCCATGTTGTATCTGATTGTGCAAGACGATCTTTGACGTGGTTCTTATCAGCGTTTATAAGTTGTGTCGACGAATCTCCTGTTGTTCTTCCTGTGAAATGTCCATGCATATTTAATACCCCCTTATTTAAATACACTTATATTATACCATTTTTCTATTTTGTATATAAAAAACTAGCGAAAATACGCTAGTTTCCTTATACAATCTGATGTAATTGAATCACTATGTAACAAAATCTTAGATGAAAGCAATGAAAATCACCGCTAAAAGTGTTGAAACAAAGAGGAAAACAGTGAATACCATAGCTTTGTCCATACCGAATGAACGACCGACTTTCCATGCGATTTCTGCTAGAATAATACGATCGCTTACGATTCTTGTATCATATCTAAGTAAACCATAAATGGATTCTGAAGTGCTGCGGTAAACTGTCGGTGGAATTCTCATGAGAATCACCTCTTTTTTATCATTTCTACAGCCTCATCTTATCATATCACGAATTGATTGTCATAAAATGCGCTTTTAAACACTTGAAAAACGCACTATTTTTTGTAAAAAAATAACAAATTAAACAAGAAACCTACTTAATTCTGCCTAAACCTATTTTTTTATAGACTTTTTGAAGTTTTCTTTGTGCGACAAATCGTGCACGCTCTGCACCTTGGTTAAGCACTCCATCAAGCTCAAAATCATTGATGATTTGGAAATATTTCTGTTGAATGGGGCGAATCGTATCAACAACAACTTCAGCTAGATCTGCTTTAAATGTTGCATAGTTAGATTCTTTATAGCGATCTTCTAACTCTTTGATTGAAAATCCAGTCAATGAAGCATAAATCTGTAAGAGATT
>Ga0265295_1009590_pt1 | contig 10298 bp, 14 predicted proteins | sample Munlansysbiofilm_FD_192503 | JGI IMG/M metagenome (GOLD analysis project Ga0265295, IMG submission 192503) | Leachate microbial communities from a municipal landfill in Southern Ontario, Canada - Methane capture system biofilm | ecosystem: Engineered > Solid waste > Landfill > Unclassified ... | reverse complement strand
GGCTGATTTGCGGGTAGGGCGCCAATTGGCGTTGTGGTCCGAGCCTCCGGCCCCGATGTACGAGGCCAGCGCGGCGCGGTTGGCGGCAAAGCGCATGGCGGTCTTGGGGGCGATGGCTCCGATGGCGCGGGCCATGATGCGGGTCCACAAATCGTGGCGCATCATCCCCTGCCTCCGAACGTGGCGTGGGTGTACCCCACGCCAGGCGTCATCATTGCGATGCGGTGTTCGAGCTTTTCGATTTCGCGGTTGATGGTCTCCAGGGCGGCGGAGGATCTGGTCGCGCCGTCCGCGCCATAGCTGGACCCGGATGTCAGGATGCGGTCCCGCTCGGCCTCGTATTTGGCCAGTGTCGCCTGGAGAGATTCAAGAGTTGCCATGCCCATTCCTTGTTGGTGCCCACGAGAAGTAGGCCAACAAATCACGCAGGGCCGGCGCTAGGGCAAAAGAAAAATAGACTAGCTGGTAAATTACCAGCCGGAAAAATGGAAAAGGGCAATCACTTCATTGCATTGCAGCAAAAGCGAGATTCAATTTGCAAAATGCTAAACCACTTCAATGTCCGAGCACAGATATTCTTTCATCCCTCCAGATACGAGCACGAACGCCCGCCACCTGCCGTCAACGCCTTGGAATGGCGGGCTCGCCGCAAACCCTTTTTCCTGCCAGGTCCGCCCGGTCTCGTCATCCCGCACCGGCACTCGGACACGGTCATGGTGGCGGACTTGCGGGGCCTGCTGTTCTTGCAGCCCTATGCCTGCGGACCTGACCGCAAGTTCCAGGGCGGCCGGAGTTGTCAAAAACAAATACTTCTCGGGCTCTGTCCGCATCCACTCCCGGTCGACCTTGACCCGGTACAGGCCCACGGGCCCGCCAAAATGCGTGGCGTCGTAAAGCCGCAGCTTCAAAGCCTGCCCGCCCGCAGTCTTCACGCTGATGCGAAGCTCCGGATTCTGCTTTTTACTTTTCATTTTTTAACCCCTGTTTTGCGTAAATTTTAACGCACTTTAAACAATAAAAAAGCGGGCACGATGCCCGCGACTCAACCTTCCTGCAGACTCTTGATCCCTTCACCAATGGCGCACAGCAGGCACTCCGGATTCGAACATTTGTGATAGCGGACCCTTAGCCCTCCGTCCTCGGGCATGACCTTGTACGCCCGCAGCCTGGTGGTCCCGCAGCCCGGGCAGACAGCGCCGTCCCTGCTGTCGTAGATCACCCCCGTCCGCGCCATCTCCACAATGAGGACAAACCGCTTTGCGGCCGCGTTCATGCACTTCTCCCAAACATCTGTCTTCCTCCTGTGTACGGGTTGACGGACGGCGCTGGCGGCGCAGCAGGGAGAGGTGCCGGCTCATTCTCCCACATCTTGATGCCGAGGATGTCGGCAGCGATGAGCGCATAGTGGGCCACGTCCCAGGCGTGGTTGGCCTTGCCCTTGGGGCAGACCCAGTATCCTGTCTTTTCGTCCTTGTATTCGGCGCACATGCCCTTGGCCCAATCGTCCGAGATCTCTCCATGGTAATGCCACGCGCCCGGATCTGTCGGAGCCACGCGCAGGCGCGTGGACAGCTTGTCTTTCCAGAACGTCGTATGCCCACGCAGGAGCTTGAGGCCGCCGGGGAAGGGCTTGTTCGTACCCGGGTAGCGCAGGATAGGCGTATAGGCATACTTGACGTTCATGCGCTGCACGCCCTGGTAGGGCAGAATGAGCCCACGGTGGGCAGAACAGAAATCATAGACCTCCGTGGTGTAGTGCCCCATTGCGTCGATGATCGTCAGCTGCACCGGGTAGATCACCCCATCCTCGTCAGAGTACGCCTCTTCCCAGAGCACCCGCCTGAGCGAGTCAAACGCCGGGTGATAGCGCCACGGGCACTCCGTGCCCTGGGGCCGCGTCTTGACCTCCCAATCAACGGGGAGGAAGCCTTCACGCACGGACCATGTTTCCTCCGCGATGCCCCAGCCCTGGGCGCGGATCTCGTAGACAAAGCCGTTGTCCTGGGTGTCCACCGTGGCCACCAGCGCAGCCACCTGCCCGCCGCCGGGAACGAGGCCCCTTGGCCTGTCGTCCTTGAGTGCCAGGATGGAGTCCTCGGCACGGACGGAATGACGCTCCTCCCAGGGCTCGCCCTTGAAGTTGTTCTGGAGATCCTTTTCAATCGATTCGTCCTTGGTCTGCTGGAAAGCCAGCGCCTTGGACGCAACCTTGGACAGGCTGGAAAACGGAGAGATCCACGCAGGGATGTGGAAGGCGATAGCCATGGGTGAAGCATCCCGCAGGTGCTCTTCCAGCTCCGTTCCGGTGACATCATCTCGCCACACGCCACGGCGCAGAGCCATGTCCCGGTCTGCGTCGGACCACTGCGCATCGCAGTGCTGGCACTCATACCAGGCCAGGGCGCCTGATTCCAGCTTGACCGGATCGATCACGGCGTCCGGCCATTTGATGCGGTCAAACTCCATCAGCAGTTCAGCCCCGCAATACGGGCAGACCACGTGATAACGGTACCTGGCCTCGGCTGCCTTCCATGCCGCGTGGATGCCGACATCTTTGAGCGTGGGGGTGGACAGCTTCCAGATCCGCGCCTTGCGCCTCCAGGTCGTGACGCGCTTTTCGGCCAGATCCTCGGAGGACGCCTCACGCTTGCTGGACTGGTATTTGTCCAGCTCGTCCATGATCAGGTAGCGGATCGGCTTGTTGCCCAGACGCGCGGGCGATCCGGACCAGGCCATGTGCAGAGGCATGTGGCGCAAATTGATGCGCATGGATGACAGATCGTCCGCAGCGCCGGTCAGGTATTCGGACAGCCTGGTGCTGGCCTTGAGCATCGGGATGATCCGGTCCACCGCATTTTCGCGGGCTGTCAATTCGTCCGGGTAGACATACAGGGCCGGTCCAGGGGCGCGGTCAATGGCGTATGCCACACAGTTGTGCACCGCTTCTGTGCCGCCGATCTGCGGGGCCTTCATCATCACGACAGTTTGCACCGACGGATGAAACGAGGCGTCCATGATGCCAGCCAGACAGGGATTGGCGGCGTTTTTCCACTTGCCCGGCAAGGAGGAGTTGTGCACCACGCGGTGCCCTTCGGCCCATACGCTGACACGCATCTGGCGACGGCGCCTGAAAACAGCCCGCTCGCCTTTGCTCATGGCGAAGGCCCACGACCGCTTGCCAAGGGCCAGTACCTGCCTGGCCGTGTCTGGATGCAGCCAAGAGGGGAGACGGGTGTGGATGCGTTTATTCTTCGACATGCTCTTGCGTCTCGGGGATGCTGACCGTGAAATTGATTGGCCGTGAAAACTCGTTCAGGGCCTCGTCCAGGTGCTTTTCGATTTCGCGCATGAGATCATCGGCGCGGTTCTTGTCGCCGCCGGCGGCCTGGATCAGTTCCGGCGCGGCCACCTGCAGGGCGCTGCGCAGACCAACTGACAAAGCCATGGCGCGCCCGGCCAGCTCCAGGGCAATTTCATCACGCAGTACGTGCTTGCCCTGTTTGACTTCGCGGTCGAAGACAAGGGACTTGCGCTTCTCCTGCAGGCTGAGCACGCGCTCTTCCTGCTCCTGCTTGGCCAGCGCGGAGAGGTCGTCCGTCTGCCGCTCGGGCAGGGCCACAGCCTTCAGGCTGGCCGCATAGCGGTCCACGTCTGATCGACGAAACGTCCCGTCCTTCTGCCGACGCAAAAACCCGGCCCGCACGTCCTTGTAGAGCTTGGCCTGCTTGATTTGCCGCGTCTCCTGCAGGTAGGCGAGGACGGACTTGATGTCGGTAAACGCAGGCGCTTGTTCCTTGGCCATCATGCCTCCTCGCCAAAAAGCCAGTCCGGAAGATCTGGAAGGTCAACCGTCTGCCCTTTGAGTGCGTGCGTACAGTCGGACAGAAATTCGATTCGGCCATCCCTGACAAACGAGTGGCAGCGGTACTCGCTTACTCCGTCCGGCATTGTCGTGAGGACAGATGGAGAAAACGTGGGGCGATTCGGGTCATTATTCCAGAGCCACCCCTTTATCCGAACTGGGCTGTCGCACCCTGGGCACATGAACCAGACGCTGCCATCGTCGCCTTGCGCCAATTTGTTTGATAATTTTTTCATGTGTTTTGGCCCGTTACCTCGATGTCTGCCCGGATCTGTCTATCAGCCAACTCCGAGAGCAGGTTTTCGATCATGCTCGGCAACTCAACCATCGGCGCGTCCGGCAAGGCGGTGACTGCGCGGATCTCGGAAATGACGTACTCCTGCTCGGAAAGCCGCTCCACGATCTTGCGAGACAGGCGCGGCGTGATGGCGCATCCTTGCCGCAGGGTGTTGATCAGGTCTTGGGTGGTCATGGCTGCTCCTTGCTTCGCAGCTTCTTGCCTGCTCGACTAAGCCCCACGTTGAACTTCGAAACGGCATCCATCATGGCCGATTGGAGACCGAACTGAAATCTTGCACTTGCGATTCCATCGTCTTTAATTTCGTCGACGTCTTCGATAATAAACGACCCTCTGCCTTCGATCTTCTCGTCTTCGTCTTCCATGCAAAAGCTACACTCAAACTTTATTGATGCCATCTCTAAAACCCCTCCGCGCGGCGGATAGCCGCGCTGTTGCAGTTTGCTCGGACCAGGGCCGCCGCCATGGGCGGACAGACACTGTTTCCGCACATGCGGACCTGTGCCGTTTTTGTCAGCGGCTTGCCGTCCGCGTGGTCGATCACGTAAGAGTCAGGGAAGCCCTGGGCGCGGAAAAGCTCCCGAGGCTGCAGCATGCGCAGGCCGATGTCCGCGATGTAATACGGCTCGCATTCGACCTGGACGGTCACGAGGCCGAAGCGGTCCCGCGTGGTGATTGTGTGCAGGGGAGATTCGAGGCGCGGGTCCTGGTCGGCTCCGTAGTATTTGACCAGGAAGGCGTGGACGAGGGCCGCGTGAGTTCCGCCGGCCGTGATCGTCGGAGCCGGAACATCGAGCATCTGGCCGTCTCGGCATGAACCGCGTAGCTTGACCAGGTGCGCAGCGGACAGAAGCGTTTTGCCTCCGCCCCCGGCAGTGATCGTGCCCACGGGTGCGTCCGCAGCGGCGGCGGCGCTGTGCCCAAATTGGCGTACCAGGTGGGCCGCGACCACGCTGTGATGGTCCACAGTGGTGATAGCGCCTAGGGGTTGCTGGACGCCATGACCGACCACACCGCCGTAATGCTTGGCAAGGAAAGCGGCCACGAGCGCATGCTTGGTTCCACCGGCCACAACAGTTCCGAGGGGCTTGCTTAAGTCCAAGACGCGCGGGGCTTGGCCCTGGCGCTCCCCGTAGCCGGTCTGCACCAGTGACGGAACAATCAGGGCGTGATGCCCTCCGGTAGCGATTGTTGCCAGCGGGGTGTCAATCGCAGTCGGAGCGTGCCCCGTTGTGTTGACCACAATAAACGGCTGCGGATTGTTGACCACATACCGCATGATCCCCTTGGCGATCCGGCGCAGAGTGGCTTCGGCCAAAGGCTTCTTGCGATCAAAGATGGACGGGCAAGGCAGCGACCAGTCAATGCAGTCGGCGGCGGTGCGGTACGGCTCCGGCCTTCCAGGGCCATGCGTCGGCTCAGGCCAAACAATCCGACCCTTGTTGCGCTTGGCGATCAGAAACAGGCGCTTGCGGATGGTCGGCGCGCCATAGTCGCAGGCCCTGAGTTCCCGGTATTCGACGCGGTAGCCGTAGCCACGCAGGCGCTTGACGAACCAGCGGAAGGTGTCACCCTTTGCCGACTCGATGACCCGGCCACAATGATCGACTGGCCCCCAGCTTTTGAACTCCTCGACGTTCTCCATGATGATCGTCTCGGGCCAGCACGCCGGGACCCACTTGTCCGTGATCACGCACGCTAGAGAGCGGCGCTTATCGTCGCGGTTGGGGGCAGAGCCCTTGGCCTTGGAGTGGTGCGTGCAGTCGGGAGAGGCCCAAAGCAGATCCACTGGCTTGCCCTGTGTTGCCCACGACGGGTCAACGGTCCACACGTCTTCGATCAGATGGCGGCATCCGGGATGGTTCTGCTTGTGCATGGCCACAGCCTCGGGATCGTGGTTGATAGCCAGATCCGGATCACGGCCAAGCGCCATGCGGATGCCCTCGGACGCGCCGCCGCCACCCGCGAAGAGATCGACGATGATGCCAGGGCCGGAACTTGGGATGTCGATGGGGAGGTTCATGCGCTTGCCTTCGCTTCGTTTTCATCCACGGCCTCTAAAAACGTAATGTATTCGTCGACGTGATCGCGCAGCTTGCGGACTTGTTCAATCCAATCACTGTGTGACATTGCGTAAGTCCTGTGCAGCCGAGCGCGTTCATGGCAACTTGATATTTCAAGAAAACTCACGTTCCCGCCGTCTGTGTCTTTGCTCCACTTTATGTCGCCATAAAAAGAAACAACTGTTGAAGTGCTCGGTTCTGGCGAGTCCGTAAGAAATTCTTTTTTGCAGTAAGTTGCTTCGCTCATCTCACGCCCCTATGCTCAATCTTGCCACGCCCTGCCTCTGCCTCACGCACGCCTTGACCTCTTTGATCGTCACCGAACCAGGCAGCACAAGCCCGTCATCGAGGCGCTTCGGCGTGCCGTGACAGCGCTTCCAGACCTTGCTGCAGCCGGTGCAGCGGAAGTGATCCATGGGCATGCCGTCGGTGGCGGCATCGAAATCTGTGGTTGCACCGCAGTGGGCGCAGGTGATGGTGATGCCGGTCATGGCTGCACCCTCCGGAATTCGACGACCCAGACCCAGGGGTTAACGTCCCATGATTGAGAATCATAAATGCGGCACCAGAGCGCTTCGAATGATTGCCTATAAGTTGGCCAGCAGTCCTCCCATGGCGCGCCCTCGGCTATCGCATCCGCCTCACTGATGTCCTGAATACGCTCCAAGCGCACGCCAGTGATCTCCAGGGTGATGCGGGAAGCCCAGCGGGGCATGTGAATAGAGGGTCGCCACGGCTTAAACTCAGCCAGGTCGCCCGCTGAGTAGGACGCCGCATAAATCGGTTGCCCGTTGCACCCGCACGTGCAGTAATCACCGCCGCACCCGCAAAGGTCGCTGTCCGCAATCCTCCACGTCTCCCGCACCCAAAGGCGGTCGCCGTGTTGGCCGAATGGGCAACCAGCCCAGCCTAGCGTCCGCCCAGCCCACTTGTGACCATTCGGCCAGACGGGAACCCATCCCCATCCGCCGCTGCCATCCGGGAATTTCTCCCCATCGATCTCCATGTCCGGCTGCGGCTTCACCGGCCGCCGCGTCTGCGTCTTCCGACCGTCGAGGATGGCGCGGACCATTTCGGCGTTCATTAGTATTGGGTGCTCTTTCATGCTTCCTCCTCCGGTTCTTCAACCGCCGCCGGATACTGCGAGATATTCCCCATTGCCGGGGACGATCCTTTGATTTCTTCTTGACCTACCAGCGGCGCGGCGTGAAACTCGACGACCTCGAACTCTGCAGGGTACAGCCCGAGACGATGGTCTCCAGGCAAGACCGCCGACACCGCCCCATGTATGTTGACCCACGCCGGGTAATCCTGGCCCTTGACGGCGGCCAGTCCGCGCAATTTGGGATTGACCATGGCGAGGAGATGATCTGGGACCGCCGTACTGAGCATCAAGACTCGCTTTGGGACACGGTCCCATTTCTCTGGCCAATGCGCAGACACACCGCAGAGTGCAGGGGATTCCATTTTCGCCATATCCATCATGTTCATGCCGCCTCCTGCTCTTGCTGTTTCGCCCGCCTCGTGCGTTTCTGCACCGGCACGTCCACCCAAACGCCGTTCTCGCCCCTGTGCGTCATGGGGTCCATTTCCGCGCAATCCCATGTGTCAATCCCAGGCGGCAGGTCCGCCTTGTTCAGCATGCCCGGAGTGGCCCACGGGCAATTCATCGTGTCGCGACCTGGTCTGGAGGACCCGCTGTCAGAGCGTGGCTTTGGCTTCTGTTGAGGCGGCTCATACGCGGCTGTTTCTGTCTCGGGCTTGGCTTCAGCTTTCGAGGCCCGCTTGCTCGCAATCTCGGCAAGCACCTCTTCGCGGATCTGTTTGACCCAGGCTGACGTCGGCACGAAAGAGATGCCCCATACCTCCGCCATGGCCAGACGAATCGTCAGGCTGGTCTGTGTACGGGTGTGTGAGTCCCAAAGTTGATATTTGGCCGTGGCCGCGCTGGATCCATTGATGTTTGGACTCAGCAGCCCGCAATCCGAGCGCAAGCGGCCCTGGTTGGACAGCGCGTACCTGGGATGATCGAGTAGTGTGACCCATTCTTCCGGGGCGGACATGTCGGCGGAGGCGAGGCCAGTCTTGCATTTTGGCCGTCCGACCGATTTGCGCAAAGCATTGGCCGATGCCTTGGCCGCGCGTTTTGCTGCCTTGCGGGCCTCCATTCCGGCCATGGCTTCGGCTCGCACTTCGCGCACCCAGTCCACGGTCGGCTCAAACGCTATTCCCCAAATCTTTTTCATGCCGTCCCGAACAAGAAGGTAGAGCCTGCGGTCAGGGCCTACGGGCACTGCGTAGCGCGCGGCCGCAACAGGACGGTTGCTCACGTCCGGCATACACAACGCCCCACCAGGGCCTCGCAGTTTGCCGGATCTGGACAGCTCGTACTCGGGATTTTCTGGGACCTTTCTCCAGGATTCGGTCATGGCTTAACCTCCGTTGAGCAGAGTTCCAGCGTCATAGGGACAAATCGCTGAACACCTATCTCTCCGCCGAATTCATCAATGGCGTCGAGGTCCTCTTCCCGCACATCGCCGCCACCCATGAGGCTGGCGGCAACTCCGGGCATATTGAGCTGCGAAAAGACCCAGAACTCCAGGGCGGCCTCGTGGACATCAACGCCAACCGAAATTTCAAGACACACCTTCGTCGCCATATTTACCCCCAGATAAAAAGAAAGTTTCTTGACGTGATCACGTCCGCCTCGTGTTCATCCATCCAGCGCCACACGTCCGGCGAGTCGCCCATAGTCAAAAAATCATGAACCGCTTGCGGACATTTCACGGACCACACTGGATCAAAGGCCCATCCACCGCCGCCATCTGCATCCTTGCGAAACTCCACCGGCTTGCCACGCCAGAACTTTGCCAGTTCCACGATCACCGTCGGCGGCATCCAATCCCCGAAATAATCCGGCCATGGCCGCACCGGCGCCTTTTCTACAGCAACAGCAACCGCAGAAACGCCCCGCCCCCCGGAGGGACAAACAAAAGAATCAAGGCCCATGGTCCCAACTTCGGACGCAGTTGTAGAAGGCGCGGCAACGATCGGCATGCCGGAGCGAACCCAGTCCCAGAGGTTGACCCCCTGGGCGAAGGCCTCCCCTGGGTCCTTACCCTTGGGCACAGGCCAGAGTCTGGCCTGTGGGTATGTTGCCTCCCACCATGGCCACGCCTTTGCGGTGGGGATGGGCTTGCCGTCCTCACGCACCTGGTCGAAGTCCAGGGCCACGAGGATCCGCGCGGACGGGGCAAGAGCCGCGTGGGCTTTCGCGTCCGGATGGACGGACACGGTCAGCACGGCCACGACGCCGACGCGGCCGCCGCAGGCATGGTGCACCGCGTAGGCGTCGAGTTCGGCCTCGATCACCACCCAGGTGGCCAGCTCCGGAGACACGCCAACCGGAGGGAGTACCAGCGGAGCGGAGTAGATGGGCTCCGGCTGCGGCACCAGGCGGTACTTGGCGTCACGCGGATTTGATTTGTCGATGTCCTTGTTGGGGCGGCGGATACGCAAGCGCAGGCACTGCCCGTCCTGAGACCATGCCGGGATGGTGATGCCGCGCGGGATGCACAAAACGCGGATCTCCTTGCCGGTCTTCTGGTCGACCTTGGCCGGGAGCCCAAAGGCCGCGCGCTGCCGGAAGATCTTCGTGCCGGTCTGCTTGTCCTCTCCGGCCAGCCAGCCGATGCGGTACGTCCGGACTGCGTCCAAGGGCAGGCCGCGATCTGCGAGCCAGCGCAGAGCGGACGGCTCGTGCAGCAGGGCGGCGTGGGCCTCTGTGGCCATCTTGGTGGCGTGTTCCCGCCAGGTCTCGGAGGGTGCGGAATAGACGATGGGGCTGAAGGTGGCCGACGCGGCCTGGGGGCGGCGCAGCGGACGCATGGTCCGGGGAGGGTTCGAGCTCGCAATGCCGAGCTCGGCGCAGGCCTCGGCAAAGGACATGCCGTCGAACTCCTGCAGGAAGGAGATGATGTCCCCGCCCTTCTGGCAGTGCCTCGGGCAGGACCAGGTCCCGGCCACGCCGTGCTGCTGCGCAAGATCGCCGCCGGGCTGCTCAGGGAAAACCATG
>Ga0265295_1009589_pt1 | contig 10299 bp, 6 predicted proteins | sample Munlansysbiofilm_FD_192503 | JGI IMG/M metagenome (GOLD analysis project Ga0265295, IMG submission 192503) | Leachate microbial communities from a municipal landfill in Southern Ontario, Canada - Methane capture system biofilm | ecosystem: Engineered > Solid waste > Landfill > Unclassified ... | reverse complement strand
GCGAAGGATCTCTAAAACTTCATTTTAACTAAACGACATTGATTTAGAAATGTGAGAAATTTCAGCGTGATGGTAAATTTTGGAAGAGCCTAATTGACCAAATCCACTAGTTTTGGCGAAGAGCCACATTATTGAGATGAAACAATTTTCGATCTTTAAATTCCTGTCGTTTGCCATTGTTCCACTGATTTATGGGTCTCATATATCCAACAATGCGGCTATAAACTTCGCAATCTGCTTGGCATGTGGGACACTGATGGTGTTCGCGTTGTTTTCGGTAAAGCAGATCGGATTTAACCAGTTCAAAGGACTCTTGTTCAAAAAGAACCCGTTCCACAATATCCTAAATCGGTTCGACATTTGGATACGCCATAAGTTACAAATCGTTCAGATTATCAAGCACTTGCTGACTTAAAATCTTGACACGATTCCGATTTGGGTTTCCAACGGCACGCATGGCTTTAAAGATTCCCTTTAAATCATGTAAGAAACGAATTCAAATACAAAGGTATTCCATATTTGCAACTTAAAACAGAGAGCACGAGAGAAATTACAAACAAATTATCATACCTATTTGGTTTGTTTCTGCTAGAAAAACGAATTTTTAAACTATTTAAACTTGTGAAAATAAGAAAATAAAGCAATATTTGTCTTTGTATCAATTTCACGTTAAAAACAACAAACTATGAAAAAACAGTTTCTACTTTTCAGTATTATTCTTTTTGCCTCTTTTTCGTTTGGGCAAACATGGACAAAAACATCCACTTTTACAAACCCTGTAAATGCACACACAGTAACCGTTCTAGGAAATGGCGATGTTTTACAGGTTGGAGGCGATCACGGATTTAACGCCTATTCAAACGACGTTAATATTTACAATATTGAAAGCGACACCTGGACTGCCGTAGCTCCTTATCCAACAAATATACAGTACCACACAGCGTTTGCAACTTCGGCAACTACGGTTATTGTATTTGGAGGGGGCATAGACGGTACAAGTACAGATTTAACGTATGAATACAATTCTGAAACAGACGTTTGGAGTGCTAAAGCCTCTTTGCCTGAGCCATTAGAGGCAATATCAGCCACTAAATTACAAGACGGACGCATATTTATAACCGGAGGATGGGCATTACCTGCGTATTCTTGTAACGACAACGCATACATTTATGATGCTGCTGCCGACACTTGGACTACGGTTGCCTCCATGCCCGAAGAACTAACAAATACAGCCTGTGTTTTGCTTGGGAATGGTGACGTTGTTGTGGCCGGAGGAGTTAACTCTTCTTTTACAACATCGTCTGGCTCCTATGTTTATAACATAGAAAACAATACTTGGACAACCGCCGGAAGCCTACCTTATGCATTATCGGGAATTAATGCCACAGGCATATCAAATGGAAAAGTAGCCCTTGTTGGAGGATTCGATTTTGGAGCATTTACCTACTACGATAAAGTATTAATTTTCGATACAACAACCCTAGTTTGGACTGAATTATTAACACTTAGCACTTCAATTAGTAATTGCTTTACTGTTGGATTCGACAACAATACCATGCTAATTGCCGGCGGAAATAACGATGCAAAACAAATCAATGCCACCGCTGGCAATATTACAATTTCTATGTTAAAAGGTATTACTAATAATGACACTAGAGAATCTTTGAATGTATCATATATTATTGATTTTGAAACAGGTACCGCTGATACTGAAGATGCTTTACCAGAAACTCGCCAAGCTCCGGCAGGTGCAGTTCTGAACGACGGTCGCGTTATTATTACCGGTGGAGCTGGCGAATTTATGGCCGATGATTCATACAACGATGGCGTGGTTTATGAAAAATCATTGGCACCCCAAGAACTTGTTGTACTATTTACAATAGTTGATGTGGAAGCTAATGCGATTGAAAATGCAACTGTATTGTTTAACGAATTGAATTTAACAACTAATTCGTTGGGACAAGTTAGTACATCGGTCTCCTTTGAAGGTGGCACATTTGGTTACACAGTACAAAAAGAAGGGTTTGACACGGTAGTAGTTACAAGCACGGATGATGAGGCGATTGTTGTTGATGGCGGAAATGTTGAAAAAACAGTGGTCTTAACGTCAACCGTTGGTATTAGCACTAACCCTGAATCATTTGAATTAACAATATATCCCACAATCACCTCTGGAAACATAACAATTGTAGGTTCACCAAATAAAGTATTAACATTAAAAATTATTAACCAGCTAGGGCAAATAGTTGAAATAATTAGCAATGTGGAAGGAACCAGAAATATAAATCTGAATTTAAAACAAGGTATTTATATAATTGTTTCAGAGGATAATATGAAAAATCACAATGTACAGAAATTAATAATCCAATAATAATGTTTCACATATAAAAAGAGCTGCTCATTTCTTATTATGAGTAGCTTTTTTTTGTGCCCATATAAGGGAACGAACAACGATGCAAGAATAAGGATGAAAATCCAATTGTGTAAGTATATCAAAAACACTGAACGGATTTATAAGCTCTGAATAAATTATGTCCCCATGGGGCATTTTTCATTTCAAGAGGTTCTATTTTATTTCCATTATTGAATTACCGACAAGATTTCCTAATAGATACAAAACACGGAGAGAAAAACAACTATATAGAATTACAAAAGCGCAATATTGTTGTACCCAAGAACAATGATTTCCATCTTGACAAACCCTGCCAGAAGTAAATTTAAGTTTTATTTAACATAAAAAAACTTTTAGGACGATTAAAGTTTTCTACCTTTGCCAATGAATTATTTGTGATTATACTAAAATGGAAACACGAGAAAAAATACTAGTCGGAGCCGGAACCCTTTTTATTAAAGAGGGGTTTAAGGTAATTACCATGGACTCGATTGCACAAGCGCTTGGCATTTCAAAGCGAACCATTTATGAAAACTTTAGAGACAAACAGGATTTAATCAGCAACTTTTTATTAAAAAACTCCATTAACCATAAAAACGAACTGCTTGAGATTGTAAACAAATCAGAGAATGTAATTGAGGCGTTGATCCAATTTGGTTATCACAACAAAGAGACTTTCTCGAAATACAATCCGCTTTATTTTGAAGATCTGAAAAAATATTATGCCGAATTATTTGATAGTATCATTGGAGGTGAACAGGTGGGTAACAATCAAATAACGTATCTAATTTTAAAAAAAGGAGTTAATGAAGGCACTTTTTCAAAAAGTATTGATATCGATGTTGCCAACCGGTTTATACACAAAACCATGGACTATTTCTTTAAGTTAGATCAGGATCATGGCATTCCACATCCCGTAATATGGCAGACTATATTTGTACCTTACATTAAGGGAATTTGCACAAAAAAAGGACTTGAAATATTAAATGCCGTTATACAAAAAGATAAAAACTTACTTAACTGCTAAAGTTTTAAACCAAAACAGCATTCGATCGTTATTCTACAAAAATAAATAGAAACTATTAACAAACTATTATATGAAACATTTAATAATTCTTTTATCACTAGGGTTCCTTATTGGCACACCGTCATTTGCACAGGAATCCTATACCATAACGTTAAAAGAGGCACAAGAACATGCATTAGAACACAATCGGAATCTAAAAAACGCATCGCTTGAAATACAAAAAGCAGAAGCAAGCCAATGGAAAACGATTGCCACAATGCTTCCACAGGCGAGTGTAAATCTCGACTATTCAAACTTTATGGGATACGAAATGAATTTTGGTGCCATGGCAATCCCAATGCACCCATCGGGAAATTTAACGGCACAAGTGGGTCTAGGTCTCAGCGGAGCGCAGTTTGTGGGTTTGGAAATTAGTAAAATTGTAACAGGCATGGCCGAGATCAGTTTGAAGAAAACCGAACAACAGATTGTCAACAATGTTAAATCGATCTACTTCTCGATTCTGGTGATGAAACAAACCACCACCCTACTGGAGGAGAATCTGGCAAATATGCAAAAACTGCTTGTGTTTACAGAGAACTCCGTAAAAGTTGGGGTAGCCGATCAGACAAATGCCGACCAATTAATGGTGCAAATATCGACTATGGAAACCAGTATCAATGCTGTAAAACGCTCATTGGAAATGCTTTACAACTCACTCCGATTACAAATGGGTGTTGAAGTAGAAGCGGAAATTACACTTACGCAAACCATCGACGATTTACTCAATGTCGATAAGGCACTTCAGTACATTGGAACCGATTTCGACATAGAAAACAATTACGATTACAAGCTTTTAAAGGAGTCGGGTAATTTATCGAAAAAGCAAATTGCGCTAAACCAATGGAACTATGGACCTACCATTAGTGGATTTTATCAATATACAAACAAAACCTATTTTGGTAAAGAAGAAGGATTTAACATGACCCCGCCAAACCTAATAGGAGCAAAAATTACAATCCCAATATTTACAAGTGGCGTAAGCTATTCAAAGGTACGTGAGGCAAAAATAAGTTACGAAATCCAACAAAACACCCTTGCCGACACGGAAGATGCGCTAAAAATACAGCATCGTCAATTGCGCTACGACTTAACCTCAGCCTTTGAAAGTTACGAAACACAGAAGAAAAACATTGAGGTAAACCAACGCATACTTAAGAACATTTCTAATAAATATGAGCAAGGCATGGCTTCGAGTCTTGACGTTACTACAACAGGTACAAATTTGATTACCGCCCAGAACAGCTATGTTCAAGCATTAATGGAACTTGTTACCGCCCAAATAGCCTTAGAGAAATTACTAAATATAGATAATCAATAATATATACGTTAAATACAGCAAAAGATGAATAAACTATTTAAAGCTTTTATTGTTGGAAGCATGGCTATCGCCGTTATAAGCTGCGGAAAGAAAACCGAACAACAGGCTGAAATTGAAAAAGTTGAAAAGGTACAAGTTACCAAACTTAGCAAAACAGTTATTGCCCGTCATATTGAGCTTTCAACCTCATTGCAAGGGTACGAAACCATGAACATTGCCCCTGCTGTAACAGGCAGAATTGAGCATATTTACCACGATGTTGGATCGCATATAAAAGCAGGCGACATGTTGGTACGAATGGATCAAACCCAACTTAATAACACTAAGTTAACCTTTGCCAACCTTGGGGTTGAATACGAACGCGTAAAAACATTGTACGAATCGGGATCCATACCAAAACAGACCTACGACCAAACAAAATTGGCCTACGAACAAACCAAACAAAGTTTAGATTTTTTAACTGAAAACACCTTTTACAAAGCACGCATATCTGGAGTAATTGCGGCTAAAAACTATGAGGATGGCGAACTTTATGCGGGAACACCAATTTTGATTCTTACACAAATCCATGTACTAAAAGCGATTATAAGCATTCCCGAGTCGTTCTTCCCTTTGGTTAAAAAAGGTATGAATCTACAACTATACTCCGACATTTACCCAGACCACGCATTTGGTGCCATTATTGAAACCGTTTATCCAACAATTGATGCTGCGACGCATACTTTTCAGGTTAAGTTAAAAGTTGCAAATGATAAGGGACTCCTCAGACCGGGTATGTTTGTACGCACCACTCTTGAATTGGGTGAAATTGAAGCGTTTATTGCTCCATATCAAGCAGTCCTCAAATTAATAGGTTCAAACAACCGATACGTTTTTCTGAATGACAATGGTGTAGCCAAACGCGTCGAAGTCACAATGGGTCAACGTTTCGACGATTTGATTGAATTAAAAGCCAACGGCATTAAAGAGGGCGACGAAATTGTAACTGTTGGACAAGGAAAACTTGTTGATGGTGTCAAACTCGAAATTATTAAGTAATCCAAAATGCAATAGAAATATCAATTATTTCCAATTGCCTTCCCATAAGAAATAGTTTAAATATCTGAAAATGAGCATTTACAAAACAGCGATAGACAAACCCGTTACTACCCTCCTAGTTTTTATGGCCGTAGTAATAATAGGTCTGTTCTCATTATTGAAACTGCCTATTGACCTATTCCCCGAAATAGAACCCCCATTTATATCGGTTATGACAGCCTATCCCGGCGCAAGTGCAAACGAGATAGAGACAAATATTACCCGTTTACTCGAAAACAGGTTAAATGCCGTTGACGGTTTAAAAGAGCTAAACTCGTCGTCGAAGGACAATATGTCTATGGTTTTCCTAGAACTTGAGTGGGGAACCAATCTTGATGAGGTTATAAACGACGTGCGCTCCTATCTGGATATGGTTAAGGATCAATTACCTAAGGGGGCATCAAATCCTTTTATCTTTAAATTTAGCTCCAGCGCAATGCCCATCATTCAATTTTCCGTTACAGCAAAGGAGAGCTATGCCGGACTCGATAAAATACTGAACGAGTCGGTTATTCCGCAGTTGAACCGAGTTGATGGAATTGGTAATATATCCATTTCCGGTGCTCCTGAACGCTATATTTATATTGATTTGAATCAGGAAAAACTGGATGCGTACAACTTACCGCTTGAAGTGGTTGGAGCTGCCGTTAGTAATAACAATTTAAACCTTTCGTCGGGTACGGTGAAAATGAAAAATGAGCAATATCAATTGCAGGTTAGAACGGAATATATTGAAAGTTCGGAGATTGAAAATTTGGTTGTAACCACTACTCCCGACGGCAAAACAGTGTATATACGCGATATTGCGCAGGTAAGAGATACGATAAAGGATTTAACGCTTGATGAGAAAATTAACGGACAAGATGGTGTACGAATTATAATCTCTAAACAATCCGGAGCCAATACAGTACAAATATGTGAGGATGTAAGAAAAGAGATGGGAAAAGTTGCAAAAATGCTCCCATCAGACATTAAAATTGATGTTATCTACGACTCTTCACTGGATATTAAGGACTCCATCAATAGCCTTCAAGAGTCTATATTATATGCGCTCCTTTTCGTTGTTTTAGTTGTATTATTCTTTTTGGGTAAATGGCGCGCTACCCTAATTATTGCCATAACTATCCCCATAGCTCTGGTAGTTGCCTTTGTTTATCTAGCCTTTGTAGGCAGTTCGCTGAACATTATATCACTCAGCTCCCTAACCGTTGCCATTGGTATGGTGGTGGACGATGCCATTGTGGTACTTGAAAATATTACACGGCACATTGAACGAGGCTCAAGCCCACGCGAAGCGGCAAAATATGCCACCAACGAGGTATGGGTTTCGGTAATAGCCACAACCTTAGTTATTGTAGCCGTATTTATTCCGCTTACCATGCTTACCGGAATGGCAGGAATCATGTTCAAGGAACTTGGTTGGATTGTTACCATTGTGGTAGTTACATCAACCATTGTTGCCATATCGTTAACCCCAATGTTAGCATCAAAACTATTAAAGTCTAAAAAAGTTAAAATTGATGAAAACGGAAAAATAATCCATACTGAAACGAAGGCAACTTTTTACGAGAAAACCGCCATCCGACTTATGGACAAGTTTGATGATTGGTATGCCAAAGCCCTACGATATTGCTTGAGGCACAAAACGGTTACAATCATAACAGCAGTTCTCCTGTTTCTTGCATCGCTTTTACCCATAGGACTAGGTATGATTGGAACCGACTTTATGCAGGAAACCGACGGCGGTCGTTTGAGCGTTACAATTGAATTAAACCGAGGTACACGCATTGAGGAGACCCTGAAAACTGCCCGTGAACTTGAAAAACGATTTATGGTACTGGTACCAGAAATTCAAGTTTTGTCAACCACAGCAGGGTCAACCGACGAGGCCGGCGTATCAGCCCTTTTTACTTCAACAACAAACAATACTATCAGCATGAACGTAATTTGCTCTAAAAAGGCAAACCGCGAACGTTCCATATTTGAGATTGCCGAGGTATTACGAGCAGAAATGAGTCAATATCCCGAAATAATAGACTACCAAGCGAAAGTTTCCGGTATGGGTATGGGAGCAAGCTCAACCGTTAATGTGGAAGTGTATGGTTACGACTTTGATATGACCAACATTCTAGCTGAAAACATGAAGCAAACCATCAAAGATAACGTAACGAGTGCGCGTGACATAACCATTAGTCGAGAGAAAGAGCGTGCCGAACTCAAAATTGTTATTGACAAAGAGAAAATAGCAATACACGGACTTAACACGGCAACGGTTGCCATGTACGTTCGAAACAGAGTATCCGGTATGCCAACGGGATATTTGAAAGAAGATGGCGACGAATATGATATTGTTGTTCGAATGGAAGAAAACAACCGCAACTCCATTACAGCCATTGAGGATTTATCCATTCCAACCCCCAGAGGAGGCAAGATAAAACTGCGCGAAATTGCTTCCGTTGAAGAGTACTGGTCGCTTCCAAACATTGCGCGTAAAAGCCGACAGCGTGTAGTATCCGTGCAGGTAAGTCCTTACAAAACATCGCTTGGCGAGTTGGCAGCAGAGATTGAAAAGGCAATTCAGACGGTTGATATTCCACAAGGAGCAACCATAAGATTGGCAGGAAACTACGAAGACCAACAGGAAACTTTTGCAGATATGGGACTGTTAATGCTCCTTATTGTAATGTTAGTTTATATTGTAATGGCATCACAATTCGAATCATTTACAAAACCATTTATCATTATGATGTCGGTACCCTTTGCCATTACGGGTGTAATTTTCGCACTCCTTTTCACTGGAACATCCTTGGATATGATTGGTGCCTTAGGTGCCATTATGCTCGTGGGAATTGTAGTGAAAAACGGAATTGTGTTGGTTGACTACATTAATTTGATGCGCGACCGAGGCTACCCGCTGTATGAAGCCATTGCGCTAGCAGGCGCATCACGTTTGCGTCCAGTTTTAATGACTGCCTTTACCACAATTCTGGGAATGTTGCCAATGGCACTTAGTCAGGGCGAAGGCTCCGAAATGTGGCGTCCAATGGGAATAGTTGTAATTGGAGGGCTATTAGTTTCAACTATAATCACCCTGATTGTTGTTCCTGTGCTTTATGGAATTATGTCGCGTCATGGAGAACGAAATAAAGAAGAAAAAGCACGTAAAGAGTTTGTTTTTATGCAAATTGCAGACAATAACAATAACACCTTGATATAGAAACAACCCCAATGTTTTCGAGTTCAATTCACTTGAAACATCGGGGTAAATTTAAGGCTGTTGAACAGCTATATTTTGAACATTTAAAAACACTTCCCGATGTTTCGAGAAGCGTTTCAAAAAAATATAAACACATGAAAGCAGTATTTATAGTATTTAACCAATCCAACACCGAGCGCGTTGAGTATATGCTTGAACAATTGGCTATTCGCGGATTTACATTCTTTGAACAAGTACAAGGACAAGGAACGAAAACAGGCGAACCGCGCCGCGGAACGCACACTTGGCCAGAGATGAACTCCGCTATCATTTCTGTTGTTGAAGAAGACAAAGTAGATATTATCCTAAAAACGGTACGTAAACTTGATCAACGTAATATGGAGATCGGCGTAAGAGCCTTTGTATGGAATATTGAACAAACAGTTTAAAAGTTTCACCTCCGCACCCGCACGACTCTGTCGTGTGGTTCCTGAAAAACAAGGCTAAAACCACACGATAGGAATCGTGCGGTATCAAATGTTGAAATTAAGTTGCCCTTGAATATGAATTGTTTTTAGCGACAGCGTTGCGTAATATTTGTAGGAATGGCGACAAGGTGTAGTTAAGGTACAGAGCACCAAAACATTATCAGGAAATTTTGAACGTTTTTGTGCTAATACATCATTATTGTCCGAAGAATTCTTAATAAAGATTACGAGATCCTTCGCTATCGCTCAGGATGACACCGGAACTGCACAAGAAAAGAAGAAGGGAAAAAGAAAGGCGGCGAAGCCGACTTTCTTTTTCCCCTCAGCCTCCCAAAATGGGCGACTGTCATCCTGAGCGAAGGTACGTAGCGAAGGATCTCGTCAAACAAAAAGGCTGATTGCTATTATTTTATCATTGAGCTATCAATGACAAATGTCGTACAGAGAATTTCTAATAATGATTACGAGATCCCTCGCTCCACTACGTTACGTTCAGAATGACAGGTGCTTTCGAGGGAAAAAGAGAAAGAGAAGGCGGCGAAGCCGCCTTTCTTTTTCCCCTCAGCCTCCCAAAATGGGCGACTGTCATCCTGAGCGAAGGTACGTAGCGAAGGATCTCGTCAAACAAAAAGGTTGATTGCTATTATTATACCACTTAAATTTCTAAAATAAAAGATGCATCTGTCAGATAAAATGCTTATATTTAATGTGTTAATGCAAACATAACACTCACCCAACAGATGCAAAGCAAAGTTAAGA